>Ga0307507_10001575_pt1 | contig 50569 bp, 8 predicted proteins | sample 7_EM_MG_FD_207223 | JGI IMG/M metagenome (GOLD analysis project Ga0307507, IMG submission 207223) | Populus trichocarpa ectomycorrhiza microbial communities from riparian zone in the Pacific Northwest, United States - 7_EM | ecosystem: Host-associated > Plants > Roots > Unclassified | place... | reverse complement strand
CCCTTATAAATCAAAGTTAAGAATATATTAAATAATCATCTACTCTTTAGTCTAAGTAAGCTTATAGCAGTTTAGGACATAATCGCGTTATATCTGCGTTTTTTTAACATATTAGCAAAAAGTACGGAGATTAATATTAAACAATTTAGCAATAGCTTTAGCACTTAAAAATTAGCTTTAAAGATAGGCTTATAAAGCTAGATTAATTCTACCATTTTTTTAAAAAATGGATTGTATATTGTTTTGTTGAGATATAGTCGTGTAAAGGTAGATGGTGGACGCCAAGGAAATTATCGGACACTCGGTGATGTCGGACACTTAGTAATGGAATACGTCACTAAATTTATAAGGATACTAAATATAGTGTAAGCTATTGGCTATAAGAGCTAGAGTTATAAAAACTTAAAGGAATTAAAGAGTTAGATAAAGAACAAGATTAACTTTATAAGCTAGATTAAGATATTACAGTAATATACAGATAAAGATTAGTAACAATAATAATAGAGCTAGAGTACTTATTAATTAATAGTAATAAGGAAGAAAAAGAGGCTAGCTGGGAGCACTTAAACCTTAATAATATAATAGGAGTAGAGACTAAAACTACTATAGAATATGGTTTAGTAATAGGTATTATAATACTATTAAATATAGTATCCATTACTTTATAAGACGGAAGGAGTAATATTTAAAGATAATTAAGCAAGTAGATAACTGCTAGTGCTAGCTTATTACTTAATAAAGGCAAAAAGCTATAGGCTTAAGATTCTTAAGATAAGATAAGATATACCTAAGAACCTATAATAAATAGTAACTAATAGGAAAGGGTAATAGCTTAGTTTAAAGACAAATAAATGAGTATAGGATAACAATTTCTAGGGAACTAAGACTTTAAAGAACAAATAAGGTCTATAGTAGTTCTAGGTAAACGCAGTGTTTAGCCTAAAGGTTAAAAAGTTAATATAGTAATTAAGAAGTAAGACGACTTTAAAGATCCCTTTAAAAGAAGGAAACTAAAAGAAAGTATAGATAAGTTTAGGTAATAAATTATTATATAGTAAGAATAAAAGCTAAATTAGAAATTAGCTAAATTTATTATGGACAGCTTAAGTACAATGTTATAACTACTTAGAGAAGAGTCGGAGGAAGCTAGTTAGTTAATATAGGCATGGTCTAGGATAGATCCGGTGGAACTATATGACGAGGAATAGTAGCCGAGGTTATGTAATGTGATCTATGTGATCTGTGTGATCTATGTAATCCGTAATAGAGCAAACAGAGCACATATACCTTACGGAGCGAAGGGATTTCTTAGGCGTATAATTATGTATTTAAAGGACTATAGTCCCTACCTAGATAGTTCTCTCTTTGTAGTAAATCTTAGAATATAATTAGAGTTAATCTGTTAGGCAACTACTCTATTAGTTATTATTATGTTGTTGACCTATTTATATCTATATACCCGGCCCAATAATAGGACCCACTGTAGTTCTTACTATAAGGTTCCGTTATACATTTACTACTAAGGTTATGGTATTAAATAAAGTTAAATAATATACTACCTAAAGCACTAGTTGCAATGCTATTAACGGCAACAACTACCTTAGGATTAGGAGACACTAGTATAGTAGATATAGACTTACAAGTGGTTATAAGAGGTTAGTTATAAGAAATGGTTAATTGCTTATTAGATAATAATAGGATACTTAAGGAACGCATTAATGGAATTGGAGTAGTAAAGGTTAAGTTACCGTTAATTAAACAATTTTTAGGAGAAAGGTTAAAACTTAAAGGATTTCTTATATAAATGCACTTTAAGGTTATATAGAAAGGAGTAAAGTTGGCAACACCTATAGATTAAGTAGCGTACGCAGGATTGTTCTTAATAGAAAGAGCACTGGAATGGTTTAAACCTTACCTTATAGAAATACAAGTTAGCGGTATAATAACTACTAACTAAGACGTACGGTTTATGTTTACTAGTTAGAATAGGTTTGCGGAGAGACTAATATAGATATTTAGAGACCTGGAAGTATTAACTATAGCAGAATAAAAGCTTTAAAACTTAGTATAACGTTCTTTAGTAATCAAGTACATAACATAGTTTTAGACACTCACAATATAGGTTAAGTGAAATAATAAAGCGCTTATAGTATAGTATAAATAGGGACTTAAGGCTAAAGTCTAGGACGCAATTATCCTAATAGAAGATGTGGAAAGTCTATAAGACTTAATAGATTAGTTAATAAAGATTAATAATAGGATCTATTAAAGGGAACAAGCTAAGAAAGGGCAAGATAGAGTTCTATAGTTGTATAAGGCGTAGAGTATATATCGGCAAACACAAAGCTAAAAACTATAGAATAGCACAGAGCCAATGGACCTAAGCGGTACTAAAGAATCTAAGAGATGGATAACGAAACTATAGAAACCTAGAGGTTAAAGATTAAGTAATTATAGGACTAGGGAGTAGAGGCTAAACTAGGGATCTTAGTAGCAGAAGATATTTAGGCGGACTCTATAATAAGAAAAATAGTTTAAAGATAGAGCTTGTATAAATTACGGAAAATAAGATTATTTTGCTAGAGATTATAGAGGTAGTTAGAGTAACCACGCGGTAAAGGGCACTAGGTTATTAGAGTATAATAACGTGGATATAGGGATATTACATAGGACTAAGGAATATTCGATTAAACACTTTGCGTTTTATTACAACAACATATACCAAATTTATAAGGACGCTAAGTCTGGCGTAAGCTATTAGCCACAAGAGCTAGAGTTAAGAAGGCTTAAAGGAACTAAAGAGTTAGACAAAGAATAAAATTAACTCTATAAGCTAGATTAAGATATCAAAGCAATATATAGATAAAGATTAGTAATAATAATAATAGAGTTAGAGTACTTATTAATTAATAGTAATAAGGAAGAAAATAAGGCTAACTAGGAGCACTTATACCTTAGTAATGTAATAGAAGCAGAGACTAAAACTACTACAGAACGTGGATTAGTAACGGGTATTATAACACTATTAAGTACGGCATCTATTGCTTTATAAGACAGAAGGAGTAATATCTAAAGACGATTAAGTAAGTAGACGACTGCTAGTGCTAGCTTACCACTTATAAAAGGTAAAAGGCCACAGGTCTAAGATTCTTAAGAAGAGATAAAGAAAGCTTTAGACTTATAGGACATAATAAAAATAGCTTAAGAACCTACAACAAATAAAAACTAATAGGAAAGAGTAGTAACTTAGTTTAGTAACAAACAAATAAGTATAGGACGCAAGTTTAAGAACTACAAGTTTAGAAAACAAATAAGAACATTATTAGGAAGCCAAGATTTTAAGAAATAAATAAGAACTATAGCAATTCTAGGTAAATATAGTGTTTAGCCTAAAGATTAAAAAGTTAATACTAAAATTAGGAAGTAAGATAACTTTAAGGATCTAGCTACAAGACGCAGAAAATAGGAAACTATAGATAAGTTTAGGCAAAGAATTATTATATAACAAGAGCAAAAGCTAGATAAGAGATTAGCTATACCAGGTTATATAAGGGATAGAGTACCTATATAAAGAGTTACTAATAGGCCTAGTGTAGGGACGCCTAGAGCAAAGTGGTTAGATAAACTAGAATAAGAAGAGGATCTAGACATTTTAGTTAGTGTCTGTACGAGTAGAGGTTGTAAATTGCATTATGCGCAGAGCGTATGCGGCAGGGGCCGTATGGCGTAGCGTAGGTCACCTGACCACCTACGGCCCGATAGATAGTCCGACCTTTACTACCCCTTTCTTTCTCTTTTGGTAGACAAGAAGACAGACACGAATAAACCAAGAACCAGAACTACTTATTGCAATTGCAGTACCCCCCAGGTGATACCGACAGTTAGGTTTAAAAAAAACATACCAAAGGATGTTATAATATAGTAATAATAAGGTACTTTCTTATAGACAAACTATACACACTAAACCAGTTGTATGGAAAGTGGTATAGGCAACAATATAATAATAAATGGGAAAACTTTTATATATAGCTAGATAAAAAAGTTGTCTAAGACTAACCCATTATGGAAAAACGCATAAGTTATATTAAAGGAGCATTAATTATAACGTTAAGGAACCTAGAAGAAGGATTTAGGGACTAGAGAGGAGAACAATAAATCTTAGTACCTATAGCGGAAATACTAGTAATTAAGTTAACTAGGTATAGGTTTAAACTTAAAGATAAAGATAAGCTAAGAGTTAACCTAAGTCACCTAGCGCATTATATACTATCGTAGATAGCTTATGTGGATAATATGTGCAATATATATAGGGCACTAAAAGATAAAAACTAGAAATACCTAATAAGGATATATTAGGCACTAGAGGAAAAACGGTTTAGAGATATTAAGTATATATATAGATAGCACCTAGTAGAAGTACAGAGTTAAGGAGACCTAATACTTTAACCCAGAAGATTCCTTATAGAAAAATGCCTAGATAGATAATAGTGGTGGGACTACCTAGAGAACACTTATCTATGGTATATAGAGGAAAAGAAATAAACTAAGTATTGGCTAAAAGTAAACTAAGTATAAGCAGGATCTAGTAGCTAATAGTTAGGAAAAGGGGAGGCCTATAGAACTAGAGGGAACTAGTAGTAGAGCCTTAGACCCTTAAAGGAATTTAAGGATAATACCTAAACTTATAAGTTAAATAGCAAGATTATCAGTTTAAAGTGTTAATAGATAGTAGAGCAATAAGGAACTATATATTACCAATAGCAGTAGAAAGGATAGGGTTACTATATAGACAAAAAGAACACCTATATCCACTTATAACAATTTTAGGAGATTAGATAGCCTATAGAGGAGGTATTATTAATCTTAAAACAGGACCTATTTAGTTAACTATTAAAGGGAGACCAGTTAGAATATCTTTTAATATCTTACTATTAGGAAAAGATGAGGCGATACTAGGAATGCCTTAGTTATAGAAATATAATCTAAAGATTAATTAGGTTATAGGTTAGGTTAATATTAAAGATACTTAATAATATAAAATACAATAGCAAACCAAGTTAGTATAGTACTAAGTCAGAGCGACGTATAAAGAGACTAAGTAAGGCTTAAGTTATATACTAAAGAGATACTACAAGTATAGTAAAAAGTTATAGTCACTAGAAAGTAAAAAGCTATTAGAGCATATAGTATAGGACCATAAGATAGAGTTAGAACTAGAAATAAGTCTAAAGTTCTTTTTAATCTATAAGCTTACTAAAACCAAGTTAGTGGTACTTAAGGAGTTTGTCTAGGAGAACTTATAAAAGGGATATATTAGACTATTATAGTTATTAGTAGGATATCCAGTACTATTCATCTAAAGAAAAACGGAAAACTTAGGATGTGTATAAACTATAGACAGTTAAACAGTATCACTAGAAAGGATAGGTATCCTTTACCCTTAATTAGTAAAATCCAAGATAGGGTAGGTAATATAAAGATCTTTATAAAGATAGATCTAAGATAGGCGTACTATTAGATTAGGATTAAGAAAGGCAACAAATAGAAGGCAGCCTTTAGGTTAAAAGAAGGACTATATAAACCGTTAGATATATAGTTTGGGCTTATAAACATACTAGTAATATTCTAGAAGCGAATTAATAGTATATTAGGAGAACACCTTAATAGGTTTGTTATGGCATACCTTAATAATATTATTATTTACTTAGAGAGTGAGAAAGAATATAAAGAATACGTTAAATAGGTCTTAAAGAGACTATAAGAAGAACAGATACTAGTAGCTATTAAGAAATGCGAGTTCTTTATAAGAAAGACTAATTTTATAGGATTTATTATTAAACTAGGAAGAATTAGCATAGACCTAAAGAAAGTCAAAGCTATAGTAAGTTGGTAAGAACTAGAGAACGTTATATAGTTAAGATCGTTCCTAGGGTTTTGCAACTACTATAGGAGGTTTATAGTATAATGGTTAAAGAGTATTAAGCCATTTATACAATTAACGAAGAAGGAGGAACCGTAGGTATAGGAAATAAAGTAAAAGAAGTTATTTAAGAAACTTAAGGAGTTGTTTACCTAGGAACCAATTCTTAAAATATACTAACCAAAGTTAGAAACGGTTATTAAGACAGATATATTAGACTTCGCACTAGGAGCATATTTGCTATAAAAGTATTAGGACGCATAGCATCTAGTAGCGTATTATAGTTAAAAGATAATATTACTAGAACTAAACTATAATATCTATAACAAGGAGTTATTAGGTATAGTTACAGCGTTAAGGGAATAGAGAGCATTATTATAAGGTATAGAGAAACTATTTATGGTTAAGATAAACTATAAGAACCTTACAGGATTCCTAATAATAAAGGAACTTAACTAAAGATAGGTTAGATGGGCGGAAATGCTTACAGAATACTATTTCGAAATTTAGTATACTAAGGGTACAGATAATACACGAGCGGATGCTCTAAGTAGGAGGGCTAAACTATAAAATAATAAAAAGCCGTTAGGGGCTTTGTTGCGAAAGGATTAAGACGGATTAATTAGGTATAATTATCCCAAGATAATAGTAATAAGAGAAAGCTAGATCTACGAATTACTAGAGAGTAATTAGATATAGAAGATCTAAAAGGTATAGACAGAGGATCTAGATACAGAATAGTACGAGAATAGAGAAGCAATCTATATTCCAAGGTCTATTATAAAAGAGTTTATTAAGTTATTCCATAAGGGACTAACTTAAGGACACAACGGAGCTATAGGCTTAGTGTTAAGACTTTAAGAGGAGTATATTATTTAAGGAATCTAGGGACTAGCAAGACAAGTTATAAGAGAATATTTAGATACTAAAAAAACAAACTAATAAGGCATAAGCCGTATAGAGGGCTATAACCTATTAAAACACCAGAAAGACTATAGGAAGTTATATTATAGGACTTTATTATTAAGTTACTAAAGTTAAAAGACCCTATTATAGGATAAGATTACAATGCGATCTTAGTAATAGTAGATAAGCTTATAAAGTAGGGGTACTTTATAGCATATATAGAAGAAATATTAGCAGAAGATATCGCTAGAATCTATATTAAGAAAGTGTTTATAAGGTATAGAGCACTAAGTAAAATTATATTAGATAGAGATCTAAGATTTATAGTAGCATTCTAGAAGGTATTCTTGGCTAAATAGGGAGTTTGCGTAGCAACCTTAATAGTATATTATCCGCAGACGGATGGATAAATAGAAAGATTAAACTAAACACTAAAATAGTATCTAAGGCACTATATTAATTATGCATAAAATAATTAGGTATTATTATTACCAGTTATACAGTTTGCGTATAATATAACACTATAAGAAGGAATAGGAATATTACTATTTAAGGCAAATTACGGATATAAGCTAAGAACATTATTATTACCATATTAAGTAAAGAAGATAAGTAGTGTAGCTAAAGAAAGAATAGAGACTTTAATAAATCTTTATATAGACCTTAAGGAAACAGCTAAACTAGTATAAGAGTAAATAAAAAGGTACTATAATGCTAAGAGATCTGAGGGACCAGATCTTAAGGAGGGAGATAAAGTGTGGCTACTATATAAAAATTTCAAGTGTTAACGACTAAGTAAGAAGTTGGACTATATTAGACTAGGACCTTTTAAAATTATATAAAGGATTTTATTGGTTACGTTTAAGTTAAATATACTAGCTAAAAAAAAAATTTACCCTATACAGTATGTTATAATACTAGAGCCAGTATACGGGAATATTAAGCCACTAGTCTATAAGGCAGACATATATAGAGGGCAAGAAGAAGATAAATAGTAAGTTTTAAAAATTATTAGTTATAAGGACGTAGATGACGAAACATAGTATAAAGTAAAGTAGATAGGCTATAGTAAGACTACTTAGAAACCACTAAGCAACCTAGAGAACGCTATAGGAAAGGTATAGAAGTATTAAAAAAAAGCAGGTTAGGGAGTATTAAAAAAGGATTGCTAAAGGACGAGTTACCTAAGGGGAACTTAGGAGGAGTAACTACTATATTACTTAAAGTTGTTTTCTTCTCTAGAAACTCTACTTATTTATTATTAAGCTTAGACAAACCCTATTAAATAAGTTTCTACTCCTTAAAACGAACCTTCTCACGAACCTTCTTAAGGCGGAGTAATTAAGTAGAAGCAGCCAGACGAGAGTTAAGCGCTCGCTATTAGGCGTCGGCGGCCTCTCGTTCTACAATATAAGAATAATAGAGCTCTGCCAGAGTAACTAAGAGTTTATTGTTAAGCTTCTTAGCGGCATATTAAACACGAGACCCTATAATAAGTTACTTAGGGAGCTTAAAGACTGTTAAGAGTTATAGGACGCGTATACTTAGCGTTAGAGACAGAGCGGACATTATAAGATAATTAAACGTTTGCTTTAGTGCACTCCAAACAAGAAGATAGTTATTAAGTAGAGGGACTTACTAGCGCGATATAGACTAACCCCTCTTTTATATAACAAGAACACGGAGACGGCATTATCTTACTTAGAGACAGTATTATAGCAATAGTACGAGACCGGCAAGCTATAGAAGAAGAAGAAGAAGAAGCTTTAGGCATAATAAATAAGGATATTAACCAGATTAATTAAATGGATATTATACCTCTAGTAAACGACTTGGAGATATTAGGAATCTTTAAGGATAAAGATAAAGAGGAGGGAGATAGTGTTACGGATAGCTTAAGTATAATATTATAATTACTTAGAAAAGAGTCGGAGGAAGCTAGTTAGTTAATATAGGCATAGTCCAGGATGGATCTGGTAGAACTATATAACAAGAAATAGTAGCTAAGGTTATATAATGTAATCTATATAATCTGTGTAATCTGTGTAATCTGTAATAAAGTAGATAGAGCATACATACCTTACAGAGCGAAGGGATTTCTTAGGCGTATAGTTGTATATTTAAAGGACCATAGTCCCTACCCAGATAGTTCTCTCTTTATAGTAAATCTCAGAATACAATTGGAGTTAATCTGTTAAGCAACCACTCCACTAGTTATTATTACGTTGTTGACCTATTTATATCTACATACCCAGCCTAATAACAGGACCCACCGTAGTTCTTGCTACAAGGTTCCGTTACAAAATTAGAATATATAAGGGACAGACTACCTATATAGAAAGTTACTAATAGGCTAAAGGCAGGTATACTAAGAGCTAAGTGGCTAAGCGACTTAGAATAAGAAGAAGATCTAGGAGTTCCAATTAGGGTTGTAAAATAATATACTAAAGGTTATAATAACATAGCAATAAAAAGATACTTCTTTATAGATAGATTATATATACTTATAGAGCTATATTAAAAGTGGTATAAACAGCAAGGAAATAATAAGTGGGAAGATATCTATATGTAGCTAGACGAAAAGGTTATACTAAATTAAGCTATATCTAAGCGTTTAAAAGAGCAGGCTGTAGACTAGAGAGAGATAATATAAGTATTAGTACTAGTAAATAACATAGTAGTATTTAGGTTGACGCGGAAAAGGTTTAAACTTAGGGGTAAAAGTGGGCTGGGGGTTGACCTGAAGTACCTAGCGTATTATACATTGGCGTGGATTATATGTATAGATAATATATGCAATATATATAGGACACCTAAGGATAAATATTACAAGTATCTAATAAGGATATATTGGACAATAGATAAGAAGCGATATAGAGACGTAAAGTATATATATAGTTGGCACCTAGTAGAAGTTTAGAAGTTAGAAGACTTAATGCTTTAACTAGGAAGATTCCTTATAGAAGAATACCTAGAGGGATAATAGTAGTGGGAGTGCCTAGAAAATACTTATCTATGGCATATTAAAGAAAAGAAGCGAACTAAGTATTAGCCAAAAGTGGATTAAATATAGTTAAGATCTAATAGCCACTAGTTAGGAAAAGCGGAGGCCTATAGGACTAGAGAGAGCTAGTAGTAAAGCCTTAGACCCTTAAAGGAATTATAGAACAACACCTAAATTTATAAGTTAAGTGGCGAGATTAGAAGTTTAAAGCGCTAGTAGACAGTAGAGCAATAAGGAACTATATATTACCAATAGTAGTTAAAAAGATAGGGTTACCACACAAATAGAAAAAATATTTATACCTATTAATAATAATTTTAGGAGATCTAATAGCCTATAAAGGAGGCATTATTAATCTTAAAATAGGACCTATTTAGATAACTATTAAAGGGAGATAAGTTAAAATGTCTTTTAATATCCTACTATTAGGAAAGGACAAGGTAATATTAAAAACGCCTTAGTTACAGGAGTACAATCTAAAGATTAATTAGGTTATAGGTTAGGTTAATATTAAGAATATATAATAACGCAAAGTGTGGTAACAAACTAAGATAGTATAGTACTAAGTTAGAGTAATATACAAAGAGACTAAGCGAGGCTTAAGTTATATACTAAAAAGATACTATAAGTATAGAAAAAAGTTATAGAGCCCAGAAAGTAAAAAGCTATTAGAGTATATAGTATAGGACTATAAGATAGAGTTAGAACTAGGAATAAGTCTAAAGTTTTTTCTAATTTATAAGCTTACTAAAACTAAGTCAGTAGCGCTTAAAGAGTTTATCTATAAAAACCTATAAAAAGGGTATATTAGACTATTATAGTTATTAGCAGGGTATCTAGTATTATTTATACTAAAAAAGAACGGAAAACTTAGGATGTGTATTAACTATAGATAGTTAAATAGCATTACTAGAAAGGATAGGTATCTTTTACCCTTAATTAGCAAAATCTAAGATAGGATAGGTAACGCGCAAATCTTTATAAAGATAGATCTAAGATAGGCGTACTATTAGATTAGAATTAAAAAAGGAGATAAATAGAAGGCAGCCTTTAGGTTAAAGAAAGGACTATATAAGCTATTAGTTATATATATAACGGAACCTTATAACAGGAACTACGGTAGGTCCTATTATTAGGCAGGGTATATAGGTAAGAATAGTTTAACAAATAACTAGTAGAGTGGTTGCCTAACAGATTAACTCTAATTATATTCTAAGATTTACTACAAGGAGAGAACTATCTACGGTAGGGACTGAGGTCCTTTAAATATACAACCATACTCCTAAGAAATCCTCCCTTATACGTAAGGTACGTATTATATATAAGGTATATACATTTACTACATTCCCTGCGTTCCTTACGTAGCATATTACATAACTTGGCTACTATTTTTTGTTATATAGTTCCACCAGATCTATTCTAGGCCGTACCTATATTAACTAACTAGCTTCTTCTAACTCTTCTCCAAGTAGTTATAATATTATACTTAAGCTGTCTGTAACACTATCTCCCTCCTCTTTATCTTTGTCCTTGAAGATTCCTAACATCTCCAAGTTGTTTACTAGAGGTGTAATGTCCATTTAATTAGTCTAGTTAATATCCTTATTTATTATACCTAAAGCATCTTCTTCCTTATACGCGTAACGTCGTGCTCGTACTATTGCTGCTATACTATTATTAGGTAAGATAATACCATCTCCATATTCTCGTTATGCGAAAAAGGGGCTAGTTTATATTATGCTAGCGAGTCCTGCCGCCTAATAACTATCCTCCTGCTTGGAGTGCACTAAAGCAAACATTTAATTGCTCTGCGACGTTCATTCTACTTCTAACGCTAAGTGTACGCGTCCTATAACTCTTAATAGTCTTTAAGTTCCCTAAGTAACTTACTATAGGGTCTTGTGTTTAATCTGCCGCTATAAAGCTTAACGGTAAGCTCTTCGCTGCTTTAGCTAAGCTAGAATGTTCTTATAACGCAAAACAGAAGGCCCTTAACGCTTGGATTGCGGCGTCTGCCTAGTTGCTTTATCTTAAGAAGGTTTGTAAGAAGGTTCATTCTAAAGAGTAGAAACTTATTTAATAGGGTCTTAACAAGCTAGGTAATAAAAGGGTAGAGTTTCCTCCTACAAGGGAAATAACTCCAAGTAGCTCAGTAATTACTCCTCCTAGGTCCCCCTTAGGTAACTCGTCCTTTGGTAATCCTTTTTTAATGCTTCCTAACCTACTTTCTTTTAATACTCCTTTACCTTTCCCATAGCGTTCTCTAGGTTGCTTAGTAGTTCCTAGGTAGTCTCACTATAGCCTATTTACTTTACTTTATACCACATTTTGTTATCTACGTCCTTATAACCAATAACCTTTAAAACTTGCCATTTATCCTCTTCTTGCCCTCTATATATGTCTGCCTTGTAGACTAGTGGCTTAATATTCCCGTATACTGGCTCTAGTATTACGACGTGCTATATAGAGTAAATTTTTATTTTGGCTAGTAGGTTTAACTTATACATAACTAGTAAAATCCTCTACTTAATTTTAAAAGGTCCTAGTCTAATATAGTCTAACTTCTTACTTAGTTGTTAACTCTTAAAATTTTTATATAGTAGCCATACTTTATCTCCCTCCTTAAGATCTAGCCCCTTAGATCTCTTAGTATTATAGTACCTTTTTATCCTTTATTATACTAGTTTAGCTATTTCCGTAAGGTTTATATAAAGATTTATTAACGTCTCTATTTTTTATTTAGCTGTGCTACTCGTCTTCTTTACTTAATATAGTAATAATAACGTTCTTAGCTTATACCCGTAGTTTACCTTAAATAGTAATATCCCTATTCCTTCTTATAGTGTTGTATTGTATATAAACTATATAACTGGTAACAACAATACCTAATTATTCTATATATAATTAATATAATACCTTAGATACTGTTCTAGTGTCTAGTTTAGTCTTTCTATCTATCCGTCCATCTATAGATAATATACTGTGGAGGTTACTACGCGAACTCCTTATTCTACTAAAAATACTTCCTAAAATGCTACTATAAACCTTAGATCTCTGTCTAATATAATTTTATCTAGTGCTCTATATCTTATAAACACTTCTTTTATATAGATTCTAGTAATATCTTCTACTAACATTCCTTCTATACACGCTATAAAGTATCCCCACTTTATTAGCTTATCTACTATTACTAAGATTGCGTTATAATCTTGTCCTATAATAGGATCTCTTAACTTTAGTAACTTAACAATAAAGTTCTATAATATAACCTCCTATAGTCTTTCTGGTGTCTTAATAGGTTATAGCCCTCTATATAGCTTATACCTTATTAGCTTATTTCTTTAGCAATCTAGACACTCTTTTATAACTTATTTTACTAACCCCTAGATTTCTTAAATAACGTACTCTTCTTAAAGTCTTAACACTAAGCCTATAGCTCCGTTATACCCTTATATTATTCCCTTATAAACTCTTTTATAAACTCCTCTATAATTAACCTTAGAATATAAGTAGCTTTTCTATTCTTGTATTACTCTAAGTCTAAATTCTCTACCTATGCTTTTTAGATCTTCTATATCCAATTACTCTCTAGTAACTTATAGACCCAACTTTCTCTAATTGCTATAATCTTCGGATAATTATACCTAATTAATCCATCTATATCTTTTCGCAACAACGCTCTTAACGGCTTGTTGTTATTCTATAGTTTAGCCTTTTTACTTAGAGCGTCTACTCTTGCGTTATCTATACCTTTAGTATACTAAACTTCAAAATAGTATTTTATAAGCATTTCCGCCTATCTAACCTATCTTTAGTTAAGTTCCTTTATTGTTAGGAATCCTATAAGGTTCTTATAGTCCGTCTTAACTATAAATAGTTTCTCTGTGCCTTGTAAGAATGCTCTCTATTCCTTAAGTGCTGTAACTATGCCTAATAACTCCTTATTATAGATATCGTAGTTTAACTCTAGTAGTATTATCTTCCAACTATAGTATGCTATTAGATGCTATGCGTCCTAGTGCTTCTATAGTAAATATACTCCTAGTATAAAGTCTAATATATCCATCTTAATAACCGTGTCTAACTTTGGTTAATAGATCTTAAGAACTAGCTCCTAAGTAAATATCTCTTTAAGTTCTTGGAACAGCTTCTTCTACTTACTACCCTAAACCTACAGTTCCTCCTTCTTTGTTAACCTTATAAATAGCTTAATACTTTTTAACTATTATGCTATAAACCTCCTATAGTAGTTGCAAAACCCTAGAAACAACCTTAACTATATAACGTTCTCTAGTTCTTGCCAACTTACTATAGCTTCGACTTTCTTTAGGTCTATACTAATTTTTCCTAGTTTAATAATAAATCCTATAAAATTGGTCTTCCTTATAAAGAACTTATATTTCTTAATTGCTACTAGTATTTGTTCTTTCTGTAGTCTCTTTAAGACCTACTTAATATATTCTCTATGTTCTTTCTCATTCTCTAAGTAGATAATAATATTATTAAGATATACCATAATAAACTTATCTAGGTGTTCTCCTAATACACTATTAATTCGCTTCTAGAACGTTACTAGTGCGTTTATAAGCCCAAATTATATAACTAATAGTTTATATAGTCCTTCCTTTAACCTAAAAGCTGCTTTCCATTTATTGCCTTCCTTAATCCTAATCTAATGGTACGCCCACCTTAGATCTACTTTTGTGAAGATTTGTGTATTGCCTATCCTGTCTTAAATTTTGCTAATTAATAGTAAAGGGTACCTATCCTTCCTAATAATGCTGTTTAACTATCTATAGTCTATACACATCCTAAGTTTTCCGTTTTTCTTTAGGATAAACAATACTGGATATCCTACTAATAACTATAACGGTCTAATATATCCCTTTTATAAGTTCTCCTAAATAAACTCCTTAAGTGCCACTAACTCGGTTTTAGTAAGCTTATAGATTAGAAAGAACTTTAGACTTATTCCCTCTTCTAACTCTATCTTATAGTCCCATGCTATATATTCTAACAGCTTTTCGCTTTCTAGTAACCATAACTTTTTACCATACTTATGGTATCTTTTTAGTACATAACTTAAGCCTTACTTAGTCTCTTTATATATTACTCCTACTTAGTACTATACCAACTTAGTTTACTATTATATTTTACGTTGTTAAGTATCTTTAATATTAACTTAACCTATAACCCAATTAATCTTTAGATTATATTCCTATAACTAAGGCATTCCTAGTATCGCCTTGTCCTATCCTAATGGTAGAATATTAAAAGACATTCTAACTGGTCTCCCCTTAATAGTTAACTAAATAGGTCCTATTTTAAGATTAATAATACCTCCTTTATAGGCTATCTAATCTCCTAAAATTATTATAAGTGGATATAGGTGTTCCTTTTATCTATATAGTAACCCCATCCTTTCTACTGCTACTAGTGATATATAGTTCCTAGTTACTCCACTATCTATTAACGCTTTAAACTGCTAGTCTTACTATTTAACTTATAAATTTAGGTATTATCCTTAAATTCCTTTAAGGGTTTAAGGCTTTAATACTAGTTCCCTCTAGTTTTATACACCTCCCATTTTCCTAACTATTAGCTGCTAGATTCTACTTATACTTAGTCCAACCTTAGCTAATACTTAGTTTATTTTTTATCCTCTATATACTATAGACAAGTGTTCTCTGGGCACTTCTACCACTATTATCTATCTAGGCATTCTTCTGTAAGGAATCTTCCTAGTTAAAATATTAAGTCCCCTTAACTTTATACTTCTACTAGGTGCTATCTATATATATACTTATTATTCCTAAACCGCTTTTCTTCTAATGCCTAATATATCCTTAATAGGTACTTCTAGTTCTTATCTTTTGGTGCTCTATATATATTGCATATATTATCCATATAAGCTATCTACAATAGTGTATAATACGCTAAGTGACTTAGGTCTACTCTTAGCTTATCTTTACTTTTAAGTTTAAACCTCTATCTAGCCAATCTAACTGTTAGTCTTTCTTCTACGGGTATTAAAATTTGTTACTTACTTCTCTAGTCCCTAGATCCTTCTTCTAGGTTCCTTAACATTATAATTAATGCTCCTTTAACATAATTCATGCGTTTCTCCGTAATGGGTTAGTCTTAAACAACTTTTTTATCTAGCTATATATAGAAATCTACCTATTCGTTATTACTTTGTTGCCTATACTACTTTCCATATAACTAGTTTAATGTGTATAGTTTGTTTATTAGAAAGTACCTTATTATCGCTGCATTATAACATCCTTTAGTATGTCTTTCTTTAAACCTAGTTGGAATCCCTAGATCCTCTTCTTGTTTTAATTTATTTAACTACTTTACTCTAGGCGTCCCTGCCTTAGGCCTACTAGTAATTCTTTATATGGGTACTCTATCCCTTATACAACCTAGCGTAGCTAACCTTTTATCTAGCTTTTGCTCTTACTATATAATAATTCTTTATCTAAACTTATCTATAGTTTCCTATATTCTGCGTCCTATAGCTAGATCCTTAAAGTCGTCTTACTTCCTAATCTTAGTATTAACTTTTTAATCTTTAGGCTAAACACCATGTTTACCTAAAACTGCTATAGTCCTTATCTATTTCTCAAAATCTTAGCTTCCTAATAACGTTCTTATTCGTTCCCTAAACTCTTGGTTTTTAAACTTGCGTCCTATACTCATTCGTTTACTACTAAACTAAGTTACTACTCTTTCCTATTGGTTTTCGTCTGTTATGGGCTCTTAAGCTGTCCTTATTACATCTTATAAGTCTAAAGCCTTCCTTATCTCTTCTTAAGAGTCTTAGACCTGTAGCCTCTTACCTTTTACAAGTAGTGAGCTAGCACTAGTAGTTGTTTACTTACTTAATTATCTCTAGATGTTGCTCCTTCCGTCTTATAAAGCAATAGATATTGTATCTAATAGTGTTATAATACCCGTTACTAATCCTTATTCTATAGTGGTTTTAGTTTCTACTTCTATTTTAACTTCTCTAAGGTCTGTATACTCCCAGTAAGCTGCCTTTATTACCTTATCATCGGTAAATACTTCGCCTATATTAAATTTATTATCCTTAATATCCAATCTGCAAGCTGGTTTATTAGTTCCTCTAAACTTAGATAACAATAGCTCTTATAGCCAATAGCTTGCGCCATACTTAGCGTCCTTATAAATTCGGCATGCGTTATTATAATAAAACGCAAAACTATTAATTAAACACTCTTTTATTCCTTATAGTGCACCATTATCCCTCTATACGTACGCGCCGTCTACTGGTCTTGTTCCCTTTACTATATAGTTACTCTAACCACCTCTACAGTCTCTAGCAAAATAACCCTATTTTCCGCAATTTATGCAAGCCCCATCTTTAAACCACTGGTTTTGCTATAGAGTCCGCCTAAACATCTTCTACTACTAAGATCCCTGGTTTAGCCTCTGCTCCTAGGTCCTATAATTACTAGATCCTTAACCTCTAGGTTTCTATAGTTTCTTTATCCATTTCTTAGACTCTTTGGTACCGCTTAGATCCATTAGCTCCGCGCTATTCCATAGTTTTTAACTCTGTATCAGTCGTTACGTACTCTACGCCTTATACAACTGTGGAACTCTATCTTACCCTTTCTTAGCCTATTCCCTTTGATAGATCCTATTATTAATCTTTATTAACTAGTCTATTAACTCTCTTAGAGTATCCACATCTTCCATTAGGATAATTACGTCCTAGACTTTAGCCTTAAGTCCCTGTTTATACTATACCATAAGCGCCTTATCATTCCACTTAACCTACGTGGCTAGTGTTTAAAACTATGTTATATACTCAATTGCTAAAGTGCGTTATACTAGGTTCTAAAGTTTTTATTCTACTATAGTTATTACCTCTAGGTCTTTAAATATCTGCGTTAACCATTCTGCAAACCTATTCCAACTTATAAACACATACCGTACGTCCGGGTTAGTAGTTATTATACTATTTACTTATATCTCTATAAGGTAAGGCTTAAACCACTCTAGAGCTCTTCCTATTAAGAATAGCCCCGCGTACGCTACCTAATCCATAGGTATTGCTAGCTTCACTCCTTCCTATATTACCTTAAAGTGCATCTGCATAAGAAACCCTTTAAGCTTTAACTTCTCTCCTAAGAATCGTTCGATTAAAGGTAACTTAACCTTTACTACTCCAATTCCACTAATGCGTTCTTTAAGTATCCTACTATTGTCCTATAAACGATTAACCATTTCCTATAACTAACCTCGCGTAACTACTTGAGAATCCGTATCTGCCATACTAGTATCTCCTCCTAAGCCTAAGGTTATGGCTGCCATTAATGGCGTCGTAACTGGTGCTTTAGGTGGCATGTTGTTTAACCTTATTTAATACTGTAACCTTAGTAGTAAATATATAACGGAACCTTGTAGCAGAAACTACGGTGGGTCCTATTATTAGGCTAAGTATATAGGTAAGAACAGTTCAATAACGTAATAATAACTAGTAGAGTAGTTGCCTAACAGATTAACTCTAATTGTATTTCTAAGATTTACTACAAGGAGAGAACTATCTACGGTAGGGACTAAGGCCCTTTAAATACACAACCATACTCCTAAGAAATCCTCCCTTATACATAAGGTACGTGTTATACATAAGGTACGTACGTTTACTACGTTCCCTACGTTCCTCACATAGCACATCACATAACTCGGCTACCATTCTTCGTCATATAGTTCCACTGGATCTATTCTAGACCGTGCCCGTATTAACTAACTAGCTTCTTCCGACTCTTCTCTAAGTAGTCATAACATCATACTTAAGCTGTCCGTAACAATGCAGTTTGGACTTATAAATACACTAGTAATATTTTAGAAATGAATTAATAGTGTATTAGGAGAACACCTTAATAAGTTTATTATAGCATATTTTAATATTATTATTATCTACTTAATAAGCAAGCAAGAGCATAGAGAATATATTAAGTGGGTTTTAAAAAGACCATAAAAAGAAAAGATGCTAGTAGTAATTAAGAAATGCAAGTTCTTTATAAGGAAGACTAATTTTATTAGATTTATTATTAAGCTAGGCAAAATTAGTATAGACCTAAAAATAGTAGAAGCTATAGCTAGTTAGCAGGAACTAGAGAACGTTACATAGTTAAGGTTGTTTTTAGGGTTTTGCAACCACTATAGGAGATTTATTATATAGTGGTTAAAGAATATTAAACCATTTACCAGACTTATAAAAAGGAGGAACCATAGATATAGGGCAGTAAGTAGAAAAAGCTATTTTAGGAACTTAAAGGGTTGTTTACCTAAGGTCTAATCCTTAAGATCTATTAACTAAAGTTAGACATAGTTATAGAAATAGATATATTAGACTTTATACTAGGAGCATATCTACTATAAGAATATCCAGACGGATAGCATCTAGTGGCGTACTATAGTTCAAAAATAACACTAGTAGAGTTAAACTACAACATCTACAACAAAGAGTTGCTAGGTATAGTCGTAGTACTTAAGGAATAGAGAGTATTCTTATAAGGTATAGAGAAATCATTTATGGTTAGAATAGACTATAAGAACCTAATAGGATTCCTAATAATAAAGGAGTTAAACTAAATATAAGTTAGATAGGCAGAAATGCTTATAGAATATTACTTTAAAATTTAGTATACTAAGGGTACTAAAAATGTGAGAGCAGATGTACTTAGCAGGAAGGCGGGACTATAGAACGGCAAGAAACTATTAGGCGCTATATTAAAAAAAGATAAGGATGGGTTAATTAGGTATAATTATCTAAAACTAGCAGCTATAGTTAAAAGAGAACTAGAATAGGTCTATAAGACGCTAAAGAGCGATTAGTTATAAAGGATCTAAAAGGCATAGAGTAAGGATTAAGACTTAGAATAGTATAAGTATTAAGAGGCTATGTATATACCAAAGTTGGTAGTAAAAGAGTTTATTAAGGACTTTTATAGGGGAATGACTTAAGGACATAACAGAGCTATAGGCTTAGTGTTAAGACTTTAAAAGGAATATATTATTTAAGGAATTTGGGGACTAGTAAGATAAGTTATAAAAGAGTATCTAGACTGCTAGAGAAATAAACTAATAAGATATAAGCTATATAGAGGGCTATAACCTATTAAAATACTAGAGAGACCATAGGAGGTTATATTATAGGACTTTATTATAAAGTTATTAAAGTTAAGAGACCCTATTACCGGATAAGATTATAATATAATCTTAGTAATAGGGGATAAGTTAACTAAGTAGGGCTACTTTATAGTGTGTATAGAAAAAATCTTAGCGGAAGATATAGCTAGAATCTATACTAAAGAAGTGTTTATAAGATATAGGGCACTAATAAAGATTATGTTAGATAGGGATTTAAGATTTATAGTAGTATTTTAAGAGGTATTCTTAGCCAAATAAGGGGTTTAAGCAGTAATGTTAATAGCGTATTACCTATAAACGGATAAATAAACAGAGAGACTAAACTAGATGTTGGAATAATACTTAAGGCATTATGTTAATCACGTATAGAATAATTAGGTATTATTATTACCAGTTATATAGTTTGCATATAATGCAATACTATAGAAAGGGGTAGGTATATTACCTTTTAAGGCAAATTACGGATATAAACTAAGAATATTATTATCACCATATTAAGTAAAGAAAATAAGTAGTATTGCTAAAAAAAAGAATAGGGACTTTAATAAATCTTTATAATCACTTTAAAAAAAATAGCAAAACTAGTATAGACAAGAATAAAAAAATATTATAATGCTAAAAGATCTAAGGGGCTAGATCTTAAGAAGGGAGATAAAGTATGGCTACTATATAAAAATTTTAAGAGTTAATAACCAAGCAAGAAGTTGGATAATATTAGACTAGGACTATTTACAGTTAAAGTAAAAATCTTAGAAGTTATGTATAGACTTAACTTATTAAAGAAAATAAAGATCTACCCTATATAGTATATTGCAATATTAAAGCCAGTATATTGCAATATTAAAGCCAGTATACAGAAATATTAAGCCACTAGCTTATAAGGCAGATATATATAGAGGCTAAGAAGAGGACAAATGGGAAGTTTTAAAGATTATTAGTTATAAGAACGTTAATAATAAAACGTGGTATAAAGTAAAGTAGATAGGCTATAATAAGACTATCTAGGAGCTACTAAATAACCTAAAGAATGCTATAAGAAAGGTATAGAAGTATTAGAAGAAAAAGGGTTAGGCAGCATTAATAAAGAAGGATTATTAAAAAAATAAGTTACCTAAGGGGAACCCAAGAGGAGCAGCTACTAAGGTATTTAGAGTTATTTCCATCTCTGTTAGAGGAAAATCTATTTTTTTATTACTAAGTTCTTAAAGACCTTGTTTTATAAGTTTCCACTGCTTAAAATATACCTTTTTATAAACCTTCTTAAGACGGATTAACTAAGTGGATATAGCTAAACGAGAGTTAAGAGCCCATTGGTAAGCAGCGGCAGCCTCTTACTTAGTATTATAAGAACAATAAAGTTCAGCTAGCGCTATAGACAGCTTATTATTAAGTTTTATAGCGGTAGATTAAACTTAAAACCCTAGCAGCAATTAACAAGGGTACTTAAAGGCTATTAAGAGTAATAGAATGTATATACTTAGCGTTAAAAACTAAGCAAATATTATAAGACGACTGAATATTTACTTTAGTGCACTCTAAATATAAAAAGGGTTGCCAAGATAAAGGACTTGCTAACGCAATATATACTAACCCCTTTTTTGCATATTAAGAATATAGAGATGGCATTGCCTTACTAAGAGACAGTATTGCAGTAATAGTATAAGACTAATAAACTATAGAAGAAGAAAAAGGAGCCTTAGGTATAATAAGTAAAGATATTAGGAATCTTTAAGGACAAAGATAAAGAGAAGGGACATAGTGTTACGGACGCTTTAAGTACAATATTATAACTACTAGGAGAGGAGTTAAAAAAAGCTAGTTAGTTAATAAGGGCACGGTCCAGGATAGAACTAGTGGAGCTATATAATAAAGAATGGTAACTAAGGTCACGTAATATAATCTATATAATCTATATAATCTGTAAGATCTATAATAGAGTAAATAGAGTAGACAGAGCAGATGGAGTAAGGACTTTCTTAGGTATATAGTTGTGTATTTAAGGACCCACAGTCCCTACCTAGATAGTTCCTTTCTTTATAGTAAATCTTAGAATATAATTAGAGTTAATCTATTAGGCAACCACTTTACCAGTTATTATTTGTTACTATTATATTATTGGCTTCCTATTTACCTATATAACCTAGCCCAATAATAAGTCCACCGTGGTATTTCCTATAAGGCTTTATTATACCTACTATAGGTCTAGTGTATACTTGGCTTATATATAGCAACCCCTATAGATAGGCCCTTAGTAATTAAGGAGCCTACTTTTTATACGGCTAGAAGGACTACTTTACTAAAGACTACCTAATAAAGGCAAAAATAAATAAAGTTCTACTAATATAGGAGAATAGCGCGGAGTTGGAAAAAGAGGAACCCTAAAGGAAGACTCCTCTTTAGAGTTAAAAAGGATTAATATATTATATATTAATCTAGGTTAGCTAGTTAATAAAAGAAGCTGCACTATCCCTTACACTTTATTCTATAATAGATATTAAGTTTTAACCTCTACTTTAGCTAACTTAGAAGTAAATACCTTTACCTTAATTAATATAAACTGCGCTATAAAACTGGCTAACATTTTAAATACGCCTCTAGAAGAACTACTTAAGCTAATTCCTATTCATAGGTATAATAGATAGGTAGGACCACCTATTATAACTATTTTATAAACCTATCTCCGTATTAATGAACAAAGGTAATATAATATCCCCTTCCTTATTATAGACCTTAGAAGCTATAATATAATCTTAAAAAGAAAATGGCGGGCCTATTTAGGCTTATAGCTTAATATATAGAATAAATAGCTTATTTGGCCTAAAACTATACCCCTAATACCTTCCTTTATAAAAGAAACTAATATTATAATAGAGAACCTTATTTAGCTATAGATAAATACTATTTACTAGGCTAACACTATATATAGGGACTAGGCTTTTAAAAAGGATATATAGCTTAACCCGCAATAGATCCATATACTATACTGCCCCTAAACTACCTATGTTATACTACCCGTACTAAAAATTAAAAAAGGTAATAAAAAGCTAGTAGAGCTCCCCATAGGGAACTTAGGCCCTATATAGCTATAAAGAATAGTAAGGAGTATTAGATGCTATACTAAATATATAGACCAGAAGGACAACTTATAGAAAATAGAATATAAGCTAAGGAAGATTATAAACCCTATACTGCAAAATATAGCCTAATAAAAGTCTATAAAGAAACTTATGGACCTTCCCCTAGTTAATATCTGCTGTATTAGCGCTATAGGATTCTACTAAAACTTAGTCTAACCTAATACTATTACCTTTACCACTAGCTTATATAAAATTAATTAAATAATTAAGGAAAAGGAAAGTAAGCTTAGTAGATAAAAAAAGTAAGCCTATAGATAAGGAGCTAGTAGAATAGAAACTACCCTATTAATACTAGAAATTTAAGAACATATTCTCTAAGGCAGCATCTAATATACTCCCACCTTACCAACTATATAACTATAAGATTAAGATTAAGTCAGATAAGGAAAACATACTTAGCTATAGCCTCCTTTATTAGCAGTCTATTACCAAGTTATAGGCTATAAAGTAGTACCTTATTAATAACCTAAATAAGGGCTTTATTAAGCCTAGTTAAGCCCCTTTTAACTTGCCTATTCTTTTTACTAAAAAGCTAAATAGAGGACTTAATTTTTATATAGACTACTATAAACTTAATAATATAACCCGCAAGGACCGCTACCTACTGCCCTTATTTAATAAGACTTTAACCTAAATAAGTAGAGCTAAGATTTTCACTAAGCTTAATATCTATTAGGCCTTTTACCGGATTAGAATAGACCCTAAATTAGAAGATTTTACTATATTTTAAACCCGTTACGGAATATATAAATATAAAGTACTTCCTTTTAGACTAACTAATAGACTGGCTATATACTAGTAATATATAAACAATATACTCTTTAACTACCTTAATAACTTCTATACGGCCTACCTAGATAATATTATAATCTACTTTAAGAATAAGTTAGAATATAAGGAGCATGTCTATAAAGTCTTATAATAGCTCTATAAGGCTAGTCTCTAGGCCAATATTAGGAAATTAGAATTTAGTATTAAATATATAAAGTACCTAGGGTTTATTATTAGTATAGACAGAATTAAGGTAGACCTAAAAAAGACGGCTATAATTAACTAATGGGTACCCCTAAGGACTATAAAGGGGGTATAGTTATTCTTAGGGTTCTATAACTTCTACTAACGCTTTATTAAGAACTATAGTAGAATTACTTAGCTCCTAAGCCTACTTACCTATAAAGACCGGCCCTTTTACTTTAATACTGTATATAGGTAGGCCTTTAACAGGCTTAAGAAACAACTGGTCTTTACTCCCTTACTCGCCCACTTTAACCTAGAATGGCCCTTAATACTAAAGACCGATGCCTTAGATAGTGTTATAGCTAGCATTTACTCCTAAAAGTAGATAGACAGAGAATGGTACCCTATTATTTACTATTTAAAGACTATAGTAGATACTAAGCTAAACTACTATATCTATAATAAAGAAATGCTGGCTATTATCTCTAGCTTTTAGCACTAGCGTATATAGCTAAAAGGGACCCCTAAGCCTATTTAGATAGTCTCCAATTATAAGGCCTTAGAATATTTTATAATAATAAAGGCCCTTACAGCCTAGTAGGTACGCTAAGCGGATATTCTATCCTAGTTTAACTTCCTAATTATATAGTAGCTAAGCGCTATAAATTATACAGATACCCTTATAAAGTGTGGATAGGACCTAGATAACTAAATAGCTATAAAGATCTTATTATAGACCTAGATATTATTATAACTAAAGTACCTTAACCCTTAGATACGGGTAGAGCTAAATATAGACTCTTTAGACGCTAAGATATGTCCTATTAACTCTATAGAACTTAACCTTATTAATAAACTGCTGTGGGCAAACTGTATAGCCCCTTCTCTATAGAAGTACTATAAAAAGACAAAGGACACTATAAGCCTATAGTCCCTTAAAAATGGACTTTTTAAGTACTATAAATAGCTAGTAGTAGTAGAGGAATAGAACTTACGGACTTGGTTTATTATAGAAGCGCATACCTAGGTCTCTAGGGCTTACCCTAAAAAAAATAAGACCTATAAAATTATTAGTAACTATTACTACTAGCCTAGAATAGTTATAAATATTAATTGCTATATACGAAACTGTAATAACTGCTATAGGTCTATAATTCTATAAGATAAGACCCTAGGACTATTAAACCCACTTTTAATACTAGAGCGCCCCTAGTAGTATATCTTTATAGATTTTTATAAGCTACCTATAGACCGTAACGGATATAATATGGCTATAGTTATAGTTAACCGCTTTAGTAAGCGCCCGTTTTTAATCCCTTATTATAAGAATATTAATATAAAAGAGGCGGCCTAACTATATATTAATTATATCTACCAAATTTACGGACTACTAAATACTATTATATCCGATTATAGGCTATAGTTTATATTAGCTTTCTAAAATAAGTTTACCTAGATCTTAGGTATTAAGCTAAAGCTTTCTATAGTATACTACCCCTAAATAGATAGCTAGACGGAGATTATAAACTAGTATTTAGACCAGAGACTCCAATCCTTTTTTAACTACGGGGGGTTGCGCGAAAAGAGATTTCTCCTGCCTATTTGGGAAAAGCGCGGTTTTGGTGCCAAGACCCCACCAAAAATACCAAATTTTTGACTTCGAGCTTGTAAAAAGCAACTCTACACCAACTTTTTAAGTAAGTAGATTATATTAATCACTTGCAATATCCTCTACACGTCTTCTACGCTTTTTTTAAGCCCAAAATGCCTTACTACGGCCTTGCAACGAGAGCGCAGGCCGTAGCACTGAGGGCTCTAGGTACTCCTCTAAAAGCAATTACTTAAGTTACCAGAATTAGCACTAAACACATCGGCAACCTACTAAAAAGGGCAGTAGAGAATGGCTAGCGTGCAGATTAGGTTCTCCTTAATAACCACCTTAAGGATAAGCCCCGCCTAGGGCGTAAGAAAAAGATTACTCCTAATCTTAAGCAAAAAGTCATTAATACCATCACGTGCAATTATTACGGGCGTAAAAAAAGCACTAGAAGGATTGCTCGCGAAATAGGCCTCTCTACATTATCTATTTATAGTATACTTAAAAAGTACGGCTACTATAAAACAAAGCCAATAAGAAAGCCTGGATTAACTATAGCTATAAAGACCAAACAATATAAGTGTCATGGAGTAAGTATAAGTGGTAATAATATATAGCGAAGTAGATATTATTAAGCTATGTACATAAACTGTATAATAAAGTTAAGACGTTGCGTAAGGAGAGAAGGTAAGGAAACGAGAAGAAAGGGTATATATTGTTAGTTTGGTTGCTTGGTTAATACATGCACGGAGCAGAATAGGATTTAAGTAGCGGTCCTGGCAGAACTTGGCAGGATTCGGTGAACTTGGCAGAATATGGCAGAATGCTGTCAGATTGTTATCTCGCGGTCAGTCTCTTCTTGCTGCGTCGGTGGAAATAGGTGGAAACAGGTAGAAACAGGTGGACGTATATAAGGTGTCACGGAGGTATCCCGTGACAGTACCCCCCCTTTAAACTTAAGCTTCTGCGAGATGGGGCTGTGGTAGTTCTAGGTAGAGTTTATAAAAGTCTTCTGCAGCTTGTATAAGTCCTATAGAGTCAACGGGTTCCCATAAGGGATTAGTAAAGCCTCTCCATTTTATAAGGTATATATATTTGCGTTTCTATTTATTATACTTAATATTATTAACTCTTTCAATAAGGTACTTATCCTCACCATCCACTTTAACTAGTGGGGGAGGGTCTTGGATCTGTCTAGGTAGGGTATCTAATATAGGGGCGGCAGGGCGGAGGACTAACATATAAAATATAGGGTGGATTTTAACCGCATTAAGGAGCTTTAGTTGGTAGGTATAAGGAGAGACAACTTTTTTAACCTTATAAGGGCCGGCGTTCTTCCAATTAAGTTTCTTAATAGGTTGTTTTGTGTTTAGATTTCTTATATCTAGCCAGACAAAGTTACTAATTTAGTAAGCTAGTACTAGGGTTTGGTTCTTATTTGCTACAGCTTTATAAACAGACTGGGCCTATGTTATTTTATTAGTAAGGAACTCTTATAGTTCTTCCATCTTTTTTATAAATTTGTTTGCTTCTGCAACTTATAAGGCCTAATAAGCTAGATAAGGAATATTACTAAAGGGTTCAAAACCTATTCGCGGGTACTAGCTATAATTAGCTAGGAACAGGGAGACCTTTATAATTTCTAAGATAGAGTTATTTACAGTAAACTCGGCAAATGCAAGCCAGTCTATCCAGTTATCCTGCAAATACAACGTGTATATCCGAATATACTGTTCTATTATAGCATTTATATATTCCGTTTAAACCATCCATTTCTGGGTAATATGCCATAGATAATAGTGCTTTAATGCGGAATTAGGTAGTTAGTTCTTTCTAAAACGCTAAGACAAACTAGCGGCCTCTATTAGAGACAATTGTTTTGGGGAGTCTATAAAGTTTCCATATATAATCTAGGAACAGTTAGGCAACGGCGGGTGTTAATATATTGGGGTAGGCGATTAAGTGTCTTATTTTAATTGTCGGTCTATAACTACTATAATGTTTATGCAGCCTTTACTTACAGGGAGGTTAACAACAAAGTTAATTAAGATATCCTTCTATCTTTAGTCTAGAACAGGTAGTAGTTTTAGGAAGCCGTTATATATCTTATATAAAGCTTTGGCTCGTCGGCAGGTATGGCAGCTGGAGATATACTTCCATATCGTATTATGTATATTTAGCCAGTAGTACTCCTATTAGAGTAGTTCCAGGGTTTTTCCTTAGCATAGGTGGCCGGCTACTAGTAGATTATATACGTGTTTAAGAAGCTTAAGTCTAAGTTTATTGTAATTAGGGACAACTAGGCGGTTCTAGTAGTACAAGCAGTTTCTACGGGCTTTGCATTTACTCAAAAAAATCTTTTTAAAGCGTCTAACGCTATCTTAAATTAGCTTAAGCGTCTCTTAAATAAACTTATTATTTGGATATTTATTAACTATAATCTGTTTAATGGTTTAATCGGTTATTTTAAGGACGTGTACTATAAGATCTTTAGTAGGAGGTTTAAATAGCTTAGGGCGGAGTAGGGTCTAATTATGGTAGAAGCGCACTTCTTCTTAAGCTAGTGCGTCCTGTAAACGTCAGGTTAGGGCATTAGGCTTCTAGCCTTAAACGCCTAGGCGGTACGTAATTAAGAATTAGAATTAGGACAGATATTCTAACCAGCGGGCATAACAGTGGCTTAGCTATTTCATAGTTGTGAAGTACTATAGGTTTTTATGGTTACTAAAAACTTTAATTAGGAATCCAGCTCCTTCTAGTTCTAGTTACCATTGATTAAAGTATCTAATAATAGCCAGCAATTCCTTATTGTAGATCTCGTAATTATATTTGGCTAGGCTTAGTTATTTTAAAAAGTATGCTATAGGGTATAATACTCCTTCCTTATTATATTAAGACAGAATGCCTCTAGTAACATAATTAGATAAGTTAGCTTCTATAACACTTATTTAGTCTAGGTCGAAGTGTTAGAGTATAGGTGCAGTAGTAAATATAACCTTTAAATAAGTAAAGGCCTTCTTACATTCCTTATTAAAGATAAAGGCTTTATCCTTTTAGGTTAAGGCTATAAGGGGTAAAACTAAGGCGGAGAAGTTATTAGTAAACCATTAATAGAAGTTGGCGAAGCCTATAAAGGCCCTTACGTCCTTAACATTCTTAGGTTCTTGCTAGTTTATAATTACTTCAACTTTCTTGGGAGAAATAATAAGTCCAAGGTATAGGACTTCCGTTTTATGGAACTTGCATTTATCTATATCTAATTATAGGCCGGCTCCGCGCAAGGCTTACAGGACCAGTTTAACATATTTTTAGTATTTAGCTAGATTATTGCTGTATATTAAGATGTTATTAATATAAGCAGTACAAAAGACGTCCAGGTATAGGCGCAGAGTATTATTTATAAAGTGTTGGAATGAACTTAGGGCGTTTATAAGGCTAAATAGCATTACTAAGTATTTAAATAATCCGTATTAAGTATGAAATATAGTAAGCCATTTATCTCCTTTTGTAATACGGAGGCGGTTAAATATGTGGATAATATTAAGCTTTGTATAGAAGCGAGCCTTACTTAATTGGTTTAGTATCTCTTAGATTAATAGGATTAGGTATTAGTTCTTAACAGTAACAGCGTTAAGAGCTTAGTAGTTTACGCAGAAGCGCAAACCGCCGCTAGGTTTCTTAACAAAGATTACTAGTACGGCTATAGGTAAAGAACTTGCTCTAATAAATCATTTATCTAGATATTTGTCTAAGTACTTCTATAGTACCTGGAGTTTATTTTAGGGCATTCTATATAAGGGTCTAAATCCGGGATGTTTTCCTTCTTTAACTATAATCTTGTAATTATATGGACGGCGTTCTAGTAGCTTATTAGCTTCCTTTTATAAGAATATATCTAAATAATTATGGTATTCTACTAGTACTTTTGTGGCTGGGTTAGTATGCTTCTTTAGTACTAAGGCCTTCTTAATATCGGCCATTATAACGGTAAAGATTGTGTGTTTAGGTTTCCTGGCAAGTTATGCTAACGGGGTAGCTCTAATTATATAGATATCTAAGGTATTAAGCGGGCTTGGATTATCCTTAGTTTCTTATATAGTTTCAGGTTTAGTATTAGGTACGGAGTTAGTATTAAATTTGGGTTCAGGTTCTTTAAGTATCCTTTTTATAGTAAAATACCAGTCCTTCTAGTACCTTTATATATTAAGCTTAAGCTTCTACTTGGTTTGGGGTATAGCGATTAGAGTTAGTTCGTGTGGTTTAGTATAATTTCCAGGTTCTTGGTAGACGTTGGTGGAATTCTTATATTAGTGGAATTTGGTAGAATTCTTAGGTTGGTGGAATTGGGTGGACTTTTTAGGTATAGGGTGGACGTTAGTGGAAATTTTAGACTAGTAGATTCTAGTGGATTTTTCAGATTTTGGTTTAGGGTCTGAGCAGCAAGTTATAAGGCACTTCTGCTTATAACGGGAGGCGGTAAATAGAAGCTTAAGGTTGTCCCAATTAATGGTTACCTTATATAGCTTTATCTAGGGTTGTCTAAGAATTACTAGGTAACCTAGGGTAGTTATAAAGAGCTTAATTAATTCTTTATGGGTTAGGTATTGGAGTCTTAGGGCCGCTATATAAGTAATACGGCCTAAGACAGTGCGTTTGCTATTAAATCCAAATACGTTAATATATTGGTTAAGGGGTGTTAGGGTAAACCTATTATCTTATATAAAGATCTTGTTAATAAATCCTATACCGCTAGCTCCTATATTAATTAGGACTTAAGTGTTAGCCTATTAACTTTTCTGCTAAAGACGGCAGTTAACGGTTATACTATAATCCTAAGAGTTAGGGTTTACAATATCTAATGTGTTTAACGAGATCCTGTAACATAGCTATCCTAGAGAGCGACTTAACTCTAGGACGTGCCTTTTAGTGGCGAGCGGGAAGGGATTCCTATAGAACGTTAGTTATAACTTTGTTCTTATAAGTAGTGCTTACTAAACGAGGGGCTAGAGCCAGGTAAAGATTGGGGACAGTAACTAGAGAATCAATATAGTGAACGGTTGTTAGTATTAGCCGTTTATAAGTCGTGTTAGGGCATAGGGACGGAGTAGTATCTTAAGATATATTCCTTACTTCCATATTTAAAGCAAAGGCCTAGCTTAATGCGTTATTCTTATTTAGGGGACCCTAGTGGAGCGTATCCTAGGGTCCCTGTGTTAATATCCATAGCGTTAGGGTGCTTAGGCTAAGACGATAACTTAATAGATATTTACGGGGCTGTCGTATTATATTAAGGAGTAGACTTCAGTGTTAGGTGTAGTATATTATTATACCATTTATTAATAACATTTGCGTAGGCGTTAAGGGCTCCTGGTAGGTCTATACCTATTAGGGAGATTTTTAGTTTAGGACTTAGGGATTTAATAAGGCTGTTAATTAGTATGGAGTTATTTTAGCCTATTTCTTTTACATAACGGTTAAATTTAGAGAAGTATACTAGAAAGCTTTTTATTCCTTAAGTTATATAGTTTATTTTTCTCTAGGTAGTAGCTTAGCGGTTTAGGTTACTATACATAGCTTTAAGAAATACAATTAGGCTTAGTACTAAGTTTGGTTAAAGAGATTTAATAAGGTTAACTATATCTCCTCCTAGTCAACTTAGGGCATAACAGAGTTGGTTAGCTTTAGTTAGGTAGCGGTTAGTATTACTAGTTAGCTTATTTTTAAGCCGGCTTAGGAATAATTAGAGTTCTTATTATTTACCAGTGAATATTGGAGGGTTTAGTAATCGTTTAAATTATTACGGCGCAGTAGTCGGTTCTACCAGTAGGATAACTATTGCTGGTTTAGGGCTTATGTTCCGCGTATTAGCTTCTAGTAATAGCAACCGGTCTTAAGGGCTTAGCGTAGGCGTCTTAAGGGTGTGGATTTCTTTTTAAAGGGCCTTAATTGTTTTCTAGTGCTGTGCTTCTTGTTCAGCTTGCTGTTAAGCTATAGCAGCTTAGTTTTATACGAGGGCGTCTATAAAGGACTTTTATATATCTACTAATTATTCCTAGAGTGCGGATATAATGTCGGCGGCCATTATAGGGGCTTTAAGGTTGTTCTACATTTTAAATAGGGCAGGGCGGAATGTAGGTTTTAACACAATATAGTATCACGGAGTGAGTATAAGTGGTAATAATATATAGCGAAGTAGATATTATTAAGCTATGTACATAAACTATATAATAAAGTCAAGACGTTGCGTAAGGAGAGAAGGTAAGGAAACGGGAAGAAAGGGTATATATCGTTAGTTTAGTTGCTTGGTCGACATATACACGGAGCAGAATAGGATTTGAGTAGCGGTCCTGGCAGAACTTGGCAGGATTCAGTGGACTTGGCAGAATATGGCAGAATGCCGTCAGATTGTCGTCTCGCGGTCAGTCTCTTCTTGCTGCGTTGGTGGAAATAGGTGGAAACAGGTAGGAACAGGTGGACGTGTATAAGGTGTTACGGAGGTGTCCCGTGACAATAAGTTTGCATTAGCCTACCATTATTAGACCTTAGAAGATTAGAAGGCTGTAATTTAGTTAGATAAGACGAGTATCATTTTAGGCCACCATTAAGAGGGCTATTAGGTATAGCGACATCCTTATAAGGCCTATATACGCAGCTGTATACAAAAACAATAAAAGGGGTACTCTAAGCTTATATTTTAGGGTTGCTTTACATATAACTTTAAAGGCCCTTATTATATTTAGAAGCCTTAAATAGAGAAGAAATTAAACAAATTAAAATTAATTATTAAGATCTGGAATTAAGCTCTAGAGCCAGAGGTATATAAGGCTTAAAAGAAATAACAAGACGCTAAAAGGAGAGCATACAAGCTATATTATAATAGGTATATAAGCGGAGCACGTGCCAAGTGGAAGTTTATAATATTGTACGGAGCTTTTACTTAATTAGATTGTTGGTTACACAAGGGGATATCACGTAGCTACGGTTTATAGATAGTATAATAATTGTTAATTGATTCTTTTTAATAGGAATGAGGAAAGGGGTGAGGAACTTAAGGTTCCTTACCACGCTAGGGCCACGTCAGCACGTGACGGCAACATGCCTAGCGTGACGGCAGCTTGCCTCATTCCCGACACTGGCAACTCTTCTTTTTGTGGTTGCCATCTATATATATACAAACAGATAGGATGCGACAATACCAGACAGTGTACAATAATACCAAATAATATGCGATAATACCAAACAATATGCGACAATACTAAACAATATGCAACAATACCAAACAATATGCAACAATACTAAACAATATGCGACAATATGCGACAATGCGGCAGTTGGCAGATAACATAAAGACGGGTAGGCTGCTAAGGCGCTAGTAGTAAGCGAGCTAATAGCGATTTTCCATCCCGGGGATGGAAAATCCTGATTGGCTGGTTTAAGTCAGGGTCTACAGAATGTTATACTCCTACTCCCTTTTAACCCAACCTTTAACTTGTATATATAGAGTGTTTGTGTTAACAAACGTTTCTAGAGCCTTATTTAGGTTTGCCTTTGTTATTACGTCTGCTAGGTTATCTTAACTGTTAATCTATTAAATTTTAAAGAGTTCTTGCCATTCGTAGGATTAACGAAGTGCTATAATATTAATTATAAGGCGCTTCTCCTTTGTAGTACCAAGCTTAACCAAGCACTTATAGAGGGAGTATGAATTAGTGCATACGATTATAGGGATAATAGGAAGTTTAAGTCAATTTATAATTATCTTTAGGGTAGTTCCAATTGCAATTGCTATGTTAACTCCGCCAACTATTCTATATATCTCTGACGCTAAAACACTTCGGGTAACGCGCTTGCTCTTAGTTAAGCTCCAATAGATAAGGTTGCTATAGATTATAAAGTTATTCTCTCTAGTAAACTTGTTTGTGATAATAATCTTATATCCTAGCTAGGAGCTAAAATCTTTGTTATTTACAAACGATCTATTAACAAATATAAAGAGCTTAGCGGTGGGAAGATTAATAGGCACGTAGTATAGGCCCTAGTTGAGATGGTTTATTTACCAGGAAAGGCGTTTATTTAGGGCAAAAACGTCGTCCTTAATTGGTTCCTAGTATTAGGCGGTAATAGAGAGATTAAATAAAGCCTTAGGTTAATAGATAGAAGCAATATAAGCTCTACAAGCGCGTTGCTCCACGTATCCTTGCTTTAGAGAATTAGCGTTAATAACGTCAATCTTTTTACCTTAACCCTTCTAGCGCAGAGCAATAGAATCCTTGTTTAGGGAGAGGATGCATCTATTAAAGAGTAATGGTGTTGTTAAACTAAGCTTTTCCTTTAGCTTTGCTATAAGATTTGCCTTTACTAGCTTATCTTCTTTAAGAGCTAAGAATTGGTTGTCTCCTAAGATAATTATATTATTAGTTTGCATGCCAATAATTCCAAATAGAGTTCCTGTAGTTATAATAAGGAAGTAGGGATTAAATATAGAAGTAGTTATTAAAAGCTTCTCTTTATGGTGCTTGCTATAGGTAGCCTATTAGTGAGTTCCTGCCTCTGCGATCCTATATAATGGCTTAAGTATAACCATAATTGTATCTTCAGGATACTAGTGGCGAATTTGCTCTAGAAGGTATGCCAATATTAAGCGCTAAAGGTGCATCTCTAATTGGGTATAGGCTTGAGTGATATTTTATAAATAAACCGCTATTCTATTCTTTATTAAGGAGGGAGCTAGCGTAATAATAACTCGCTAACTAGCTCGTTAAATCATAGGAGACTACATAAGAATTACCTCCTTACCATTGTTGTTGTAGCCTTAGATAATAAGCCTTGATTTCTTAAATAGGGCGTTAATAGCTTTGCCCTTAATTTCGTTAACTATTCTTAATTTAAAGATGCGAACTTTATCGAACTTAGTAGGGTTATATTTCTCAAATTTAAAGACTTCTCTTATAATAAGACTATTAATCTCCTGCTTATTAGATGCTTGGAAAGGAGCTCCTAGAGTTATAATATAACCTTCCTTTCAGAGCTATTTTGCGAGTTCAAAGTCAGCCTTCTCCTTAGCTGTTATAAAGGCCATTAACAGCTTAACTCCATTCTCAATAGCGGCAATAAATTGCTCTTTAAAATTAACAAGATATTGGCGATTTTGTGATCCCTTTAGGCGACCTCTACCGCGTCGTAGTTGCGGCGTATCTACTATAATTATATTAGAATCGTGGTTGCCTTCTAGAGCATATTAATCGTGGCTCTCCTTTAGGGCATTTTCTATAGTATCCTATAAAGGCTTGGAACTATTATCTTTGTAGTAAGGCTTAATAACAGTTAAACGGAATTAAGTGGGTCTATAAGGTATCTAAATAGTGCAAGTCTAGCCATTAATTATAATGAGTTAATATGGGCCTAACTATCCTCCCTTTTTACGCTATACGCGTACCTTAGACTGGAGTAGCAGATTAAGCGTAGTTAAGGTATTTAGGCCATTTCTTATTCCTAGTACGTCGTTGACTTGGCGTGTAGCGTAGAGACGTCGTACCTCCTTTATTGCCTTGCGAATAGCCTCAGCTCGTTGCACAATGGAGGGAAATAGTGGAGAATTGTTAGTTATTTAAGGGTAGGCGCCAAAGACTAGCAATATGGGTATAAGTCCATCTAGGCTAGCAGAATTATTAACAGCTTTAACAGCTATTTATAAGGTAAGTTTTTCGCTAGTATCCTCTAGTTCTAAAGAGATAATCTTATATACGCAGCGTAATAGTATATGATATTGCTCTACTTTTCTAATACTATTATGTACCTTAATAGGGACTTCCTTAACCTTAATTGCTATTGCCTTTATCTATTATTAAAACTCTGTAGATAAGAAGTTCTTTTCTGCGTTATAGATAATTTAATTAAGGGGTCCTAAGTAGATATTAATCTAGTATAACTAAAGGGTATCCCATGCGTTCCTAGCTGATATATCCTTTAAGAATTATGCGGCTTAGAAGGAGGTTAAAAAGTTAATAACTTAGAGTACTAGCTTACCACTAAGATACATAACGTCGACGATAATATAGAAGTTAAAGTTATAGTTATCTTTAAAGGTAAACTTAAATCGGCTAGGGGACCTCTGGTTTATTTGGCAGTAGTAGCAGTATTTTATAAGATGCTTAATTGCCTTGATCTTGACTTTATGGCCTACTTACTAAAGAACCCTAAGCAATTAATAAACGGATAGGTGGCCAAACCGATAGTGTAGTTGGCGTAATTCCGACTTAGTTAAGTGGCTCTAAGCAACACTCTTTTCTAGTTAATAAAGGAGCAACCAGGGGTGACCCTACTTGCGTATAATAGGCACCTAATTGTCTCCCTAAATAAGTACATTCTTAAGGTTATTAAGCCTAACGCCTAATTTATCTATATCTTTGATGTAAAATAGAAACGGAGTGTTCATAGGAATAGTGTGAAAAGTAATATACCCTAAAGGGGTTTAAACCCTAATTGTGCTAAGAGAGATTATAGTACCTTTGCCAAAATAAATCGTGTATTGGCCTACCATTAAATAGTTAATCTAAACAGAGCTATTAAGCTACTAAAGGGCTCGAACTTGAGGTTCTCCTACTATAGATACTCCTACGGCTCTAGTATCCGGCATAATACTATAGAAGACGTTCGCCAAGTATCTATTATTAAAGGAAAACGCGGAGCTCTTCTTTGGCTCATTAAAGATATCTAACTTCGTGATAAAATGGAGCGTAGATTAGTCATTAAGAACAGCAACAGTTTATATGCTATTTACCTCACTATACTTAGTAAAGTATTGGTTAGGTAAGTAGTCCTCAATTTCCATATCTATAAGGAGCTGTTCGGTCTTATTAACCTTACCCTTAAGGTCTTCTACGCCTTTATATTAAACTAGGAAGCTTTAGAAGTAGGCTATAGTAACCTTACAATTTCCGACGTTTCTTACACTTTAATGGAACTTGTTATATGCCTCTTTTTGCTTATTAAGGGAGTGTCTAGTTAACTAGCAATTTGGCTTCTTACAAATATAGCACTTCTTCTGGCGATTACTTTAAAATAAACCTCTATTGGGACCTCTACAGTTGCCTTATAGTTGACATTAATTGTACCCTCTTCTATATTCCCTACTACGGCCACTATATGTTCGATCAGTCCAGTTGTAATTATATTAGTCAGGAATACTTAGTTAGGTAGGATTTTTAGTATAGAACTGTTAAGATTCTTGTGTTTATATTATAGTACCTATAGCGGAGCGTAGCTTAGCATATACTCCTTTAAACGTATTTATAGGTTTATATAGCGCTAAGTTGTACTTAGGAACGCTATAGCATGCTAAGATAACCTAGTCCCTTAGGCTGTTTTTATTTTAGTAAGTTTTAGTAAGGCCACGTTAGATTTTCTAGAGTTTATTAAAGAGTAATTAAAGGCACTCTAAATAAGTCTTTGTTGGGTTAGAAGTAATAACTCTCTAGAATATAGTCTCCCGCCATTTAGATATATAAAGTTAGCGATTCTTATTAGTCTTAAAGTGAGCTCTAGTAAGCTAAAGCATTATATTAAAGCTATAGTTTTTACCCGCAATATGGTTGTAATAGAATGTCGCTGCCCGTCCCTTTAACATAATGGAGAAAGTATGGTGGTACTAATAGCATTAAATTCCAACCTTGTTGCAACAGTTATAGAAGACCTATAGTTTTGCTCTAAGTATGTTATATAGTTCTCCTCCAAACTTCTTTTCTTTGTCCGAATATACCTTTATCAGATTCGTGACTTCTCATAGTAAAGGCTTACCGGTTGGCTAAAGTGGAGGAGGTGGAGGCGGAGCAACTCTAAGTAGGAGGGCACCTCTAGGTAGAAGAGCAGCTTTAGGTGGGGGGTTAGCGTTCTAGGGGTTTTAATATAAATTAAAGTTGCCTTCCAAAGAATATAGGTTGTTTTTAGGTTTCTATAGTTAACATATAATCTTAGCTTCCGTCCATATTGGTTCTTCTATACTAGTAATAACGGCCTAAATATTACTAGCAATTGGGTTACTGTTCTCAGCAACATATACCCTATTCCTACAGAGAAAGTCTTAAAAATCCTAAACAATATCAACATTGCTAAGTGCCTAGGTATTAGCGGTCCATCCTATAAAATCCTCCCTAAAATATTCCCACAGCTATACATCGGCGTAGTGTCTACTTCGGTAGAATATAATACGGTGTAGGAGAAAGCCATTAACTTATTTTACGGTACAAGTTGTTATATCAAAGGTAAATTCATCCTAATTTTTATTAATAAGTTTCGCGTACAAAGCTACCCCTAGTGGTAAGGAGTCTTCCCAGTCGTTTAAAGTAGGCGTAGCCATGTTTTTAGAGGGAGGGAAGTGTTATTGGCGTAGGGATTGTCGTTTGGTACGCGTTCGTGACATATATTTGCGATTATGGGGCTTAGGACCAGTTCTGGCCTTAAATCGCGAAGACTTGTAAAGCGTATTGTTCTGCGTAATAGACGCAAGAATCCGTAATCTTGGAAAGGCTTAGGACTAGTTCTGGCCTTTAGATCCTTAGATTCATAGAAGAGTTCTATTTAAGGTTTAGGACCAGTTCTGACCTTAACAGACAGCTTCCTTTAGCACAAGTAGCACTGGTATAGTGGCTTGTCTCTTCTTGGTGGAATACCTAGCTGTTCTATAGTATAACAGTGAAGTTAACCACTGATCAGTGTTGGTTACACAAGGGGATATCACGTAGCTACGGTTCGTAGATAGTATAATAATTGTTAATTGATTCTTTTTAATAGGAATAAGGAAAGGGGTAAGGAACTTAAGGTTCCTCACCACGCTAGGGCCACGTTAGCACGTGACGGCAACATGTCTGGCGTGACGGCAGCTTGCCTCATTCCCGACATAGATAGAGGTGGAATTAACTAGTAGCAATATTTAATAAATATCTTAATACTAAAACTTCTTCTGTTTGCCCAGAGCCTTACATACTTAAATTCTAATACAACTATGCAAGAAGACAAGGCTACTTCTTATATAGCAAAGATTCACCAAACCTACTTTAACGCCTGCAAGATTTAACATCTTTTTTAGCCAGGTAATTCGCCTAATCTAAATATAATTAAGCCCTATTAGGGCTACCTAGAACGACTTACTACGAAGAGGGGCCTACTTACTTCTTATGCAGCTGCAGAGAAGGCTTGGCTTAGAGCTTAGCAAGATCTTAAGCAGTGGCAAATTTAATAGTGGATTAAGAGGATCCCTTGCCATATTAAAAAGATTATAGAACTTAAAGGAGGTAATAATTATAGAGAGGGAGTAGAGGAAAGGCAGTGAAGTTAGAAGCAGCTCCATAAGGAAGCCAATCGCAAGCTTCCTATAATCGTTAAGGTGCCTTAAACAGGCTACAAGACATTATGCAATTACTGTGGTTTACCTAACACCTATCTGCAATTCTTCCTTCCTATACAAAGCTGTGAGGAAATTAAGGAAATTACTAAGGAAGAGTGGCAAAAATTAGTTAATATAATCGTTCCAAATCCACGTCAAAATACTTAAGGCCCTGGCTTAATTGTAGATCGACAGCTCTATAATTAAAGACGCTAAAGGAATAATCGTAATTAGGTAGTTGAACGGGTAGAGAGCCATGTAGAGCAGCAGAGGCAATTAAGGCCTCGAAAACCCCGAAAGCCTGTAGAATATAAGGTGCGATGGAACGAGGTAAATCACGTGAATGTCAAACGGTAGAACACCACGATTTGGAAGCTATATAGGTAATATATTAGTATCAAAAGCTTCAATTAAGTTGACTAAGCTAAATTTTGGTGGGGTCTTGGCACCAAAACCGCGCTTTTCCCAAATAGGCAGGAGAAATCTCTTTTCGCGCAATCCTCCGTACTTTTAGAATAATTAGGCTAAACTGCTACCTTTAATAGACTACGCCTAGGCTACCCTACCCTATAACTCTATAGGATTTATACCTATCTAGCTAGAAATAGGGTATTTACCCTATATAAGTTTTAACTAGGAAAGACTAAAAGGGCTATAGACTATATATAAAAAACTATCTTATAAGGAAGCACGGCATTGCGCTAAACGCTTAGAAGAGACCTAGAAAGTAGCCTATATAAACCTAAAAAAGGCCTAAAAGTTAATAGAATAGTAGGCAAATAAGTATAGATATAAGCTTAACTTTACTATAGGTAATAAGGTCTAGGTTATAATAAAGAACTAGAAGATAAAACGGCCTAACTATAAGCTAGACTATTAGATAGCGGGACTATATAAGGTTCTTAAAAAGAGAGGCAACTTATATAAAATAAAGCTCCTAGATTTAATTAAGGTACCCTAAATTCTTGCTAGATAAGCTATAAAAAGCTATAAATAACCTATTGCCTAGATAAAAGAATAAACCGCCCCTACTAATTTAAGTTAATAATAATAATAAATAGAAAATTAAAGAAATACTAGCCTATAAACTTATAAGGGGAACGCTAAAGTATTATATTAGTTAGAAAGGATATAACCTAAACCCTACTTAGTACCCTATATAGAACTTTATAGGTAGTCCCTATAAGTTTAAAGAATTCGATAATTAATACCCTAATAAGCCCAGACCCCTAAAGTACCTTAATAAGTAAATGGAGTACTAGTATAGCAAAGATAATAAGCTGCCTATTAAGTATAAAGATAAGAATACCCTATAGACGTAATACGGATATATAAAGCCTAAGGGCAGGCTTTTTTAAAAGGGGGGGTAATATTACGGCGCTAGTGGAAAACGGTGGATTGTAGTAAATAATTATAGATAGTTATAAATAGTTGCAGACAGTTGCAGACAGTTGCAGACAGTTTTAGATAGTTGCATGTAACTTAACGGCCGCATAAAACCTTAAGTGGCACTGCTATTCTTCTCCTTTCCCTTCTTTAGCTTTGGATTCTTATTTACAGACAATCCAATTATACAGGCTTGCGTGACCCTCTTGCTGTGCTTGTGCCTTAATTGACCAAGCCACTAATACGCGCGAGTGCGAACTACTGTTATTTAATGTGTGCCTCCCCTATAATGTATACATTTTAGGGGGATTCTCTAGGGGTTTTTTAGGGTTCTTTTGGATAGTTTTAGTCTTTTAGGCCGGGTGTAGCAAGAGCTCCTTCTAGATGTCTTATAATATCTTCCCCTAGGGCCATTAAAGGCGTAAGGGGAATTTATCCATTCTAACTACTGTTTTAATACCGAAAGGCGAGTGGGATATATATATATGCTTTAGGTATCTTTATACCTAGGCTCTAGCTAGGCCCTCTATAAGGGTTACCACTCTATTAAAAGGACATAAGGAAAACCATAGGTCGTAATCTAGGCTGCTAGGTATTACAGTAGTAGAATAGTAAGTAACTGTATATTCCGCGGGCGATCGCCCTAGGGATTAGAAGGGAGGTATATTTGTTTAACTATTTATTTGCCTATATGTTAATATAAGAGGTTATTAATGCTTTCTATTGGGGGTTAGGGGATATTATTAAATACTATTTATCTATGTTATATTATATAGATGCCCTAATAGGAGAACAGCGTAGTAGTAGCTTTTATCGTAAAGGGGTACTAATAGTAGTGGTTTTTAGGATCTCACCATTCTATATAAAAACTTTTTACCACTACCCTAATGCTTATAACTACCACTACTAGGTCCTATTATACGCTATATAACGTCTCTATATTGGCTTTAAGTCCGAACTTCGAAGACCTAGGTTTGTAGCCGTCACCATATATAGGTATAGAGTCCGTTTTTGACAACCAAATATATAATTACCATAATAGCTTAAAGTTAATATATTTTTTAATAAAAATATTAATTTTTACTAAATATATAATTTAATTTAATTTAGAATGGTTTTTTAGCTATATAATTATACTATTCTTAAAATTAATGATTTTTATTTTATTAGAATTTAAGTAATAATTAATTTATAATTAAATTAAACGTAATAGCCACCTAAACGAGCTAGCCTCCCGCTTAAGCTACCTACCAATATCTACTACCTTTAATATTTTATAACTCTACCACTACTATAGCTATTTAGCTAGAATTTTAAATATAGTCTTTCTAAAGTATATATAGTTAAAATATAAGTATGGGTAGACAGCAAGCTTTGGTGGAGCGTATATATATTATAAGCGGCCCGTAAGGGCCAAGAATAGTATATTACAATGTCTAGGATTGTCAATTCTATATAGGGTCCATGCTTTTAGAGGTTACGCCTACTATATATAGCAGTTGTCCAGCTAACTATAACGTATAGATCTAGTATTTGGGCTATAGGAGAAACCAAAAAAGGCCCCCCTAAATTACTTCTTAAACTACTCTAAAAGGTCTAAACAGCCTACCTTTAGAGTATAATAGGCGGGTATAAGTAAACGGCTATAGCACTGCTTAAGAAGGAAGCTAATACCCCCCTTATAACTATATATTAAAGCTACTATAATATAAAGGGTGTAAAAGGAGCGCAACTCTAATGTTATAAAGTATATTAAGATACGCCTAAACAAACTATAAAGGGACCCTAGGGTGCCCTATAGGAGAGTAAACTAATAACCTTAAAGTAGGGAAGATATATTAGAGAAATAGATAGAGAAAGCAGAAAAAGAATAGTACTATATTAGGGCCTAGGCCTATATAGAGGAGAAAGGGAGACGCGTAAGAGACTAGTAAAGATAATAGTAAGAAAAAGAAAGGAGCTAAAGTAGAGTATAAAAGAGTACTAAGAAACTATCTACCGTAATATAATACTGGTTAGACTAATACTAGAGAGGCGTATAGGAGTTAAAGGTATAGAGGCTAACTTAGGCAAGAGGAACCTAAGCTATAGTATAGTTAACGCTATAGGGGGTAAATACCTAAGGGCTCTAAAAAGGTCTAATAAAGGCAGAAAATATAATAGCAATACTCTTAAGAATAGGAAGAATAGGACTAAAAGATTGGCTCTACTAGGTAGGTGTCCTAGTAAGTAGCCTAAGATATAAATATAGCTGGCTAAAACAAACACTAAAATATATAATACTATTATGCCACTTACGCACCAACTAAGAAGAAATACTCTTAGTAGCTAGTGTTATGGACGCTTTAAGTACAATATTACGACTACTTGGAGAAGAGTTGGAAGAAGCTAGTTAGTTGGTAAGGGCACGGTCTAGGTTGGAACCCATAGAACTATATAATAAAGAATAGTAGTTAAGGTTATATAATGCTATATGCAGTATATATAAGGTATAAGCAGAACGTATATATAACCTATATAGTGCGTATCCTACGTATAAGGAGGATTTCTTAGGAGTATGGATGTGTATTTAAGGACCCACAGTCCCTACCTAGATAGTTCCTTTCCTTATAGTAAATCTTAGAGTATAATTAGAGTTAATCTGTTAGGCAACTGCTCTACTAGTTATTATTATATTATTGGCTTCTTATTTACCTATATACCTAGCCTATTAGTAAGTCTACCGTAGTATTTCCCATAAGGCTTTGTTATATATTTACTACCTAGTTATAGTATTAATAAAGTTAAACAATATCCCACTAAAAGCACTAGTTACAATACTATCTATAGTAGCTACAACCTTAGGTTTAAGGGGAGACACTAGTATAAGAGATACTAATTCATAGCTAGTTATAGTAGGTTAGTTATAAAAAATGGTTAACTAATTAACAGATAATAATTGGATATTTAAAGAAAGAATTAATGGTATTGGAGCAGCTAAGGTTAAGTTACCGTCTATTAAGCGATTTTTAGGAGAGAAGTTAAAGCTTAAGGGATTTTTTATATAAATATACTTTAAGACTATATAAGAGGGTGCGAAGTTGGTAATATTTATAGACTAAGTGGCGTATATAGGATTATTCTTAACTAAAAGAGCACTTAAGTGGTTTAAACCTTACCTTACTAAGATCTAGGTAAATGGAATGATAACTACTAATTAAGAAGTATAATATATATTTACTAGTTAGAGCGGGTTCTTAAAAAGGTTAATATAGATATTTAGAGACCTAGAGGCAATAACTATAGCAGAAAGAAATTTTTAGAACTTGGTATAACGCGCTTTAGCAATTAAGTATATAATATAGTTTTAGACACTTATAATGTAGGTTAAGTAGAATAATAGGGCGCTTATAGTACAGTATAAGTAGGAACTTAAGGCTAAAGTCTAGGATATAATTATTCTAATAGAAGATACGGAGACTCTAAGGGAGTTAATTAATTAGTTAATTAAGATAGATAATAGGATCTATTAGAGGGAACAAGCTAAGAAAGGGTAAGATAGAGTTCTATAGTTATATAAGGCGTAAAGTATATAATAATAGATATAGAGTTATAAACTATAGAATGGTAGGCTAGAGCTAATAGACTTAAGCGGTATTAAAGAATCTAAGAGATAAAATAGGAAACTATAGAAACCTAGAGGTTAAGGATTAAGTAATTATAGGACTAAGGAGCTAAGGCTAAACTAGGGATTTTAATAGTAGAAGATATTTAGGCGGACTCTATAGTAAGAATAGTGGTTTAAGTTGGGAGCTTATATAAATTGCGGAAAATAAGGTTATTTTACTAAAAACTATAGAGGTGGTTAGAGTAATTATGCGGTAAAGGGTACTAGATTGTTAGAGTACAATAATATAGATATAGGTGTGTTGTGTAGGACTAAGGAGTGTTTAATTAAGCACTTTGCGTTTTATTATAATAATATATACTAAATTTATAGCTATTAGCCATAAGAGCTAAAGTTATAAAAACCTAAAGAAACTAAAGAGTTAGATAAAGAACAAGATTAACTCTATAAGCTAGATTAAGATATTATAGCAGTATATAGATAAAGATTAGTAATAATAATAATGGAGTTAGAGTACTTATTAATTAATAGTAATAAGGAAGAAAAAGAGGTTAGCTAGAAGTATTTAAACCTTAATAATGCAATAGAAGTAGAGACTAAAACTACTATAGAACGCGGTTTAGTAACGGGTATTATAACACTATTAGATACGGTATTTATTACTTTATAAGACGGAAGGAGTAATATTTAAAGACGGTTAAGTAAGTAGATGACTGCTAGTGCTAGCTTACTACTTGGTAAAGGTAAAAGGCTATAGGCTTAAGATTCTTAAGATAAAATAAGAGACGCTTAAGATTTTTTAGATAAGATAAGATATACCTAAGAATCTATAATAGATAGTAACCAATAGGAAAGGGTAATAGCTTAGTTCTAAAATAAATAAATAAGCATAGGACGATAATTTCTAGGGAACTAAGACTTTAAAGAACAAATAAGGTCTATAGTAGTTCTAGGTAAATATAGTATTCAGCCTAAAGGTTGAAAAGTTAATATAGTAATTAAGAAGATAACTTTAAAGATCCCTTTAGAAGAAGGAAACTAAAATAAAGTATAGATAAGTTTAGGTAATAAATTATTATATAGCAAGAATAAAAGCTAGATTAGAGATTAGCTATACTAGGATATATAAGGGATAGAGTACCTATATAGAAAGTTACTAATAGGCTAAAGGTAGGTATACTAAGAGCTAAGTAGCTAAGTAACCTAGAATAAGAAGAGGATTTAGGAGTTCTAACTAGGTTTATGGAATAATATACTAAAGGTTATAATAACGCAGTAATAAAGAGATACTTCCTTATAGATTGGTTGTATATACTTATAGAGCTATACTAGAAGTGGTATAAACAGCAAGGAAATAATAAGTGGGAAGATTTCTGTATATGGTTAGACAAGAAGGTTATACCAGATTAAGCTATATTAGAAAGATAGATAAGTTATATTAAAGAAGCTCTAATTATAATATTAAAGAATCTAAAAGAATAGGCTATAGACTAGAGAGAAATAATATAGATATTAGTACTAGTAAATAAGATAGTAGTGTTTAGATTAACGTAGGAGAGGTTTAAACTTAAAGATAAAGATAAACTAAGAGTTAACCTAAAGCACCTGGTATATTATATATTGGCGTAGATTATATATATAGAGGATATGTGTAGTATATAGAGGATATGTGTAGTATATAGAGGATATGTGTAGTATATAGAGGATATGTGTAGTATATAGAGGATATGTGTAGTATATAGAGGATATGTGTAGTATATATAGGATACTAAAAGATAAATATTGCAAGTATCTAATAAAGATATATTAGATAATAGATAAAAGGTAATATAGGGACGCTAAGTATATATATAGTTGGCACCTAGTAGAAGTTTAGGAGTTAGGCGACTTAATACTTTAACTAGGAAGATTCCTTATAGAAGAATGCCTAAATAGATAATAGTGGTGGCAGTGCCTAGAAAATACTTATCTATAGTATATTAAGGACAAAAAGCAAACTAAGTATTGGCCTAAGAGGGACTAAGTATAGTTAAGATTAGATAGCTAATAGTTAGGAAAAATGGAGGCCTATAGGACTAGAGGGAGCTAGTGGTAGAGCCTTAGACCCTTAAAGGAATTATAGGATAACACCTAAATTTATAAGTTAATTGGCAAGGTTAAAAGTTTAAAGCATTAGCAGATAGTGGAGTAATAAGGAACTGTATATTATTAATAGCAGTTAAGAGGATAGGGTTACTATATAGACAGAAAGAATATTTATACCTATTAATAATAATTTTAGGAGATCTAATAGCTTATAGAGGAGGTATTATTAATCTTAAAACAGGACCTATTTAGATAACTATTAAAGAAAGATAAGTTAAAATGTCTTTTAATATCCTACCATTGGGGAAAGATAAGGTAATATTAGAAATGCCTTAGTTATAGGAGTATAATTTAAGGATTAATTGGATTATAGGACAGGTTAATATTAGGGATACTTAATAATATAAAGTATAATAATATACTAAAATGGTATAGTACTAAGTTGGAGCGATATATAAAGAGACTAAGGCTTAAGTTATGTACTAAAGAAATACTATAAGTATGGCAAAAGACTATAGGGCCTAAAAAGTAAAAAGCTGTTAAAGTATATAGTATAGGACTATAAGATAAAGTTAGAACCAGAAATAAGTCTAAAGTTCTTTTTAATTTATAAGCTTACTAAAGCTAATTTAGTAGCGCTTAAGGAGTTTGTCTAAGAAAACTTATAAAAGGGGTATATTAGACTATTATAGTTATTAGCGGGATATCTAGTGTTGTTTATCCTAAAGAAAAACGGAAAACTTAAGATGTATATTAACTATAGATAGTTAAATAGCATTATAAGAAAGGATAGGTATCCTTTACCCTTAATTAGCGAAATCTAAGATAGGATAGGCAATGTATAAATCTTTATAAAAATAGATCTAAGGTAGGTGTATTACCAGATTAGGATTAAGGAAGGTAATAAATAAAAGGCAGCCTTTAGATTAAAGGAAGGACTATATAAGCCGTTAGTAATGCAGTTTGGGCTTATAAATATACCAGTAATATTTTAAAAAAGAATTAATAGTGTATTAGGAGAACACTTTAATAAGTAAGGAGAAATATAGAGAATATATTAAGTGGGTCTTAAAGAGACTATAAAAAGAAAAGATGCTAGTAGTAATTAAGAAATGCGAGTTCTTTACTAGGAAAACTAATTTTGTTAAATTTATTATTAAGCTAGGTAAAATTAGTATAGACCTAAAGAAAGTAGAAGCTATAGTTAGTTAGTAGAAACTAGAGAATGTTATATAGTTAAAATTGTTTCTAGGGTTTTATAACTACTATAGGAGGTTTATGTTTATAAGACTTATAAAAAAGGAGGAATTATGGAAATAGAATAGTAAGCAGAGGAAACTATTTTAGAAACTTAAGGAGTTATTTACCTAGGATCCAATCCTTAAAATCTACCAACCTAAGTTAGATATAGTTGTAGAAATGGATGCATTAGATTTTACACTAGGGGTATATTTACTATAGAAACACTAGGATATATAGCACCTAGTAGCGTACTATAGTTAGAAGATAACACTACTGGAACTAAACTATAATATCTATAATAAGGAGTTGTTAGGTATAGTTGTAGTACTTAAGAAATAGAGAGTATTTTTATAAGGTATAGAGAAACTATTTATAGTTAGAATAGATTATAAGAACCTAATGGGGTTTCTAATAATAAAAGAACTTAACTGTAGATAGGTTAGATAGGTGGAAATGCTTATAGAATATTATTTTAAAATTTAGTATACTAAGGGTACTAAGAACGTAAGAGCAGATGCACTTAGCAGAAAGGTAAAGTTGCAAAATAATGAAAAACCGTTAAGCGCTATGCTATAAAAAGACAAAAACGGATTAATTAGATATAATTATCTAAAGTTAGCAGCTATAACGGAAGGACTAAAATAAGTTTATAAAACGCTAGAGAGCGAATAGTTATAAAGAATTTAAAAGGTATAGAAAGAGGATCTAAGATATAAGGACTATGTTAATAGAGAAGTAATATATATTCTAAAGTTAGTAGCGAAGGAGTTTATTAGGGAATTCTATAAGGAAATAACCTAAGGATATAATAGAGCTATAGGCTTAGTGTTAAGACTTTAAGAGGGGTATATTATTAATGGAATCTAGGGAATAGCAAGATAAACTACTAAGGAATATCTAGATTACTAAAGAAATAAACTAATAAGGCATAAGCCATATAGAGGGCTATAACCTATTAAAACACTAGAAAGACTATGGGAGGTTATATTATGGGACTTTATTATAGAGTTACTAAAGTTAAAGGACCCTATTACCAGATAGGATTACAATATAATCCTTATAATAGTAGACAAGCTAACTAAGTAGGGCTACTTTATAGCGTGTATAGAAGAAATATTAGTAGAAGATGTGGCTAGAATCTATATTAAAAAAGTGTTTATAAGACATGGAGCACTAATAAAGATTATATTAGATAAAGATCTAAGATTTATAGTAGTATTTTAGGAGGTATTCTTAGTAGAATAAGGGGTTTAAGAAGCGATGTTAATAGCATATTACCTATAAATAGATAGTTAAACAGAAAGACTAAACCAAACGTTAGAATAGTACTTAAGATATTATATTAATTACGCATAAATAATTGGGTATTATTACTACTAATAGTATAGTTTGTATATAATACAATACTATAGAATGGGATAGGTATGTTACTTTTTAAGGCAAACTATAGATATAAGCCAAGAATATTGTTATTACTATAATAAGTAAAGAAAATAAGTAGTATAGCTAAATAAAGAATGGAGAACTTAATAAATCTTTATATATACCTTAAGGAAATAGCTAAACTAGTATAAGCAAGAATAAAAAAGTACTATAATGCTAAGAGATCTAAGGGACCAGATCTTAAGGAGGGAGATAAAGTATAGTTACTATATAAAATTTTTAAGAGTTAATAACTAAGTAAGAAATTAGACTATATTAAACTAGGACCATTTATAGCTAAAGTAAAGATCTTAGAAGTTATATATAGACTTAACTTATTAAAGAAAATAAAGATCTACTCTATATAGTATATTATAATATTAGAGCCAATACATAGGAATATTAAGCTACTAGTTTATAAGGTAGATATATATAGAGGATAAGAGGAAGATAAATAGTAAGTTTTAAAGATTATTAGTTATAAGGATATTAATAATAAAACATAATATAAGGTTAAGTAGATAGGCTATAATAAGACTACCTAGAAACTAATAGATAGTTTAAGGAGTATTATAAAAAAGGTATAGGAGTATTAAAAAAAATAGGTTAAGTAGTATTAATAAAGAAGGATTACTAAAGAATAAGTTACCTAAGGGGGACCTAAGAGGAGCAGCTTCTAAGGTATTTAGAGTTATTTTCCTCTCTATTAGAGGAGAATCTATTCTTTTATTACTAAGTTCCTAAAGGCCTTATTCTATAAGTTTCTACTCCTTAAAATACACCTTCTTATAAACCTTCTTTAGATAAAGTAGTTAAGCTAAGGTAGTAATGCGAGCCTTTAGGGCCCTCTATTTAGCGTTATAGAAACATTTTAGGTTAACTAGGGCTTAAGTTAGCTTGCTATTAAGTTTTATAGTAATAGATTAAACTTAGGACCTTAGTAGCAATTAATAAGGGTACTTAAAGACTTTTAAGAGTAATAGGACGCGTATACTTAGCATTAGAAATTAAGTAAATATTATAGAATAACTAAATATTTGCTTTAGTACACTCTAAGTATAAAGAGGGTTGCCGAGATAAAGGACTTGCTAGTATAATATAAACTAACCCCTTTTTCGCATAATAAGAATATAAAGATAGTACTAAGAGATAGTATAGAAGCAACAGTATAAGTATAGCATTATGCTTATAAGGAAGAAGGAGCTTTAAGTATAATAAGTAAAAATATTAACCAAATTAATTAAGCGGATATTATACCTCTAGTAGATAACTTAGAGATATTAGAAATCTTTAAGGATAAAAATAATAAGGAGTAAGATAGTGTTACGGACGCTTTAAGTATAATATTATAACTACTTAGAGAAGAGTTGGAAGAAGCTAGTTAGTTAGTAAGGGTATAGTCTAGATTGGAACCCGTAGGACTATATAATAAAGAATAGTAGTTAAGGTTATATAATGTTATACGCAGTATATATAAGGTACAAACGGAACGTATATACAACCTGTATAGTGCATATCCCATATATAAGGAGGATTTCTTAGAAGTATAGATATATATTTAAGGACCCACAGTCCCTACCTAGATACAGTAAACCCCCCTTATTACAATATGGGGTATATAACGATATATATCTATATTACGATATACACCCCTTGATCAAGCCTTTTTTGGTATAATATTACGATAATCTGACTTTTGACGATATCGTTAAGGTGGCTCCACCAAAATCGTTGTAACCA
>Ga0307507_10001574_pt1 | contig 50620 bp, 15 predicted proteins | sample 7_EM_MG_FD_207223 | JGI IMG/M metagenome (GOLD analysis project Ga0307507, IMG submission 207223) | Populus trichocarpa ectomycorrhiza microbial communities from riparian zone in the Pacific Northwest, United States - 7_EM | ecosystem: Host-associated > Plants > Roots > Unclassified | place... | reverse complement strand
TAGTAATTCAATATTGAAAAAATATTGAATATTGAATATTTGCCAAGCCTCCATACAAATATTAGGTACGAACCGTGCGCCCTAATGGTCTTGGTCCAAATAAACGCCCAGACGTCGCCCAAACGTCGCCCAAAACGGATACCTTGCGCCTCTTATAACCTTTATACACCTTATTATACAGTATTGCATATAATACAGTATATCTTTTAGGATTTACTATAGCAGAAGCCTTATTAAGGTCCTTAAGGCTAGAAAACTAGTATATATATATATTTTTTTTCAATATTCAATATCTTTCAGTATTGAACATATCGTATTGATATTGATATTGAACGTTCAATATTCAATATTCAATATTCCTAATCAATACTGAATATTGATAAAAGCACTGGGTTACACGTCTAGGGCGAGAAGTAATATAGGTGTGCCAGAGGTGACGAGCTTGAGGATAACCTGAGAGCACTGGGGTGTGGAAGATTGTCTGTGGATGGGTCTGCGTCAAGGGGGCGCGGTGAGGGGTTTAGAAATGGCGTACACCTACATTGTTGATCTGAATGTCGTACGTAACTATTGTCAGATTTCAGATTTTATATGTTTGATGGGGACGGGCTCTTGGTAGGTACCTTCGTGAAGATCTACGATGCTCAGCACCAGAGTTGGAGGTTGCTCATGTGGCCAATACAGGGGGCGCTGTGGCCATAGAGTAGTTTATATATGAGTGTTGATTTCCTTGCATTGTTAAGGCCGAGGACGAGAAGGTCTAAGCAGTGGTTTAGATGGAAAGATTATTAGATTGATACTGCATCTCGTAGCTTACCGGCCTGTTTCTGGACTAAACCAAGGTACAGAAGAAGTACAATGACTGCAAAGTATGGACCAGAATCTACAGTGTAGATCGTCATAATAGAAAGAGGAGGTAATATGAGGCCTGTGTAACAGGGCTCTCTAGGGAGAGATCGCCTACCCCTGGGGACAAGTAAAAATTGCGCAAGAAGCGGTGGATAGAGAGGACTAGCCTCACGTATTGATTGAAAATCCATCTGAAGCACGAAATTACCATTGTGCATCTGGAGACGCCTTTTCGGGTGTCGATCTGCAAGAAGTAACTACAACAAGAGGCCCCTGAAAAACAGAAAGAATTCTCTGAAATGACGCTGACCGATGATTGCGGTGAGAGGAATTTGATCCTAATACCGGTTAAATGTTGGTATTCCTATGAGGCGACAGAAATGCTTCACATATTATGAGGCTAATATCGACACGTGTCTCTTTCTCTGGATATTAAAAAAAAAAACAATACTGCTGCCTGATGCCGCCAGGGTAGTCACTGGCGTGTAAAAACCACCGAGATGAAGAGAAGGATGAACGCTCAACAGAATCGACTAGACAGAAGAAAACAATGATCAGCCTCGTCACAATGTGGGCCAGCTGAAGTTGCCCTTGTAAAGCTGACCTATATTGCGATAGACTTCTTTGGTCCAATAGGAGGAGTCAAAGCCGTGGTGACGTCATCTAGCGGCCTTAGAGCCAAACTAAGAAGAATCGCCCTCGGACGGCGTTATGGATACATGAGCATAGGGCACCGAATTACCGCAGATGAAATCGAGACGAAGTCGCAGGGCGACGACAAATGGACGTCGAGGAAATGAGTCAAAAAGCCTAAAATTTCCGGCAAGCCTTTCTGCTCAACAATTGCCACTTACTCGTACGGCGTCCCACATAACCGGTCAATCTCCTGCCAGATCATACCCCAAGAATTGCAATTCGATTTGTTGGCATCGCAAGGCTGTGCCTAGTCCTGCCCCTGTCGGGGGCTGAGCGCTAGATCGAACTACGGGCGCCACGACCACGTGCTCGGAGAGCTTACTCATTAAGCGATGCACCTCGCCCTACCGGGCTTCCACTATACTCGCTTTGCACTAAACATCTTCCTGTCTTTTCGACGCAGGGCAAGTCATGCCGATAATGGCTGCGTGGCTGGGGCCTCGGCAGTGCATACAATGATGGTGAAGCGTTGGATGGTGGATGGGCGGTTGAGTGGTTCACACCGTTAGTCACGAGCTAGGAGAATTCGATTTAAGTGCTGGGAACCAGTGATAATTGATTACTGAAAGAAAAGGCTACACCCGTAGGCTAAGCGCCTAGGCCATTAAAGAGATTGACGGAGCCGGCCCACTCAAACTGCTCATCTCAAGTGAGTTGAGCTGAAATGTCCCGAAACAGCCAGTTCTGCAAAGAGCGAACTTCTTGAATCCACATTCCTAGCCTTTTCCTATGACGCCTCCAGTCCGCTAGCAGTGTTCAATTTGCCCATAATCCGTGACGTAAATCCATGCCATGTCTTTCACTCCATCACGAAAAAGTAAAATTCAAAAGTGCTTTTGTGATAAGGGTTTCCACGGTGCCAGGTTCATGCTGGAAAAAAGTCCTAAACCAAAGGAAAAGAAGCTCAAAATATCTAGAAACTCCAGCACCACATTTGGATGCTAACGCTGCCAAGTAATCCCTTCAAATCGTTACTTCTATTAAGCCAGTCTGATCTACAGTCCGTCATTGAATCGAAGAAAAAAACTGCTGAAACTGCCAAAATATCGCTTGCTGAACGCGTGTACTAAGGTTGAAGTGTTGTGGAGTAGATCTGCTGTCGGGGTCCAGTCCCAGGACTTGGGCCATTTAGTGTTCTGGGCGACAAAGCAGACGAAATTTGGTAAGAGAGTGGAGAAATGCTGAGAAGTGGGAGTGAAACCGGTCACAAGTGCCCATGTCGAAAGTGCGTAGGCTAAGGCGCGACAAGAAGACCGGCTTTGTCGCTATAGTCGCGCCGTTTCTCATCTGCGAGATGCCAGGATTTGTTGAATAGTTACAAGTGCCGGGTCTTCGGCCAGCCACTTGCCCTGTTCTGTATCTTGCGATCTCAGCGTGTATTCGATATGCTCGTCAGTAATTCCAGCAAGCTCCTATCATCAAATCCATCAGTGAAGTCCAGGAAAAAGGCATTTTTCTGCAAAATGGGAGTCTAGTCGGGAAAAATGGGCAACTCAAGGTGACATACCGTCCTTAGCCTGGTATCAGCTTCTTGCAGTTCTGTAAAATGGCCTGCATGAGCATTCTGGCCCCTCAATATGGAATTTCGTGAGTTCATCCATCGTAGTGCAGCGTGCGCGCGTAGGTACGCTCTCTGGCACTGGAAGCGGCGAACGCTGGCGTCCAGGATGATGCTGTAAGGTGGCGGACTTGTCAGCTTCATTAATAAATCCAACAAAGGTCCATCAGAGCATCATCGCTGCATCGAATTCGAATAATGCGCCGAATGGATCGTCCCCTAGGGAGAGAATGGAGAAGACGTACGATCTCAACTGCACCTTCTCTTGTTCCGCATTCCCGCCTGGTGACGTGGTCGTCGCGGCGAATGGAGCAGCGAGGACTGCTTGAGCCTCAGCGGCGCACTGTCGCAGCAAAGAATAGCCTTCCAGATAGTACTCCTCGGCGGTGGGTGTGGCCCGTATCTGGGCGATATAGTACTGGAGGTTGCGGAAGTCGGTCATGATCTCCGCGACACGTATAGCACGGGCATCGTTAACTAGCAAAGGGAAATCTTAGCATAAGCTTAGAGAGGAGTAACCACTGTCCCCAGAGACATGGAAAGCAATAACAGTAGGGTGGAATGGTGGTGAGAGGGAAGCAGGGGCAGCCTTACATCCGTCAGCCATTGTGTGGCTAGGGTATTACGAAATAAGATTCGACGAAGGAGAGATCGAAAGCAAAGGACGAAGGAAAGAGTGGCAACTGGGCTTGGTTGAGGACAAGCAGGACTAGTGAGGATGTTCGCAACGGTTTATAAAGAAGCTTCCGTTGCATTCATGACGATGCTCTGGTTGGCATAGGTCCCGAATCAGGCTCAATAGTCAGGCTCCTCCCGCTGCCAGTGTTTACCGAGTCCCACAATAGGTCATGGTTGAGGTCCAGCTGGGCGTGTGTTTCAGCATCGCAAGGTACAGAAAGGGGGACAACGATAAGGTGTAAGAGTAACATCGCAGAGAGCAATGCAAATACAGTGAATAGCAAAGCAGCTCCGTGAAGGTTCAATAGAGCTGGAAGTATGCGGGTGAGGGCCATATCACGGGCCCCAATGGTTGCTCAGCTTCGCGAAGGCAAGCCATAGTGCGCCACACTCTCAAAGCCGTCAAGGGCTTTTCCGGAAACGGTAGAGCTCACCGCCAAGAATACCAAAGCAGCCGCAAGGCAAAGCTGGGATTGGCCATCCTCGACAAAATTAGTTTGGGGCTTTCGCGTGCGCCTGCTGAAGGTGAGAAGTCCTTCTTGCGCCCTGTGGACTCAACCTGAGGTTCCTACAACCTCTGCGCAACGCTTCCGGCGACCGGCGCGCGCCACACTACGGCTGTGTCTCCGCCCCATTGGCCCAGTCAGATGCAGCAACTGCTAACGGAGTGATGAGAGTGGAAGAGTGAGCAGCTGGTAAGAAGCAACGGCTGGAATTGTGTTTGACAATAGAGGGGCTAGTGGTACATACAAACCGTGGACGCTGCGGCTGAAAACCTAGACCTACCCGATCGCCCAGACGATGATGCGCTTAATGCAGGAGTGCAGAATCTATAACCCATGTATACCTCTAGAATGGTGAGAGAATGCCCTGCGTGTGAGGCTGCTTTTCGCCACCACAGTGGTTCACAATGAGCGGAGCCCCTCCCGCTGCAACATGCGTTCCCAAGCCCATCCTTCTGGCTCAGTCCTTGTCGGCGATAGCTTGCAGACGTTCGTCAATCTCATCCTCCGTAAGAGCCCTGAACTCTGAGTCTGTGCCTTCCTTGCCATCAGTGCGTGGCCCACCAACAATACCAACTTCCAATTCGCCCTTCTTGAAATCAACACTTAGTACCGTGCTCAAGGTCGTTATGCCAAGCTCAACCACGTCCTGCCAATCACCTTCCGCACAATCCTTGTTCTTCAGCTTCTTCTCCAGGTAGTTAAGAGCCTCCTGTGTCTTTGGCCCAGAAGCGGTTGCCTTGTAACCTACATAGTAGCCAGCCGGATCGCACTTGTACAGTTGGGGGCCAGCCTCAGAGTCCACCGAGATGAGTGTCGTTGCCACACCAAGTGGTCGCATGTAAGCCTAGGACACCGCTGTCAGAGCCACTGAGAAATCCACAGCTTTCAGCTGCCAGCCTTGCTTACTCTTTGTGTGTAAACCTGACTAATATTGGATATCCTTTTTGCAAGGACGTCGCAGGGCATCTCGTATCCATATTTGTACCTAAACTCAGCAGCTTCACCTCTTGCTCTATTTACCGATGCTCTGGCATCAGCAATAGACCCCGTCATCACGCAGCCAACCGATGGCGATAGTTTGTAGACGTAGGAGACAGATGAAGGGTCGATGAGTTTATCCTATGGCGATGAACACCGCATAAGCAGCTGAAGACGACCTGCAGGCGCTGAGGGCGACTAACGGGAACTTTCTTCTGCGATATAACCACGGCACAGTCCTTGCCTCTCACTCCCACTGATGTTATATTCGCCGCCGTAATTGCTTTGAAGGCATACTCTGTGATAAATTTTGTTGTCAGCTACTGCATCTTGTACAATGGCAGTGTTGTCGTTGGGGAGACTCGCAACGTCGCCATGATCGTAAATAAAGGCCACTCACCGACTTGATATAACCGGCCTTGGTCGGAGAAGATAGTGATATGTCTGTCATAGCCCGCGCTTCCTACAGTGCAGATAGAGCTGTTAGCTAGGGAGCTTCAAACGATAGGAGCTTTCGCGAGAGCTTCCAACGTGCCGGACATGATGGCTATATAGATTCTTGGCTAGATGCTTGTTCTCAGCTTTGTCGGCAACTCCAGGAAATTAATCGTAAGCTCGGTATGATCGAGTGTTGATGGCTAGGGTGATTTTATGAACTGAATGAATTTGAAGTTTGTCAACGCGTTTCTTGGAGCCTGACCCGGGAGGCTTGGCAGTTAATGCGAGGATCACCAAACGCCCTAAACCTCTCTATCCGGGCTCGGCGATCAGCTCTGCAGCCAGTGAAAATTTGAAATTACCACCGCGGCGAAAACTCCTTCTCGGAGGTACCGTTGTCAGCTTGACTGTGATATTCTCACCTCCGTCCATTTCTGGATACAAAGATGCCTCTTGGAGCTGTAAATTCGGCGACTGTTCATGTCCCAGCCTGGAAGCGTTTAGGACTGACCCTGAAGCAATCCGGAAACGCCGTTACGCTTCCCCAGGAACTCCAAAAGGTCGAGAAAAAGAGGGTAAAGGACGATTCCCCCAGGGGTCTGAACGGTGGTATCTCGACAAATATACCGGAGCTTGTGGCGAGTGTGAAAGGAAATCATTCAGGCCTTGGCAAGAGAAAATTTGAATCTCGTGCAGCTGAGGAAGGCGAAGTAGATGACGCGGAGCACAAGAAGAAAAAGAAGGCCTCGAAAGACCCAACGTCCAGTTACGATAGCATAGAGAGTCGTCAATTTGCCGTACCAGCAGAAGCAGCAGATGCTGCAGCTCCATGTGCCACACCCTCAGCCAGCAACGACTCGCCTTGTCCAAAAGGAGATCTGAATTACAGGATAAAGAAGGGCAAATCTAAAGAGAAACTAGGCAACCAATCTTCGTCCGCTAAACATGACGATATCTCCACAACGGCCAAAAAGGTTAACGCTGATAGCCGACCTCAGCTTGCGAAAGACCAAAAAGTCTCTAAACCAGAGCTGACACCAAATGAAATCAAAGCATCTTATACCAATACGGGTAATGAACAAGATAATTCAGAAAATGATCTACGGGCATCTACGGAACCTACAGGTCTTCAGCTTGATCTTACCAACGACCATACATCCACCAAAGTTTCAAAGAAAGCAAAGCAGTCAGAGAGACGACTCGGATTAGAACCATCTTTGGTGGAAGCAACCGCTACTCCATCTCTTGTCCGCCGTAAGTCGGTCACTTTCACGCCAGACACTAAAACTAGTGATGGTAATAGTGCACAAGAGCTGTTTAAGACATGGGTGGCGCAGCAGAAAGGGCCTTCTGCTGAGTTCACCGCCGATAAGGTCGCTCAATTCGTGCCACCACCCAATCTGCATCCAGCGAATGACCTGCCATCACCGGAATCAATTTCGAAGTCTTCCAAGAAAGACCTCAAGAAAGCCAAGAAAGTGAAGAAAGCGAAGAAGGCAGATGAAGCAGAGACAGCAAAGTCCAAATCCGAAGTGAATTCAAAAGCTTCACAGTCGGATGAAGGCGTTGATTCCACTGAGGAACAGGCAAAGCCCTCAAAAGCAGAACTTAAAGCAGCGAAGAAATCACAGAGAGTCACAGAGGCATCTAGCAACGGAAAGAAAGACCCTGTTCCCTATCTACTTTATTTAGACCGATACCATAAGTCACGGGAAAGCTGGAAATTCAACAAAGCCACCCAAACCGACGTCCTCAAAAACGCTCTTAGCGTTTTCCGCATACCTTCAGAGTACTCCACAGCTCTTAGAGAATACACCACCGGCCTCAAAGGCGCCGCAGCACGAGATCGGCTTAGCGAAGCCGCCAAAACCACCCTGAAAGAGCTCGACGACCCCGAACCTGCGGAAGAAAAAGGTGAAGACGAGGACACGCCCATGGACGGCTCAGTGGATCGTCAGGCTGCTCATGATTCTGCGCTCCGTACTCGTCTCAAGAAAGAGAAGAAGCGCCGTCGAGACGAAGCCGATGAAAAATTACGTGCGCTAAAGCGCAGGCGGGCTGAGGAGATCTTGCAGGCACTGGAAGCTGGGGCACCAGCGACGCCAAGGGCGTCATCTATCATCATGCAGCCATCCAATGGAGTAGTGAAGAATCAGAGAATTGTTTTTCAAGACGAGGAAGCCTCCGCGCCTCAACCTCGCGCGCGAAAAAGGAAACGCCGCGCTAATCTCTCGGACGATGAGAGTAGCAGCAGTAGCAGCAGCAGTAGCAGTGATGATGAATCAATCCCTTCTCCAGCTAATTCGGATGATGACTCGGATGCTGACTCCGAGGAAGAAGAGGAGGAACATGATAGCTCTTCGGATTCAAGCTCTGAGGCTTCAAGTTCTAGTGACGGTGAGAGCTCATCTAGCTCGGAAGAGGAAAGTGATTCGGAGTCTAGTGACAGCGACTCAAACTAAGCCCGGAGTATTGGCTGAGTCAACAGACCTCGAACCAGGCCAAAAGATAACCGCACTGAGGGCAATAGAAAGGAAAAGGAAGACGCAACAAGCAATTTCGAGGATGAAGATGACAGGAAAAGTCGTGATGGTAATGAATAGAGCAAGTTGAGAGGTGGCACCCGAGAAAGGAAAATGATTTTGGTCTGTGATGGATGCACAAATTGCAACAAATCAGCTGACTCCATTGGGAGGCGAAAGTTGTGTGGAGAGAATTCAGATCAAGGTGCATGCGCCTGGAGATGTGTTTGGGGAGGACATAAAATTGCGCATGATGAATAGGCGACAGTGGAGCTGTCCATGGTTAACGACGGGATTTTGGTTTAGAGGATAGGGTATAGGTTGGTATCAAAAACTTTGGAGTAATTCTTCAAGGCCTCTGCACTACTTCTACTTCATACCCCTCCTAGAGCTCGCGAAAATCTCATTACAGGTCCGTGGAGCACCCCTATGCTTTTTAGACGCGCCGATACACTCGCTGGATAGAAAGAGTTCATGATATTGGTATCCACCGCAACGCCTCACCGCATACAACAGGGTTCATCGAACCACAAAACTCCAACATAGTCAAAATTCCCTCAAACGTGACAACTTCTACTCCTTCCCTTTGTCCTTGTCTTTATCCTTTTCCTTGCCGCTCTTTCCCTCACCGTTTCCACCTACTTTCGGCGTCTCCTTCTCCTTGTCCCTCTTCTTCTCTCCCCTCTTCTTTCGCCTCACTGGCTGATAAACATCATTGAAATTCATAACCATAGCTAGCCACCTCATATCTACGTCCGGCTGATGATACAAATCGCCTAGTAGCACGTTGACACTCGCCTTAAAATCCGTCTTCAAGTTTTCCAGGCGAATCCGCAGCGCCGGGAGGACATCATCCTCATTACCACCAGCCGGCTGCAAGAGGGCAGGGAAGGGAGAGTCAGCATCCGTCGGTCTGGGCCTACGCTTCGTGCCGGGAAGGTTGAGCGTAGAGGTATCAGAGTCTGCAAGGCCGTCTTTATCCTTTTCCGTAACGCCCCATCTCCCTTCCGCTGTCCTGGTCTCAATCCTAGCGCTCATCTCCTGTCGCCTGGTGAACTCTGCAATGGAGAAACTGTATAGCCCGTCCACTGCTTCCTTATACCCTAGCATGACCTTCAACAGTTCGTGCAGCTGTCCCGTAAAGTCGACCGAAGAACTACCTAACAGGCCCTTCCTCGTGATGCTTGTCAAATATCTTGCATGCGCCTGGATTAAATCATCCAATGTGCTCTCCGGTTTCCGGAGCGCGGCCTGGAGGTCGTTCCAAGAGCTCTCGATGACTTCAAAGAGGATATAGTACTGTAACTGATTTACGAAATGGATCATTTCAGCAATAGCGCCACGTGCCTTCTTCCAGTCGGAGCCGACTTTGTCGGAGACGGAAGCGAGCACACCGCGAGCGCCTGTCATGCAGCGTCGCCAGGTGGAGCCGAGAGCGAACTCAACGCGCTTGACGCGCCAGAGGAAGTTGAAGACTTTCAGGTACTGTTTCGAGCCGAAAGGGGTGACGATGACGTCGACTGGGGCGTCGATCTTGTATTCCAGAGTGAAGACATCCCAGCCAATCTCGCCGTGACTTAGCTCGAGCATGCGGGAATCGAGCCGGCGCAGGACATCGGGGGAGTCGTACTGGGCATTTGAGTTGCGGACAGCGTGTTCGAGTTGAGCGGTTAGTGTGTGTCGGTATTGCGTATTGGCAGGGCGGTCGAGATTCGAGGAAAGAGACTCCATAAGAACTGCAATGAAGTCGCCCGCACCGAGGAGGATGTATTTCTTGAGGGCCTGCAGATGCTCGAAGAGTTTGAATTTGTCCGCCATGAGATTGATCAGGCGGGCCATGGTGGTTTTGTATGCCTCGCCAATTGAATGTTCTAAGTTGGCAGTGTCGCCGTATCGCAGTTCTTTAGAAGCTTCTTTGGAGTAGCTTTCTACCCATGCGGCGTCACCGCAGCCGTAACGGATGAAATTTAAACTTTTGCCAATTAAGAAAACCTTGTTAGCAAATTCTTCGGTGATTATCGAGGGGATCATGCGGTCGTTGAGCTTATATTTGTCTTCCCAGACGCTGGTGGCACCGCCTTTACGACCATCACCATTCAAATCATTCACTTCATCTTCACTCTGCTCTGAAACGAAGAATTCGAGAAAAGGATCGGCGAGCTCGCCATCATAAATCCATTGGCGTAACATGTCGTAGAATGGTCGTGTGATATGTGAAAGAAGTCGTTCCGCGAAAGCACCAACGTAAGGATCACCATGCGTAAGTGAGAATGAGTGTATTAAAGATATGAGCTCTCCACCCTTTTTGCCTACAGACAATTAATACGGTTTAGATGCTGCAGTGATCTTGAGTTACCCTTGGATTCCTCCACCATTAAGCTCATTAATCGTAAGCCCATGGTAGCTTCTCTCGTCCAAATAACACATCTTTTGAGAGTCACGCCAGCCTTCCCAATTCCTTGGCGAGGTTGAGAGTCATCCAGCATTGCTAGTGCTCTTTTGATCTGGCCTTCCAGAGTTGCTACAAGGCCAAGGTATGATCTCAATTCCTTGCTTAAGGCCGAACGAAAGCTCTGCCCTACTAGACCACCCTCCGAGGAGTCAACAAATTCTGATAGGTTACGATATAAAAGCGACGGCTCGGCTAGACTGTGCAGCAAGCTTATGAGAGGAATAGGTAGGGTCGGAGGAAGTTTGAGAGTGGTGGAGGACGATAATACTAGGTTGGTGGAGGAAAGGCCTTGTAGTGTGAAAGGTAAGTCTCGGAGTAGGGCAGGTTCTGAGGGATTCATTGGGAGATTTTTCTGCTCCGGTGGAGGAGATTCTTCCTCGGGTTGCTCTTTAGTTGTCTCCAAAGTTTTCTTCTCCCTCTTTCTCTCCACTTTATCCGTAGTAATTGGGCGTGGAGAAGGTTTGGGTGATCCATCATTTACGGGGAGCTTCCGTAGTCCTGAGTTCGAAAATGCTTCATTGAATGCTGGGCTATCTGTGCGGGTTTCACTTTCTTTCTGTCGCTTCGCCGGCGTTCCGGGTTGCTGCGTCTGAGAGCCTACTCCAGACTGGTGGATCATCACACGACGGTCCGGACGACCGCTCGAACTTGGCGCGCTTTGTTCCTTAGCTGGGTCTGAAAGCTGGTAAAGGAAGTAGAGCATAGCCCATTTTTTATTTAAGACTGGTTGCGTCAGGAGTTTCGAATACAGGTTCGCGAACCTAATGGCCTTTTCGGGGATATTATTTTCCCGTATAACTACGCCATTATTAGTGACTGTCTTGCAAATGTCTTAAACCCCAGTATGTCCATCGCGTACGTTTCTTCTTTATCAGATCTGAGACGTGGTTAACATCAGAGGCGATAGGAGGTTCGCCAGCACTACATTAGTTAGCAGAGCTTTTCAGTAGAATTTTCGTGCCTTGCCTGCCTAAAGCATCTATTGCAAAACTGAATGCATCATCGAATCGCTCATCAGCCGCTGCTTCGTCTTCGTCGGGGTAGGTTGGTAGAATACGCTCAAGAAGCTGTGATAACGCGTGTTCTACGCGCTCTTCCGTGGATTTCGACATTGGAATATCGAACGATCATAGCTGCTTCGAAAGACAGTTGTTATCGACGCGTGCCCCTCCCGGCGTCGAGTCGTGGTGTTTTGTTGGTGGTAGCGGGAGATGCCGGTTGGTGGGGTTTTCAGCCAGCCGAGATTTTCAACACCATCCCAACATCACCACTTCACTCTAGCTGCGAGCCTGGCAAAATCATGCGTAGCGGTGTTTTTATTATTTACACTTACTTAGGGTTCATTTGCAAAAGTTTCACCATTATGGAGCCTATGACATCTTGAAGAAATCTACCGTAGAACCTTTCACTTAAATTCTCTTCGTATCCTTTTGTTTTGCTCGTGGTATTAACATTGCCAGGCTTTCGGCCCCTCTTAAGCTTGCCTATGCGACAGTGGACCGCATCTTTTATTGAGGCTAAAGACTCTTCACTCTCCTCTGTCTAATCCAACACGTGATCCATAACATCCTCTTCGATTGGCACCAACTACTGCGTAATCCGTTGCCAATCAAGAAATTTTGAAGCTATCAAATTCCTCGTCTGAGGGTTTCATAATACTGAGTCGCATCTATTTTGCGGATTAGAAGGCACGCACTTCGGAAGTCTACCATTGGCATTTGAAAAATCCAGGTAATGCCATAATAAGAATTGGAAGTCTAGAGCAAGGCCTTTTGGAAAGTCAAATATCCGCTCAAAAACTCACGGACATTTGGAGTACTCTGGCTTCAAACAACGCTTTTATATGGTCGTCATTACAGTCAACTAACATTGCTGTGAACTTCCCGGCATTAATAGGCTACTCTGCAGTACAAGCACCATCTACCGAAATCCTAGAGTTCGCCAGGCGTTGACTGGGCCATTCCCTTTACAACTGCCACGCATCCAAGCCTCACCATAGATTTCAGTTCCACATTTTCTCTGCTTCGGGAAAACCTAGCTAATTACTTCAACTACTTACCTTCCACTATTTATTCTACAAACAAGGATTTCAAATCGATTGATTTCTAAGTATTTTCAATTTCTTTCACATCTACAGTCCCCATTTTACCCACACTACTATTTTGATATCTGCAATTCTACACCTTCATGAATCCAAGCACGTCTAGTCAGGAACTTTCTTCGTCTCCCCCACCCACCATGGCGGATCCGAGCCCCAAAACATCCTCTCCATCAATCGACCCAAACACGTCAAAGTAAGTGAACTCACTTGCTGTCCTCCCTCTAGCCAATTAACCAGCCCCAGCTACGTCTACGTCACACCCTTCACAATCGAATGCGGCCCCGAGCTCAAACCATCCATGGTCCACAAAGAACTACTCTGTACCCACAGTCCCTACATCCGCGACCTCTGTGCTACAGCTCAGTCGTACAAAGAGATGATATTCTCCCTCGACTATCTACGCCGCGAACTCGCAACATCCGTCCAGGGCGGCAACAGTGCCTCCTCCAACGCCGAAGTAAGCCGCACCCCCTCCCCTATCCACAGCATTCTAACCCGCTCCACACCCGCAGCGCATCAAGCTCCTCCTAAAATGCCACACACACTTCCCGTTCCCCTCCGCGCGCGACTCCCTTCGCAGCACCATCAAGAACCAAACCCACGCCCAAATCATCAACGCCAAAAACCTGCTCCCGGACACCAAACCCACGCTCCCCCCCTCCGACTCCCTACACGAGCGCCTGACCTCCCTCCGGCCGTCCAGTGTGAAGAAAATCGCCGAAGCAACCCTCGAAAAGCTGAAAAAGATCCAAACGACCGAGACCGCCACCGCAAGCCACGACGCCCACAAAGCCGCCGCCCAGGACAAGCTGCTGCTACCCGACACCAGCCCACTGGCCGTACAGCTGCTGATCCACTGGCTCTACACCACCAAGCTCGCCGACGCCGCGCCCGTCCCGCCGCTGTGCGAGCTGCTCAACCTCGCAGCCCGCTTCCGCATCGCGCGGCTCGTGCAGCTCGTCACGGACCGGCTGGTCGCGGCGATCGTGGCGCAGATCCAGATGCCGTCTGGCGGGCTTGGCGGTGCGCTTACTGCTCTCCCCGCTGCATTGCCTGCTGTGTTGCCTGTTGCGTTGCCTGCTACTGAGCATCCGCTGCAGGACGCGTCGAGCGTCGACCCCAGCTCCAGCGCCGAGTCGAGACCCGACGCGCCCGACCCACCTTTCCTGGCCCTCCTGCGCTACACGCACGCGCATGCGGCGGCGCCGCGTCCGCTGCGGAAGCTGGTGGTCGAGACGTTGGCGTGGGCGGCGGGGCCTGAGGATGTAGGTGCTGCGGCGCAGTGGCTGGATCGCGATATGGCGGTGCGGTTGGCGATGGCGCTGGCCGGGCGGTTGAGGGATGCGAGGGAGGGGCGGGTGGAGAGTGGGCTGGTGGAGAGTGGGCTGGTGGAGAGGCTGGGTGGGGAGGAGTTTGGGGCGGAGAAGCGGGAGGAGATGTTTGAGGAGAAGTCTGAGGGGGATGGGGATAATGTGGTGGAGTAGGGAGTAGGGTTGGGGTTGATAGGTGGGTGGGTGGTTTGGTTTGGTTTGGTCCGGTTTTATCTCGGGGTGGTGGGGAGAGCGGTGGGGATGCTATAGCGTCAGCGGGGACTATTATAGCACGGCATATATGCTCGACTTGAGCAGGTTTCTGGCTGACATGGAATCTAATGGGATAGTTTTAGAGCCTGGAATCATCCTACACTGGTGGGTAGCCGGTACGTTGAGCATGCCGTCCGTGGTGGTAACAAGGGACCACAGCTCCAAAAGTCAGTCGTTTATCTCATAGCATCCGGAAAGCTGAAGCGGGTATTCTCATCTAGCTATACTAGCAAGGGGGACGCAACCCTCGAGCATACTAGCTACACTGACGTCTTGAGAACTCCGTAGCGGGAGCTTAGCTCACCGGAAACTCTACAACGCCATCAGCAGTTCCATAGTAACAGTCCGGTACAAGCATAGCGACACAAAGTTCTCAAATGCAGTTCCAGCAATCCCCAGCGCCACCTCAACACGCAAAACTCCATCCCATCACAAATCACCGAAGCCTTGCATCATTACAAGCATTCTTAACACGATTCACAGCAACACGCCACTCTACACGCAAGACAATCCGTAATGGCGAAAAGCCAGAAAAGCAGAAAATACCGTAGAAACTGTAACATATACCTAAAAGCGAAAAAGACAATGGATATCCGCGCTCCACTCGCCGGTACCACTAGAGTCTCAGAAACAGAAAAAAAGAGGCGCACAGCACCACACAGAATCCCTCCGAAGCCACATCAAACCCACACGACAGAGCCTACAAAAAAGAGGAAGAAAGACCGCTCACGCTCACGCTCCCGCTCCACCAATGCACTCCCTCCCATCCCATCCGCGGAGCCAGCTCCGGATACCATCAGTCAACCATCAGAGGCAAACACACCATCAGAAGCAAACCCACCAGCACTAGCGCCCAGCAGCCCGCTACGGCGCCGCCTCATCCTCACCAGCCGGGAACCGCGTCCGCTCCCATGCCCTAACATCGCCGCGCTTTATCTTCCCAGCACTATTCCGCGGAATCGCGTCAACGAACACGATCTCAGCAGGGATCTTATACCGCGCAAGCAGCTCACCCACAAACCCCCTAACCCGGCGCGGCGTCAACCCACAACCCGCCCGCGCAACCACATACGCGCGCGCGGCCTCCACCGCCTCCATTGCCTCTGTCGCCTCCACGCCCGCCACCGTGTCGTCTGTGCCCGTCGAGACCGGCGACGTGCCCGCCTCGGAGAGCGCCATCCCCGCCTTCGCGAGCTGCTGCTGCAGGGCATCCGTACCAGCCGTGCTGGCGTGCGCCGACGAGGCAGCGCCGACGCCGGTGGTAGCAGTGAGCACGGAGATAACGGCGGCGTCGATGATGTCCGGGTGCTGGTGCAGCGCCAGCTCGACTTCAGCGGGGCTGACCTGCCAGCCGCGGACTTTGATGAGGTCCTTAATGCGGTCCACAACGACGACTTTGCCATTATTCACGCACCCGATGTCGCCGGTCTTGAAGCCGCCGCTAGCGGCGTCGAAGGTGGCGGCGGTTGCGGCGGGGTTGTCGAGGTAGCCGAGCATTGGGAAGGGCGCGTGAACGATCAGCTCGCCGAGCCGGCCGGGTTCGTCGGGGGTGGGCGAGTCGGAGTCGGTGGCGGCGGTTGAGATTGAGAAGCCTGGGAGCGGGCGGCCAACACTGTCGTCGAGGAGCTTCTCGGGCCAAATGCCTGCGGTGACCCAGCCGACTTCTGTGAGGCCCCAGACCATGTTGATTTGGGCGTCCGGGCTTAGCTTCTCGTATAGTGGCAGTCTGCTCTTGAGCGAGGCTGCTGCGCCGCCGACCCAGATCTGCTTCAGGGTCTGCATGTTTTCCGTGGTGCAGAGTGGGGAGCGTGGCAGGCTCATGAGGACGGCGGGCGGCATGTATGTCTCTGTGACCTGGAAGCGCGCAATGCAGGAGATGAAGTTGGTTTCGTTGAAACGGCGCATGACGTAGATTGGGTAGTTGCTCCGGATGCTCGAGGGCACAATGGGGGTCGAGAAACCGTGAAAAGGAGGTCCATGCGTGAGACGGCGGACAGAGTAGGGAAGTGCGCTTGTTTTTTCGCAATGGACAGCTGCTTGTGCGATCAGGTAGGAGTGGCTTATCATTGCAGCTTTGGGAAGGCCGGATGTGCCACTGGTGGTGAAGTATGCCGCGATGGTTGTAGTCGGGTCGCAGACCCGTTCGAATTCGCCTTCGCCCTGTGAGAGGAGGACCCTCCATGATCTCAGGTCTGGATAAGGGTTCGTTTCGTGCTCGTCGAAAACCAAGACTGCAGACCGAGGAAGGCCGTAGGCTTCTGCAGCAGCCAGTGCAGTGTTGAGCATTGATGGCTCGACTATCAACAACTTTGGTTTCGTCGTCTGCATATGATGAGTGACCTCGTAGGCTGTGTAGGACGGGTTGACACCAGTGAAACGGGCGCCAGAACCAATGATGCCGAGTATCAAGACATTGTAGAAAATCTACCATTGACAAAGGGTTAGTCTGATGAAGTTTGCGGAGTGAAGAGAGAATAGGGAGCGAAGTCATACATCATTGAAACTGTCCAAACAAACACAATCCCCTAACTGTATCCCAAGAGCTTTGAGCCCGCTGATGAGTTGTCTCACATGTGTTCGGGCTTGGTTGTAGGATAGCCATCGAGATTGGTGAGATGAATCGATCAATAACTGCTTGGAAATTAGTAGATTGTTTTAGAGAACGCAGACTGAGGGCTTCGCAAAGAACTGGGTGATTGAAGACTTACAGGCTTGTCGAGATCCCCGGCAAGACTCGAGAAAGTCCATGAGACTATGTCCGTACTCCGGGCAACATCAAGATCTGAAGAGCCCTCCATGGGATTTCTTATATGCATCATCATGTTAGTGTCCAGTTGTGTTTCCTAGCAATTGATGTTCATGCCCGGGAAAGAAAGGCATGGTTTTTGTATCTTACAGACTCAGGCTGTGACAGTGAAGAGGAGTCGGCAATATCACGTAGATGTAGATGCGATGCTGTTTTGGGATGTTGAATACGAGTGATTTTATAGATGGAGAGGGTCAAAGGTGGTGTTAATTCACAATGCTAGGGTTAAAGGCGAAGGGCAATCGCCAGTTAGAGCATGAGAAAGCGGCAGTATGAAGGTCTGGCGGGTGACATTGTGCACTTTTCCAACAGAACATGATAACGACCACGTGGTAGAGATATATCAACACCCCAACCACATTAGAATGGTCGACCTTGCCGGATGGATCCATGGTATCATATCATTTCTACCCCTCCACATCATTGTGTTAACCCTTCCGTTTTTTACGGCACAGACCGATCTTGGACTGCCATGTCTTGTCAATGACTAAAATTCATGACTATTTTAAGAGTGTCTAGTTCTATCAGCAGCACTGCCCACCGGCGAATGCTTGAATAACGAGACGCGAGGACAGTATTGTCAGGAAACATCAAAACTGTGTTGACGGCCATTAGCAATCAATGATTGCTCAATTGAATACAGCCATACATTATCCTTGTACTATTCAATAAATGTTTGTTTTACCTGACCTCTTATTTGGGGGGTAAGAGCGGGTTTTTCAAAATGTAGCCCTGAATTCGGCTTGCTCACCGGCCATGACGTTATATGAGAGATGTGAACAAATAAATCGACCATTTCGCAGCATGAGGGGCTCCATCAGGGATACCCGGTCCGGGTCTTCAAAGATGTCTGCTGTAATTAATGGAATTACCTTGTCTAGACGACGGCTACTGAAGGCCCTTGATTGTTCCGTTTTGTAGCTACATGGCTGAGCGTTCAGTTTCGAAGCTGGGTAAAATTGTGGCGCATTAGACGAGTATGTGTTTGTGGTGGTTGCTCTTTACTGTCTTCTTAGTGGCCTATCTTCAGGACAGCTAGGGAAATCTCACATTGCAGGGCTCCTCTCAGAGTATCTTTTGGAGATAGCGGCAGGCAGGCAATTTCAATGCATAGAGAGACATATCTAATCCGTGTAGGCCATTCTCACGAGCGGAGAATTTTAGACAGGGATAAATACAAAATTTACCCTCAGAGTTTCATTTATTTCGACATCCACCTCCTGCCAATTGGGGTTGTCTAATTATCCCACTAAATTTCGGTTAAAAAAGGGGGGAATATAGTACGCTAGGTTTTGGAACTACCTAATTTGACAATTGGTTTAATATACGGTAGTCCAAAGCTTTTGCACCTTCCCGATTAGGAAGTTAGATACTGAAATCGTCGAAATCGTCGAAATCATGCGCAAAGCTTCAAAAAAAAGGGTATATATATTTTTTTGATTGCTAGATCAATAAGCCAGCTATTTGGAGGGTGTTGACCTCTGCGCAGGCGCAGCTGTTGGCTCTGCGGAGGCTCAAGAACGCCCTCAACTGGTTAAGTAGAGTCCTTTATATGCTTAATTACCTAACGTCTTCCTACGGCTTTTGAAGTATTTTGTATAGAGCTTTAGTATTATAGAGGCTCTACTAAACTTAATATACTATTAATTGTCCTGCTACCCAAATCTGCTGCCTTATTAGAGGTAGGTAAAATGTCCTTTTTTATCTACTTCCTTTTTAGCTAATTAATTGTATTCTACTTAATATCTACCTTATAGTATTAAATTTCCCCTTTCTACTACTACCAATATTACAGCTCTACTAAGCTGATTTTAAACCCTACTTTCTTTAAATTTTTACTTTTATATCTAGTCAGTTCTACTATATAGGAGATAGAGAAGGATTAATAAGTAAAGGAGGCTTAGAGGTAGCTAAGAGTTAAGTATAAGAATTTATATTTTATATCTATATATCTATATATATTATTATATTATAATAATAATAGCTATCTTAGTGCGTAAAAGCCTTTTAATATTATATATTATTAATAGTATATTTATAATACTTATTGTCGTCTTTATAGCGGATTATTTCTTATATATTAAAAAATCCACTTAATTTAAGCTTATATTCGCTACTATTTAAATTTATTCTATATCTACTACTAAGCTTACTTTGTTTTTACTTTATTCTTTAATACTTTATTCTTTATAGTAAGCTCTTACACCTTATAAAGCTTTAGTTTAATTATACTATTAATCTTTTAAAGCTTAAGCTTAAAGGCCTTTTTCTTAACTATAGTTTCAGGCCTTTATATAAGTTAAAGTAACTTTTAATTATATAAAAAGGCTATTAAGTAACGTATTACCGAGCTTATATATTGTTCTACGCAGCGCACCTAGCAAGTGTACTAGATACTCGCTTACCTTTTTAATTTATTTAGTTAGCCGAGTAATATAAAGCCTATTATCTTATAAAGGCTTTTTAATATATAAACTTAATAGCTTTCTTAAATTAAGGATAAATATTTAACTTATTAACCTTTTCTTAAACTAATTGCTAAAGGTTATATTTCTTTTATAGTATATAATGGTACTAGCTTTATTAATCTAAATTATATATTTTTAATCCTTATATTACATATAGCGAATTAACGTTAAGCTTTCTTTATAAGCTTTCTTTTTTAGTATTTTTAATACTATAATACTCGCTAAATAGTTTTAGTAAAGTAATTATATTTATAGTAATATATTTATAGAACTTTTCTTATCTTATGCAATTAAAAGTAACTTTCTTTAGTATTTATTACTTAAACTTATAGGTAACTATACGTTTTCCCTAGGATAAAAAGTATTATTAATATAGCAATTAAGAATAAAAGGATTTATAATAGGATTTAAACTTTAATTAGTGGCTTTTATAAATAGATACTAGAGGACACGTCGTTTAATAGAGTTAATATTTTTAATCTATTAAAGAGTAGCTTTTATAGCCTTTATAGCTAAGATCTAAGCCTTAGTTATAATCTAGTAGAAGACTATAGTTAATAGAGTAAGATTTAAGAAAGGTGTAATATGTCCTGCTCCACGTCGCCATACGGCCAAAAAGACAGAGAGAGTACTCGCGAACTTGTATGACTCTTGCGGGATCTAATATATATACTTTTACAAAAGGTAAGCTTTTATCTACTATTTTACACTATAACTAAAAGGCTTTAGAAGCGTTAAGGTTAGTGTAATAAGAGTGAGAAGAATATAGAAAGTATTCTACTCCTGGCGGTAAGCCTAAACTTCCTAATCTGGAAGGTGCAAAGGCTTTGGCAGCGACTACTGAGCTTAACGTCAATCTAACTTAGTATAACGCTAATCTACGTACTAAGTCTAGAAATTCCTTAAAACCTAGCGCTATACACCCCCCTTTTTAAACCGAGATTTAGTGGGATGGCTAAAAATCCCCAATTGGCAGGAGGTGGATTTAGTTTATAGGAACGTGTTTCACTTATCCGGACACCTGTCACGGGACTCACTCGTTCTCACGTCTCTGCGCGTCTTTGACGTTCTTGACCCGTGCTCACGTTCGTCCCGAGACACCTACGCACGTTCCCCTACAACCCCTATTTATACCTTGTACCTGGCACACAAAGACTCTTCTTCTTCATCCAATGTCTTTGTATCAACCACGCATAGTTACGTGTACGTAGCCTTCTCAATTACTACCTCGTTTAGTGCATTGTATCCCGGCTCGTGCCTACTCCGTGACAACACCCTACTATTACCAAGACATATCTCCGTACGATTAATCCATCACAACGCCATAATTCAATTAAAAATCTATCAAGCTATTTTCTTAACCTTAGAACATCGACAAATTGTATAGCCTTGTATATAACAGTGATGTGCGGATGACTGGGGTGTCTGGATGAGTGGTGAAACACGTTAAGCAGGGGTCAGAACTTTGAGGGTGAATTTTGTATTTACCCCTTTTAGATACCTTCAACCACATTCATACGTATAACTGACGTAGCTCAATATTGGTCGGTAAGATTGGGCATTATAGAGTCCCAAAAGAAGATTTACTGGTGTGGGCTATTGAGGATGAGTAGCTTTAAGGGTTGGAGATGTAGTGCTTTGGGTGGACCGTGCAGCTAGTGTCAAAGCTTCTGACACAACTTATTAGCAACATCAACTCATCGTCTTTTCATCTAGAAATCCGTTCTAGCTTGACAACTTGTTGAAAACATTCTCCGTTTAATGATTCAAGACATCTCATGAAATGATGGCTGGCTTGATGATAAGATTGCCTCTACTTACTCATTCTTGCGGCACCGTCAGGCCCTCAAACCCTTGCATTCATTCAGTAAAATCCGTGAAAGCTGACGTATTCTTCGCCCGATTGAAGATATTTACGAAGGTTATAGAAAGTTCCAATGGAAAAGCTCAATTTCCGACTGGCTTATTCGGGAAGAGCAGGAGGAAGGTCAAATGTTTAGAATATCTCAACTTCATGGCTATCATCGGAGGGCGCCCCGCATTACGAGTGATATAGTTGTTGAATTGTCCGGGAAGAGATCTCTTTACGTATACTCCGGGGCCACTGCTTGAGTGAAAGCACTAAAATGTGTTGTGTTGCCAGCGAAAGTTCATTTATTCACTTATCTAGGTCGACAGTGAATTGCTATGATTGATTGGGGGGATAGTGTCGGCAACTGCAATGCCTGTGCCGCCTTTTGGCAGCTTCCATGTGCGGAAGGGCCTCACTTATCCGCAAGCAGCTACGGAGCGCCTTCTCTCAACATTTAACCTAAAATCTCTCGCTTCTAGTATCCTCGTGTTTGCTACTTCAGATTCCACTCCTCCAAGCTGTTAATAGCGTTCGTCATCCTTCGCCATCTTCGTGTCAACTTCATTCAACTCCACTCCCTGAGGCTCTACTATTTTGCTGCTTCCTTCGTCCCTATGTCGGAACCGAAGAACGGACGCAACGGCGTCTTGGAAAACGGACCTCATGAAAATTGGAGGAACCTCGAGACAGCCAGCGAATTTTCTAGAAACGAATCGTCTCTTCGGCCCAAACGCTCTCTCTCACCTCCAGTCGAACTGAAGCTCGATATTTCTGACAAAGATACTCCACCGAAAGATGAGGGTGTCTCTCCATCTACCGCATCATACTCTACCAAGCTCGACCTGGAAAGGGGATTGCAGGTTCAGTCCGCTGATCAGACGCCACCGCTTCCTGCGAAACGCCAAAGCAAATTTGTTCGGGGAATTCGCCATACCTATCTCACAGTCTATCGTCGGCTTTTCTCCATCGTCTTCCTCCTAAACCTCATTGCTCTCATTACAGTCCTGGTAAAGATGGGTCTTCACAAACTCCCGGCTACGGATATGGCAACTGCATCATCCGCAAACTTTCTTGTTGCCATCTTAATCCGACAAGACTATATTGCCAATCTGCTTTACCAAACCGCGTGGTTGGTCCCAAGGAACGCACCCCTGCGACTCAGACGGCTCGTGGCGAAGGTCTACGAGCATGGCGGTGTACATAGTGGAGCTGCTATTTCGGGCACAATGTGGTTCATCCTCACTACAGTTACCATTACAGATGACTTTGCCCGGAGGGAAATCCGCTCAGCGGCTCTCCTAACAATCACCTACCTCATTCAAGTGCAGCTGATCCTCATAGTCGTTTTCGCTTACCCTACTCTACGCAGCAAGAAGCACAATGCTTTTGAGCTGATGCACCGCTTCGGTGGTTGGCTTACAGTGGAGCTTTTCTGGGTTGAGCTTATCTTTCTATGCCGCGCAATCGGTGGTGATACTGGTGCTACAACAGGATCAATCATTTTCAAGCAACCTACGTTCTGGTTCCTCATTATCATAACCTTCCATATCATCCTCCCATGGCTTCGGCTGCGCCAATGGGAGTTTGTTCCCGAAGTTCTCTCCGACCATGCTCTCCGTCTGCACTTCTCGCACCGCGTCCCTCAATTCAGCGGCCTAGCCATTTCAGAATCTCCCCTTCTTGAATGGCACCAATTTGCTACCTTTCCTGCTCCGCAGGGCCAGATAGGTGGTTCGATGATCATCTCTGCTGCAGGCGACTGGACGAACCGCACCGTTCGGAATCCCAAGCGGAAGTACTGGGTGAAGGGCCTCCCAAAATTCGGCGTCCTGAGCATGGCATCCATATTCCAGCGTGTTGTGGTCGTCACTACGGGCTCTGGCATCGGGCCCACTATGTCCTTCCTCATAGACCGACCCACAGACCAAACCTGTCGTCTCATCTGGAGCACTACAACACCAGTGAAGACGTTTGGCCAAACACTGAACGACTGGGTCCTCGAGGTCAACCCAAACGCCGTCATCATAAACACTCGCGAGACAGGCCGTCCTGACCTTGTGCGTATGACATACGAGCTGTACAGGGAATGCAACGCCGAAGCAGTGTTCGTAATTAGCAACCCGAAGCTCACGCGCAAGCTAGTGTACGGGATGGAATCTCGCGGCATCCCAGCTTATGGACCGATTTGGGACTCATGATTATACGCTGGGGGTTGTAGGTCAGCTGTGGGAATTCGGGTAGCTACTGGTTTGCACGCCGGAGTTCCTTGTAGGAATAAGTGATATCGTGTGAGGGTTCGGGGAGACTCGACTGCTGATTTCACACGTACACGAGCTTTTTTTTGGCTGAGTTTCTTTCCCGAGACTGAATCTCCACATCTTGCTACACTAGATTCCGTCCGGCACAGCCCAGGAGGATGTTTGTGAGCTGGATGATTTTGGCTTCTCCAAATTGTGTATATTACTTCTTATCATTGTATGCATTTTATTTCCTTTCCTTAAACCGGCTCCAATGCTTGAAGTCGGGCCTTTTGATTCGAACAGTTGGCGTGGGGTTTCAGGTCTGAGTAATTTGTGTTCTGTGGAGAAGCGGAGAGCTCTCCTGGATTTAACGCTCTTGCTCAGCCGCATCACAGCATAGATATCTTTGACATATTTACTTCAACTCTAAGAATACGAATGTTTTGATATCAACCCCTCACTTTTCTTTGATACTTTATAAAGCCATCTGGCCTCTCGGAATTAGATGATGGCCGGCTCAATGTCAGTGGCATAACTGATTATTTTGTTTATGACAGAGGCTTAAATATCAGTATTGATGTTGGTTCCCGTCACAACAAAAACGGAGCACAAGACTAATAATCAAGTGATATGGAATGGAGTTAGCTTTTTTTCCCTCCTAATCCTACCAGCCTCATAGACGCCTAAAATATGATACACTGTTTCCATAACCACCAGCGCCAGCTCAAAACCCAGGCAATCGGTTATGTGAAGAGATGTACTAAGACACGCTCTCCGGAGACGCGAATTGAAATGCATCGAGCACGCAAAACCAAGAAACCAAGACGCCGCGCTAATTGCAACAAAGCATTGCAACAAAGCCCCGTCCACTCCAGAAGGGAGATGCGTGTGTATTTGTACAGCAGGCCCACCATACCAACTTCCGTAACCCCCCAAAACCGTCCCAGCCCATCCTTTCCCGCCCTCTTATCATTCATCATTCATCATAATGCTCATCAACCTCCTCCGCCCACCTCGCCCCCTCCTCCCCCTCCTTCCGCGCCCCAATCCGCTTGAAACTCGCTCCATGCACCATCTCGCGATCGCGCCGCATGCCCTCTAGCACGGCCACCAGGCCGCCCTCGCGCAGGCGCTCCAGCACGACCTTCATGCCCTCCTTCGCATTCGGCTGGCTGCGCCGCGCGCGCTTCAGCCCGATCAGCTCGATCGACCGCTGCAGGCTGGCCGTGCTCCAGCTCTTGAAGAAGCCGACTTTCGGCGCTTCCTCGTCCACGGTGGCCGCGAGCTTGGTAGCGTCGTCGTCCGCGGCACTGCTCCCGACCCGCCGCCGCTTCCAGCGCCCTTGCCCGAGGCGCGAGTGCAGCGTCACGCTGCTCGTGACGTCTGTCTTCTCCAGCTCCGGGGCAGTCTGCAGGCCCGATTTCGCGACAGCGGAGGAATCGGGAGTAGGGAAGGGGTTTGCGACCGCGATCGGCGGGACCGCGGCGGGCCGCCGGAAGACCTGCCGCTCGACGACGCTCAGCACGCCCGTCCACTCCAGGTTCCGGCTCTCGGTGTCCATCCAGCCCTCGCGCACGTCGACGACGCTGCGCTCCAGGATGTACGACTGCGAGTCGCCGTCCTTGCTCGCGCCGAGCAGGGAGCGCGGGAGCAGCTTCAGCACGGCGGAGGGCAGCTTCGATCGCTTCAGGTGCAGCCGCACGGTCGTGAGCTGCTGGGTTTCCGGGTTGAAGGACCGCTCGATGACGTCGGTTGAGAGCACGTGCGTGCTGTAGGGGTTCGGGTAGCGCAGGAAGTAGGCAAGGGTGACGGCGGGGAAGGCATAGTCGTAGGTGTAGGTTGAGGAGTAGAATTTCACCATTTTGAGTGTAGGGATTGGGGGGTGGGCATGCTGGTGAGGGCAAGGGTAGTCCTGTTTAGGTCTCGTGCTCGCAGAGATTGCGGGATTGGAGTTGGGGGATTCGACGATGGAATTTCCGGATGGGAGATTGAGAATATGGTATGGATTTAGATGCAGTTAGTGGTGTTGGTTCAAGGTAGGTGGAGATGGGGTGATGACGGTGGTGGTGAGAAGTCGATCAGTTCATGCCCATGAGCTTCGGAGCCACGGAGCCACGGAGCTCTTGGTGCCCAGTGGCTCATCGGCGCGGGGAAGATGTGCCAAGACACAGCCCACAACACCAAACGCCGAGACTGACGATGATTCAGAGCGACAAGACTAGACAGCGAGAAGAACTACAATTGGCACTTTTCTGCCCACTCTGGAGTTTTGAGTGTTCCTAGAGGGCGTTGCTGGGCATGGGAGACTTCAAGGTAAATTTTATTGAGTTTTGTATTGCTCGGATTACTTTTTGACCTTTTCTCTTATTCTTATATTATCTAGGCTCATAACCTCTCATTTAGGCGATCCGCCCTCTCTATTTCCATCCCATACCAACCATGGCCGAGACAGCCACCACGCATGTCACTGAACAGCAAATAGACCCGTGGTCTGAAAGCGGCGACAGATGAGCAGGGGAATGCGCTGGCGTTCGACTATGAGGCAATATCCTAGTACGTTTTCTTCTCTCCAGTCCCTCGCAACCTCCGACTACCCCTTCATTGTCGCGTCTCATGCCTCAATCATACACTCCAACCATATTTACATAAATCTAATGCTCCATACCCAGGAAATGGAACACCAAACTCACCGACAAGGGCCTGATCGAGCGTTTCGAGCGCGTAACAGGCCACTGCCTGCACCGCTAGCTACGGCGCGGTCTCTTCTGCTCCCACCGCGACTTCAATCTCATTCTAGACTACTACAAGCAGGGGAAGAACTTTTTCTTATATACAGGCCCTGGGCCAAGTGCTTGCAAGAGCGGGGCTGACTGTTATAGGAATTCACGTAGGTGTAATGCTCTTGGTGGGGGTTTTGGAACTGCCCATTTAAGGGGATAGTGCTGACGAGTGTGGTTCGGGATAGGAAGTGGTTACAGGATGTGTTTGATGTGCCATTGGTCGTTATGCTGACGGATGATGAGAAGGTACTGTCATCTCTTTGGTTATGAGAGGCAACCGCCTGACTCCCAAGAGTTGTGATTGTATTGACCTTTTGACAGGCTTTGTTCAGAGATAACCTCACGTTTGAAGAGGTGATGGAATACACGGGAGAATGCAAGGGATACCATTGCGATGGGGTTTGACGTTAAAAAGACGTTTATTTACAGGTAAGCTTATTAGCTGGACAATGACCCATATTCCCATAAATATGTCTCTCTGATAACCATTTATAGTGATCTCAAATTCGTAGGAAATGGAGGTGGTCACTTTTTCTTAAACGCCTGGGAGGTCAGTTCCAGATATATTCCGTCACGCTTTTATCATAGCAAGTCTGATTAATACTTACTCCACCTAGTTTTCCAAAATCGTAAACTTCAATCAAGTCCGTGGCGCCTTCGGCTTCGACAACTCCACCAACACCGGCCGCATCTTCTTCCCCAACCTACAATGCGTTGCCGCCTTCGCGACTTCCTACCCTTTCATTTGGGGCGACGACCCGCTCTCGGACTTCCGGTCCGCTAAAACTGCCGCCATCCCCTGCCTGCGTGCGCCATCGACCAGGACCCGTATTTCCGCCGCGCGACAACTCGCTACGCATGCGCTTCCCATCCCCTAAGCCTGCGCTCATCTACTCAAAGTTCCTGACTGCCCTCCAGGGCGCTGGCGGCAAGATGAGCGCGAGTAACCCTAACTCTGCAATCTTCATGTCGGATACGGATAAGCAGATTAAGAACAAGATCGGGCACCTTTCTCGGGCGGGCAGGAGACGCTGGAGTTGCACCGCGAGCTGGGCGGGAATCCGGATGTCGATGTGGCGTATCAATATCTTACGTATTTCGAGAGTTGGAGAGGATTTATCGGGATTATAAGAAGGGCGAGATGAAGAAAGAGTGTATTACGCTGATGCAGGGATAGTATGAAGATTCCTCACTCCTCTTCCTTCCCCAGCAAGGGAATCGACAGACAATATACTAACCCGTGTGTAGCGTCAGGCCTTTCCAAGAAGCCCGAGCAAAGGTCACGGGCGAGGTAACTATTTCCTTCCTTCCCCCCTTCCTCTCATCTCCACCATTCTCTCCTTCCTGCACCATCTTACTGAGCGGTAACTAACGCCTTCTCGCCAGACCATGCAAGCTTTCATGCGTCCCCGTAAGCTCGAATGGGCCGGAAACCCCAACCCAATTAAACTCCCGCCCTCGGAATCGAAGCCCGAAGCCGCTGCTGACGGCGCGGAAGCAGAGGGGCAGAAAAGCCAGAGCAAGTGGGCCGCTAAGCGGGCGGCGAAGGCCGGGAAGGCGGGGAAGAGCGAAGAGACACCCCCGGCGGCGTAGTGACTAGCTGGGCCGGTCCTGGGGTTGGGTTTTCTTTTGTGCGGGTTGGAGTTAGGGTTAAGGTTAAGGCGGGTTAGTAGGATGGGAGAGGTGGATAGACAACGTAGTTGCTTCTGTAGAAAAAGAACGGTTTCGCTTTGGAATGCGCAAGTTTGCAGTGTAGGGTTTTCATGCGTGAGGCTCGTGGCGTTAGGGCGCAGCTGGGAGAGGGCGACAGTTTTGCTACAGATAGCTTCAGCGATAGTGCAGAAGGCGCTAACTGGTGAACGCATTCTCAGCAGCAGTTGCTACTTTCTAAATGCATACTTTTGTATGGGCATCAAGTGCTTCTTGTTGCGCAATGTTCATTTCAATACTTTTACGCAAAGAGGCCAAACTTTCGGAGGTCTTTGGAGTTTCAAGGTCATGGACTGGTAGAAATACATCATTACCATCGACAGTCAAAGGGCTACAATACTTTATCATCTGTGGTTTGTGAATCTCTTTAAGCACCCTGTTTGGATTGAACGGGCGCAGTCCCGTCTTTGGCCATCCCGAGAATTCATTGCTTTGCGTCGTGCGCGGTCATAGGGAAGAGTAAAATGCAGCTTTCCGATCATATTAGACTCTCCTCGGTACAACCGTTCAACCTCCTCACGATATGCAATCTTCAGTGGGCCAAATATACTGGTGTTGAAAGCTCGGCTGAGCGCCCGATGAGTCGCTGAGCCGCACGTGACACATACAACCCCCGTCGACATTCGCGAATGTTGACGGCCAAGCCTGCAGCCAAGTCATACATATATTCAAATGTCTTTACCCCCACTAATTAAGTCACTAATACGCGCGTACTATTAGCCTATTGGCCTAGCCGTACGCCTATATTTTTACCCTATATGGTAAGGTTACTTATTTATATTACTAAGCGGTTAGTAGGTATACTTTCTCTACCTTATTCCCCTAGTCTATATCTATATATATATAAAAAAATAAAAACCCCCTAAGGTACTACTTCTCTAGCAGTATCCTATCTTAAAAATAGCGTTAATTAGTTATATAGAGATTAATGTTATAAATAATACTAAACTATATACTAATGCGTAGAGTATTTTTACCCTTATATATACTAAAAGGCCTAAAAATATATGTCGGAACGTTAATCACGTGACGTAGTTACGAGGCTACGAAGCGAGACTAACTGGTCTGACCTCGGAGTAACCCCTTTCTTCAAAAATCAATCAACTACCAACTTCAACACCGCATACGTACCACTACAAGTGATATTCGTACATGTTGATAAAGCGAGTATACTAACACTGATTAGTAGACGTACAGATTAGGAAATATGTAATAGCAAAGCTCAAAACCACGTATTAGCTTAACTGCTAACGTGTCAGATCGCAGAGCTATTGCCCTATTTTAGTTAAAGGAGAAAACTACGTTACCCTTAAAGCTCAAGACCATGTATTAGCTTGCTAATGCGTCAGATTGCCTAGAGAATCATATCTTTACTTAGAGAGAGCTACGTTATCCTTAAAGCTTGAAACCACGTATTAGCTTAACTATTAACGCGTCAGATCGCCTAGAGGACCCTTAAAGCTTAAAACCACATATCAACTTAACTGTTGACGCGTTAGATCGCCTAGAGGACCATATCTTTACTAAGAATCGTCTACAGTGTCCAAGAACTGTAGATTTATTAATAGGACACGTATATACCTTTACACCCTTACCTTAAACCCTAACTCCTTTGAACTGATGACTACCCTTATACCTACCCTTATACCTACCCTTACACCTACCCTTACACCTACCCTTATACACAAGACACGACAATATAGAAATTAACTAGAAGGAAAGAATTACTAAATACAGCTATGGAATTGACTTGGAGATAGCTATGGATAATAACCTAATGGAGTATATAGAGACCAAGATATAACCTTAGAGAATCGAGAGCCCTTGCTGCACCCGGCCCAAAAAGACCAAAACCAACCAAAAGAACCCTAAAAATCACTTAGAGAATCCCCCTGAGATGCATGCATCGCAGGGGAGGCACACGTCGAACGACGGTGGTTCGCACTCGCGCGCGACCGCCAGAGCCACGCCTAGCAATGGCCCTCCACAACAAAGACGGGCGAATACCACACCATAAAGCGGAAATACCTCTATTAAGAAAGCATCTAATAAAATATAAAGCCTATTAGATGCGTTTAGTATCCAGAATTACGGGGGAGTAACCATCAGCCATAATAAACTAACGTAGCTAGCAGAATAGCTCCGCCAGTCTAGTAAACCTTAGGCGCCCCTCTAGTAAACCCTTAATTAAATCCTCTAACAGCTAAGCAAGATTAAAAATAAATAAAAACCCCCCTTACCAGTAAACCGTACCTAGGCCGCTATAGCTACGCTTCTATAGCACAGGGAACCTACCCCCCTTAAGACAATAACTGGGCACATAATCATAATATAACTAAACACAGAAAAAGCAGAGGGGTTTAGGGGTTAATTAAAAACAGAAGTCCTTATAAAGATTTATAAAGAGGTCCATAACGCTATTATAGTCTGGCACCTTAGGAGTAAAGACATTAGAGTTACCCTAAAGGACTAATAGGCAAAGGAATGAGCTATAAGGGTAGGGGACAGGCTAGGTAAACGCATTAGCATAAAAGTACTCCGTAAGGATTACTTAGTTAAAGTCCTAGCAGTTCCTATAAGCCTTAGGGTAGAAAAGGGATGCTAGACAAATAACACAGTAATTATATAGGAGATAGTAAGATAAACAGAACACCTTATTCTAGGACTTAAGATTACCCAAATCTAATAGCTTTAATAGGAAAATGCAAACTAAGCATATAATAAGAATAATAAAAGGATATAAGGGTCGCCAGAGACTTACTAGGGAGACACTAGACAAACGTATAGCTCCCTCATTATCAGCATATATATACTGGGAATGCAAAAACTCCTTATCCAAAAAGGAATAATTATAAATGGCCTTATATACAACACAAGACTCTATAACTACAGACTACACCTAGAACAATACTATTACTGTATATAATAGGGATACACCTAAACCATATACGCAGCATAGGTGTGCTACGGCCACTATACAGGCCCCTATAATATAAAACACTACTTAAACCAAAACCAAATAAAATACGCAAACTGCCACTAAAGCACACACAAGGTATAGAAGAGAGAAGACTATATTAAATATAGAAGACGGAAGGCAAGGGCTTAACAGCTACAGGAATAACTGCACGCTAAGTTATATGAATAGAAACAACAGGTAATAAGCTAGGGGGATATAGGTGCCTTCCTAGCGTTTCCTACCTTTAGTAATAGGGGGCTAGGCCAGCTATCCTAAGCCTTAACGGGCTAGAAGCGGCGCCGCGTAATATCACCAGACCAAACAGGGACATAAGGGTTATAGGGAACACAAGGGTTACAAAGGACACAAGGAAGAGAACACCCCGTAGGAAGACCCCTATAGACATCCACAGCAAGCTTAAGACCAGGACAATTAAGAATTAGACTTAACGCGGCAAATATAATATTTACAGCCAACCTATAAAGGGCATATAGCCGACCAGTAAGATTAGGGGAAGAACTAGAGACAATAACAAATTTAAATATAAAAGCGCTAGTAGGAATATAAGATATGGGAATAGAAAGCTCTATATAAAATAAGTAGCAACTAGGGTATAGATACAAGAGATAGAAGTTCTAAATATCCTAAAGAAAGTAGAAATAGAAGAAGCGAGGAATAAAGGAGAGATAAAGGACCTTTACCAGGGGTCCGCCACCTATCCATTATATAGTATAACTGCGGCAATACAAACCACCGTCTTATAAGGCCCCTACTAGACAGTCTAGACCTAAAGAAATACTATATCCTTGCTATACAAGAGCCGTATTACAATACCTACATATAATTAATATACTGCCCCTAAGGATTTCAGCTCCTATATAAACCAAAAGCAGCTATACACGTGTGCTTTATAATTAGTAAGGCTATCAGCCTATCCTTATAGTCATAGCAGGCAATTAACCTAGATATTACAGTTATAACAATCCAAATATACAGGAGACTGGTACAAATTATTAATATATATAACCCTAGGGTCAAAGGCATCCCACAAACAAAGAATATTATATTGGTAATAAGATTACTAGAAACTAAAGGCACAGAGTCTATTCTATTAGGAGACATAAACCTCTACTACCCGCGGTAGGGAGGTATCCATGTTGCTACTAATTAATAGGTAGAGTGCCTATTAAGAGCTATAGACATCTAGGGCCTTAAGTTAGCCACCCCCCCAGGAGCAATTATATAGCAATAAGGCACCGCCAGAAGTACAATTAACCTTATATTTATAGACAAAGGCCTATACCAGAGACTTAAAAGGTGCAACCCTAAAGAAAAATAGGCACTCGCCTTAGACCATATCCCTATCCAGATACAACTAGACCTAGATATTAAGGCGTAACCAAATAGTAAAAGATACGCAATAAGAAAGCTTAAGATAGATAGTTTCCTTAACACAGTTAAACAACAACTTTAAGACCTAGAAGAAATCTACCTAATACTAAATAAGTAAGGCTTATTAGCCACCCCTAAGGAAATTAACCAAAGACTAGAAAGGATCTAGGCAGCAATTAAAAATAGGCTAAAAAAGCACTACCTAGTCTCAAAACTAGGCCCCTATGCGCGACACACATAGTCCGCATAATGCGCGGTTCTTATTGCCAACCAACAATAAGCAAGAAGGAAATATACAAGTAGCTATAACCCTAAAGATAAGAGATAATATAAAGATACAAGAAACCAGTTAAAGAACACCCTAGAAAAAGAAGCAAGGAATAACTAGAGATGGTTTATAAATAAGCACACTTCTAACCTAAGCCTCCCCTATAATAAGGGCCTTTGGGCCATAGCGAAATAGGTAAAGAAAAAGGTAGGGCACCTAGTAGAAGACCTATACCTACCACCCTTATAAAGAGCAGGGGAATCACAGGCCACTAATAACAATAATAAAAAGGCAAAAATTCTTATAGAAAGGTTCTTCCCCTAACTAGCTCTAGCAGACCTTAGTAACATTATAGGTAAAACACCGGTGACTTACCTATAGGTTAACAGTGACATAATAATAGAGGAAATAGCCAGAACTATTAGCCGCCTCTTAAATAATATAGCACTAGGACCAGATGGGATTCTAAATAAGGCCTTAAAGACCTGTGGACCACTTATAGCACCTTAGCTTATAGATATAGCCAGAGCATGCTTTGCTATAAGCTACTACCTATAACTCGGAAGATCCATAACAACGGTTATCCTATAAAAAGAAGGCAAAGTAAATTACTTAATCCCAGGAAGCTACCGCCCTATTACCTTAAAAAATACCCTTAGTAAGGTCTTAGAAAGGGTAATAGCGGACCATATAGTAGATATAGCTAAGGAACACGCCCTACTACCATAAAGTTAAATGGGGGCAAGAAAGAACCGCTTAACACTATTAGCACTTACGCTACTTGCTACCACCATTAAATCTACATGGGCGATGCGAAGGGACTTTATAGTATTAATGCTTAGCCTAAATGTTAGTAGTGCCTACAACAATATACCCTATAAGCGCCTCCTATATATCCTTAGGGCAAAGGGCTTCTTAGAATAGATTATACAGTTTATCCAAGGGTTTACAGGCTAAAAAAAAACATTATTGATCTTTAGCGGATACCAGAGCCCCCCTATCACAGTTATAATAGGAATACTATAAGAATTACCCCTCTCACCTATACTCTTCCTTTTCTTTATAAGCAACCTACTTAATTCCTTTAAGGAAGGGGCGACCTAGGGGATAGGCTTTATTAATAACATAAACCTAATTATATATGGGCCAATAGCCGCTAAAAATTGTAGAACACTAAAAAAAGCCTATAATACCTATATAGAATGGGTAAGACGATATAGAGTCCAATTCTTACCAGAGAAATACCAGCTAATCTATTTTATAAGAAAACGCAACCAATTTATAGATCTCTAGCACACAATCTATATTTAAGGCTTTGGGGGTTAACCAGTTCAGGGCCTAAGGGTATTAAAAGTATAGGTAGACAGCAAGCTCTAGTAGAGCGTATATACAGCATAAGCGGCCCACAAGGGCTAAGTATAGTACATCGCATTATCTAGGATTGTCAACTCTATATAGGGTCCATGCTTCCAGAGGTCATGCCTACTATACACAGCAGTTATCCGGCTAACCATAACATATAGGTCCAGTATTTGGGCCATTAGTAAAACTAAGAAAGGCCCCCCCAAATCGCTCCTTAAACCACTCTAAAAGGTCCAAACAGCCTGCCTCTAGAGTATAATAGGTGGGTATAAGCGAACGGCTACAGCACTGCTTAAAAAGGAAGCCAACATTCCCCCCCTATAACTACATATTAAAGCCGCTGTAATGTAAAGGGCGCAAAATAAACGCAACTCTAATATTATAAAGTATATTAAAACACGCTTAAATAAACTATAGAGGGACCCTAGGGTGCCCTATAGGAGAATAAACCAACAACCCCAAAGCAGGGAAGATATATTAGAGAAACAGGTAAAGAAAGCAGAAGAAGAATGGTGCTGCTTTAGGGCCCAGGCCCATATAGAGGAGGGAGGGAGACACGTAAGAGGCCAGTAAAGACAACAGTAAGAAAGAAAAAGAAGCTAAAGTAGAGCATAAAAGAACGCCAGGAAACCATCTACCGCAATATAATACTAGTTAGACTAACGCTAGAGAGGCATATGGGAGTTAAAGGTACAGAGGCTATCTTAAGCAAGAGAAACCTAAGCCATAGCATAGTTAACGCTATAGGGGGTAAACACTTAAGGGCTCCAAGAAGGCCTAATAAAGGCAGAAAATATAATAGCAATACTCTTAAAAATAGGAATAATAGGACTAAAAGACTGGCTCTACTAGGTAGGTGTCCTAGTAGGCAGCCCAAGATGCAAATATAGCTGGCCAAGACAGACACTAAAATATATAATACTGTTATGCCCCTTACACACCAACCGAGAAGCAATGCTCTTAGCAGCTAGCACAGAGAACTATAATATACTGCTCTTAATATAAAAAGGTTTTAAGGCGGTTACCCAGTGGCTTATTAGCTAAAAAGTGCTAAACCAGTTCCGGGTGGCAAGGGAAATAGCAATAGAAGGCAAAGGGGAGAGCAACAGGCGCCCCCTAATGACTCTACAGTAGTAGAGTGAAAGTTTGTGATACTAGCGCGTCCGTAGACTTGTTACGGCAGCAGTGGTTCCCAAGGAGGTCAAAAAGTAAGGTAGTAGAGCACCACAGGCGACTCGCAGGCACCTCATAGGCGCTAAGTAGGCGAGTCCCAAAAGGCGGGGAGATGGATCACGGGGTTTTCTCATTTTCTTAAATAGAGTTTTCTCCCCATATGTAAATAAGGAGTAGTCCGCGTGGGCCTAATAGGGATCCGAATCGGACGTTAAGCAATGAATTATTATTATATAGAGACCAAGATGCACCTATACGCACGATCTAACCTTATAGACTTTGCATTGTGGATAGTGTTTTAGGAAGACTTTAAGAACTTTACGCTAAAGACCTTTAAATAAGTACAATCTAATACTAGAATAGAAATCCGTTAATACCTAGTTAAGAGAGGAGTATATGTTATTAAGTAAGATAAGAGATATTCCCTTAGTAAGGTGCTAACGGACGTCGCTAATAAAGAAGAGTTTTATAAATGGATGGATAAGGAGCTTATTGCGGCCCTTGCAGAGGTAAAACCAATAATTATAATAACTCTACAAGACTGACTTAATTTAACCTTAGATAAGCTTACTACATCTCTAGCCCTACTACTAGCTACTCTACTAACTCCACCAGCTATTCTAGCTGCCATATTACTAGCTACTCTAATTGCTACCCCTGCTACCCCTACTACCCCTCCCAGTCCTTAATCCTCCAATTATAACTAAATCCATACTCTTATTAACCAACTGCTATGGCTAAGAGAGTAGCAGCCGTAGCAGCTATAGCAGCCGCAGTAGCTATATATATATACACTACCTAAACCAGCCGTGCCTAGTGTGGAGCAAGGACCTAGATACAGCAAGGAGGTGGCCATAATTATAAAGATCTACACAGATAACCAAAAGTACAATGGAGTTAATAACAGCTTTAACTTTAAGCTAACTATCTTCTACAATATCTATAAGAGATCTGGCTTACCACTAGAAGGCTACATAGTGGCATTCCCTAGCATGCTAAAAGGACTTGCTTAGGACCACTACTATAACAGTAACTTTAAGTTAAGACCTTTTATGGAAGCCTACAACCACATATAACAGTTCTTTAAAGGGCTAGAATACTACCGCAAGAACCTTACGGAGTGGAATAGTATAACCTTCTAAGGAGTTATGGACGAGAACCCTAATAAGTCAATTTATTAGAACTTCTAACTGCTTATAGATAAACTGCTAAAGTAACGTTATAGACTATACCTAGACTTTTATATAAACCGCATTCTTATAAATAAGTTGGTCACTGCTTGCTAGGGAGTGCCAGCATACCATATTGCTGTCTCTAACCCTTTAGAAGACCTCTCTTAGTTAATTAGTAAGCTATAATCCTCTATTATTACGTGGGAAAAAGAACACCCCCTATAGGCCTTAATAAGATTATCTTACTAAGCCTTTTTTACGGATTAATATTACTATTAAAATAACTAAAATTAAGACCGAAATACTAATTGCTATGGTAGTAATTGCCCCTATAGAACTAATGGCAGACTAAAGGCCAAGTGCTATGTCTATAAGAAGGAGGACTGCTGCTTATGGAAATATATAGAGGAGGAGTATAATCGGTCCAGAGATAACTATAAGAGACGTTTTATTAATATTAAGGGCCGCAATAAGGGTAACTTTAATAACCACTTTAAATAATATATTACCGCCTGTAAAAGAGATAAAGAGGATAACTTAGACTTTAAAGTCTATACACACAACACTAATAACTCTAGGAGTGATGCCTGAGAACCTAATAATAGTTCTACCTATATTACTACCTTTGGAACACTTACTATAGAGAAAGCAACCTCTACAAGCGTAGAACTAGCTAATAAGGCTTATATATACCTGCTTACGGCTTTAGAACCCACCACGGAGTCTACTACGGAACCTTACATAGAGACTAACCCATTTGCCTATAGTACGGCTACAGCCACAGCATTACAATACACCTTAATGGTCTTTATAGGAATTATAATTAATACAGGTACTTCGCGCAAGTCTATAGCTAGCTATAGTTAATTCCAAGCTCTATAGGCCGTAGACAAGTCCGTAAGTCTTAATACGTCAACTAAGGGCCAAGTAACCGTCCAATTTGAGATCAGAGCCTCTATATCTATCGGAACTATAGACGTCAACAGCCCTATAGGCAAGGTATAATTCCATATTGTTAAAGCAGATACTCCTTTCCTACTTTACTTAGTAGATATAGATAGACTCCATATTAAATACAATAACCTAAAGGACGTTATTATTACTTGCACTAAAAAGGTGCTAGTAGTTAGACAATTTGGCCACCCATTTCTTTTATGGAGCTTCTCCTTACAGTCTTATTTAGTTAAGTCTTTTAATATAAACCCTTGCTACTTAACTGATATAGAACTACGATGTCTATACCGTTAATTTAGTTACCTATTAGTTAATAGACTGTAAAAGCTTCTTAATAAGGCTAGCTACGGCTATAATATTAATAGATCTGCTATTAAAGAGCTAACTAGACTCTGCTATTACTGCTAGAAGCATAGCAGATCTCTAGGTAGATTTTACTTTACCTTATAAAACGACGTTAATTTTAATTACAACATTATTATTAACATTATGTATATTAGCGGCTCCCCCCTACTATATGTAGTTAATAAAGCAACTTAATTTTAAGCTAGTAGATAGCTATAAGATATCAGCGCTAAGCATACTTAGGATATTCTTTAAATATGCTAGATTGATAGCTATTTAGGACCACTAGACTTAATCACTATAGATGCTAGGAAGGACTTTATTAGTAAGAAGTTTAAGTACTACGCTGCTACTATAGGAGCAACTATAAAGTCAGTTCCAGTTAAATCACATAATTTTATTGGAATGGTAGAACGCTACCACGGTCCGCTATAATAAGCCTACTAAATTATTATAACTAAAATCCCTAAAATTAGCAAGGAGATGGCCCTATAAATGGCCTTTAAAGCCATTAATAATATGGCTGGCCTAGAAGGCCTAGTCCCTATACTCCTAGTCTTTAGAGCCTACCCCTAAATGGTTAAATTGGACGCGCTATTACCTTTAGTTATATAGCAAGCTACGGCTATTAAGAAAGCAATAGTGGAAATCTAGAAGCTATAAGCTAAACAATAGATTACTAACGCTTTTAATATGCAAAACGGACCACAAACTAACGCCATTTATGGCCTTTTACCTAATTTGCCTATTTTAGTCTGGAGAGAAGGTAATACTGGCCAAAGTAGTTATTGGGACGGACCATATATACTGCTTGCCGTTAATGGCGAGACCTGCACTATAAAGCTACTAAATAGACCTACAACCTTCCGCTCTATGGCCGTGAAACCCTACCTACTGGACCTATAAGACCCAGTTGAACCACAAGAGTCTGTTAAATCAGATAAACCAGTACCTTTACTAGCCGAACCTCAATTGTTACCTAAGGCTAAACCACAGCTACCGCTAAAGCGAGGTAGAGGTCGCCCCTGTAAATACCTATTGCTTACAGCCGTCGCAGACACAGCTGTTATGGACGCTACGATAGATGCAGGTGCTTTCACAGGTGATATTGTAGATATGGCTGACATCGCTATCTACTTGCGGGACAATGATACCGCAGATATAGCTAACACTACTATTTACTTACAGAATAACAGCAATATCCAATTTAGCGCTTTATGACAAAAGGAGGTTATAGGCCTACTTAAGAAAGGCGTCTTTAAGATTATTAAGCTACATAATATGCCAAAGGGGGTTAGACTCTTTAATTCATAGTTTGTTGATAAGATTAAGAATAAGGGAACCAATAAAGCCTTTAAGAAATCACAACTTGTTATATAGGCCTATAATGACTTAAAGAAAGAGCTGGTCCTTACTTAGTTACTAACAATTTAACAAGTTAGCTAGCGGCTGATTCTCTATATCGCTGCTATACTACCGTAGATATAACTCTACCTCTAAGACATCTTATAAGCCTACGTCCAGTCTACTACAAACCTGAACTGCAAGTTCTATATACAACCACCACATAAGCTAAATAAATAATTGGGAATTAATACGGACTCCGTTCTAAAGGTTGTAAAGCCACTTTACAGAGTACCTAAAGCTAGAAACCACTGGTTTAAGACCTACTATTTACACCATGTTAATTAGCTGCGAATGGACCAGTCCATGTATAACCCTTGCTTGCTTTACAGCAACAAGCCTTTTAGAATTGTCGGCCTATAGACTAACAATACACTGTTCCTCGTAGATGATACCTTTATAGAGGCTAAATAAAGCGAACTATATAAGGCCGAATTTATAGCTAAGGAGTGAGAGTAACTGACCGCTAATATACTAATTAAGTTTAATAGAGGACTTATTCAATTAATATAAGATAGGAGTATCACGCTAACGCAAAAGCGCCAGTATAAGAACCTTAGTGTGGTTAACACTACGCTAGTAGACAGCACTAGCTCTAGAGGAGTTACGTATGGCCTACTTATACCAAAGGACCAGTATATTGCTCAACGCGCCAGAGGAGCCTATATTGCCTCAGTCTATTAGCTAGAGGCTTTATTTAACTTATCCTTTACTGCCTAGGTAACTAATCCTAAAGAGGCAGACGTAAAGGAGTTAAATAAGCGCCTAAGTTAGCAGATTTAGAACTTATATAGAGGTCTTAAGTTTGTTAAATTAGAGGCCAAGACCCTATAGCTCTTAGTCTTTATAGACGCTTTGTTTACTAATAACAAGAACCTCTCTTCGCAAATTAGCTATGTTATTATACTAGCTGACGCAACTAAGAAGGCTAATATCGTCTATTAGAGCTTAATTAAGTGTAAAAGAGTTACTAGAAGTGTTTTAGCTTCCGAACTCTATGGAATGGCCCATAGCTTTAATATCGCCGTTGCCATCAAGTCTACGGTAGACAAGGTCCTACAGATTAACCTCCCGCTTATGCTTTGCACTAATTCTAAATTACTATATAACTGTCTTATATAACTCGGAACCACATAAGAGAAGCAATTAATAATTAATGTAATATGCCTATAACAAGCCTATAAACGTTGGCAGATTATAGAGGTTAAATGGATTGATGGTGAAGCTAACCCTACGGACGCGATGACTAAGGGGAAGCCTTGTGTTGCTTTATAGCAACTTATTAACACGAACCAAGTCGATATATAGGCTGTAGGTTAGGTGGAGCATAAGAAGTGGCAGAAGACGGCAGAAAGTTATATAACTGGCAGAGGATAGGAGAAAGTTATATAACTGGCAGAAGATGGCAGAATTTGGTAGCAGAACTTAACAGAATCTGGTAACATGGTAGAATTTAGCAGAACTTGGTAGAATTTGGTAATATGGTAGAGTTTAGTAGAACTTAACAGAATTCGGTAATATAGTAGAATTTAGCAGAGAATTGGTAAGTTAGTAGAATATGGCATGTAACGCGCCCTGGCACTGTTATAGTTATTGCGTATTATAGACAGAAGAGCTAGTTATTGCGTATACGCTATAAGTAGTCTAGAAGACTTAACTTTGGAGTGTAGATTAGCCTTCTTTTTAGAGTTGCTTTAGTGTTAGAACGTTAATTACGTAATGTAGTTACGAGACTACGAAGCAAGACTAACTGGTCTGACCTCGGAGTAATCCCTTTCTTCAAAAATCAATCAACTACCAACTTCAACACCGCATACGTACCACTACAAGTGATATTCGTGCATGTTGATAAAGCGAGTATACCGACAATATATCTTTAAATTATAAGCTAAAGTAAAAAGAGTTTAAAGTAAGTAGGTAGATGCTTTATAGAGTAGTATACTAGCTAATATATACCTTTTTCTTTTAGGCCTTCTATAAAAAGAAATAGTACTATAATAATAATACTATTATAGAAGAAAAGCTTCTTCTTTTTCTTATTAAGAAGATTATAGGCTAGCCACTAAAAGTAAAAAGCTATAAGGTTAGTAATAATATACTTTAAATAAGATATAACTCTTCTAGCGCTTAGTTTATAGCTATATTATAGCCTTAATAGACCTTTATTAGGTATAAAAAGCTATAAGAATAAATAGTTACTAGTTTTTATAGAAGAATAATATTAGGAAGTACCTAAAGATTTTATAATAAAGGAATATATAGTAGGAAAAGAACTGGTTTATAGACAAGGGTAAAGATATACTACTTAATAGATATATAGAGGATAAGTTTAAAAATATCTGCCGTTAGCTCTAGGCCTATAGAGACTCCTTACTAAAATACTACCTTTATATACTTATAGATATCCTACTAGGCCACTATATATTTACCTATAGTAGTAATAGGCGCTTTACTAAGATCTTAGACCTATTTACCTTTAAGTTTAAGGGTAAAGGCCCTACACACTATATACCCCTAATATTTACTATATGTACTAATAAGTAGAACTAGTATAGCCGCCTTAAAACTATTAAGGCTCTATATAATAAAAAGCCGCTTATTTATATACTTAATAGGCTAGCTTTCTACCTCCTATATTACTAGAATCTTAATAATAAGCTATTTCTAGACTTTAGTAAGTGGTTAGTATAATATAATATTTACCTAATTAAGAGTAGCGCTAAGAACTATAAGGTGGCCTTTTTATATAACTTATAGTAAAAGTAGATTACTAAGGTATTTTAGTATATTAGTATCTTTTTATAAAAGAAAACCTATATTAAATAAAGCGCTAGTGCTAAAATAATAAAGCTAAAAGGGGTTAGTAAGGACTAGATTAAATACGCTAGTAGGTAAAATTAGGAGTAGATAGTTAGCTATTAATTAAACTTATTACTATAGGAGTTTATACAGATAATAGCCGGCTATATACTGTAGATAGGCTGCTTTAAATTTTATAGGGTAAGCATTGCCCTTTCTAATATACTACTATTAAAAATCTAGCTAGAGCTAAATATCTAAAGGGTTAGTTTAGTCCTTAGATTAGCTAGATTAATAACCTTATAGCTATAGGCGTTATAAACCTCCTATTTTACCTTTAGGAGGTTATCCTATAGGACTTAATAGTTCTCTATAAAATATTTTTAAGTAGCCCTATATAGAACTACCCCATCTTCTAGTATAAGGCCTATTTACCCTTTATATAAAAGGTTAAACCCTACTTATAGTAGAAGGAAGAAGGCCTTAGCTAGCTATTAATACTCTACTAAGCTATATTAGCTATTATAGACTGCCTAAAGATTATAGACGCCTAAAATAACTAAAGAGTATATAAAAATAACTTGAGATTATATAAGCTATAGGTGTTAATTAACTATCTAGCTAAGTCCTAGTAGGTATAGTCTTTATAGCTTTAATTACTTATATTTAGTAGCCTTACTTTTTAGCTTAAGGTCTCTTTAATATGGCTACTAATAGTATATCTATTAATAGTATATCTACTAGCGCCTCTATCTATTATAGGATTAAGCTAGTATATATTAGCCTAGGTAAGCGCTATAGCTTCCCCTTTACTGGCGCCGCTATAGTAAAGGCCTAAGTCTAAGCTTAAGCTTAAGCTCTACCCTAAGTAGCCGCTTATATATTATATATGCTATATAGTAAAGTCTATATAGGCCCTTTAGCGTAAGTAGACTAAGGGGCTTAAAGGTAATCCTTTTATAGTAGCGCTAGATTTTAAGTAGGGTAGTAAATAGTAGGCTAGCTAGTAGAGTAAGCTTTAATAGTACTCTCTATAGCTTAAGGTTATTAAGGAGATTAAGCGGGTTATATAGGCCTAAAGGGTTAGTAAGGAAGCGGCTATATAGTAGGTTAATCTATAGTAGAAGTAGATATAGTACTTACTAGATTAGCTTTATAAAAAGCTTTAAGTAGGTAAAAAAGCTATTAAATAGTATATATTTCTAAAATACTAAGTCTTTTATTAAGCCTTTATCTATAGCCCTTTAGGGGCTTATTTTAGTATAATATAAGTTTAATAGGGTATTTATATAATAGCAGCGCCCAACTTAAAATATAAATATCTTTATTAACCTATGGCTAATTCTTACTATTTTAGTATAAGTAGAGAGCTTTTAACTAGCTCTATATATAGCGCTTAATAGGTATTAAGAGTATAGCATTACTAGCAATTATAGGTTAACTATAGATATAGGGTAATATCTATATACGCTAAGCGCATGGGCCTTTTTACCTATAAAATCTAACTTAGCTACTAATTTAGCTATATAAATTAAACTATAGATATACTATTAATGTTATAGGGTTATATAATAAAAAGTAATAAAGATTATTCTTAAAGTAAAAATTTAATTAATTTAGCATTTAAAAAGTATATAATAGTCTATTCTTAGAAACCAATTTATAAACTACTTAATAGTTTATTAGCTTACTTAAGAGCTATATATTAATAGTATATCCATAGTTTAATTTATATAGCTAAATTAGTAGCTAAGTTAAATTTTATAGGCAAAGAGGCCTATACGCTTAGTGTATATAGATATTACCCTATATCTATAGTTAACCTATAATTGCTAGTAACGCTATACTCTTAATACCTATTAAGCGCTATATATAGAGCTAGTTAAAAGCTCTCTACTTATACTAAAATAGTAAGAATTAGCCATAGGTTAATAAAGATATTTATATTTTAAGTTGGGCGCTGCTATTATATAAATACCCTATTAAACTTATATTATACTAAAATAAGCCCCTAAAGGGCTATAGATAAAGGCTTTAATAAAAGACTTAGTATTTTAGAAATATATACTATTTAATAGCTTTTTTTACCCGCTTAAAGCTGTTTATAAAGCTAATTTAGTAAGCACTATATTTACTTCTACTATAAATTAACCTATTATATAGCCGCTTTCTTGCTAACCCTTTAGGCCTATATAACTACTAGAATCTTGTTGTTGGGGAAGACGCAGCCGGATTTAGAGGTTCCTACCCCCCGTTTTAGGAGGCTGTTTCTCCTCGCTTAGACCCATGTCTGTCGCCGCTTTTGCAGCGTGCTAAGCATGCCAAGGGCGGTAGGGTCTCCCTCACTTACCAAACTTAGAAGCGCGCTGCAGCCCTACAACGCACCTCTCGAAGCTCCCCAAACGTCCCTCGGCGACTATTTAAGAAGCTATGGACGTCCGCCACCTACCTAATCCTATCTCCACCTTCGTCCTCATCCTCCGCCAAAAGCACTACCCTTACACGACGAAACCTCCCTTCTGCACTATACTCTTTTAACCCTTTTCCCGCAGTAGCTATGTATGCATTTTCCCCTGCTATTATATCGTTTACTTCTAATACTTGATTTCTAGGTTTCTACTTAATGGGGTTTTTTGCCCTGTCCCGCTCTTAAGAACGCCTATCTCCCGTTAAGCCTTTTTCAGCGTTCCTATTAACAGTAGTCGCTCTTAAGCTAGCTTCTGCGCGTAGGCAACTGGCAGCTGCTAAAGCACTAAGACACCACACGTTTAACCACCATGCCCTCTTAAAGCAAGAAATGGCAAAATATAGATTTAGCCTCTAGCTTAGACTTTAAACCAGGCAAGCTGTCTTATTCTAAGCCAGCTTTAGACTTAGATTTAAGCTCTAACTCTAGAGCTAGGGAAGACGCCAATTTTAAGGGGGAATATTTATAGTAGAGGATTATGTATTATAAGGACTAAGGAAAAACAAAGTTAAAACGGAAGCCTTGGTCTACTTCTCTTATTAAGCGTAAGTTCTAAAAGTAGGAAAAGTTTGTTTATATTTAAACCAAGATTTACCTTATAATACTAATAATTTGTATTTAGGTTCTACCTAAAAGTTAAGTCTAACCTAACTAAGGCCCTTTATTAGTGCGCGGCCAATATATTTAAAACATACCTTAAATAGCGCGTAAAGAATTCTTAAATTAAGAAGGAAAGCGCAATTAAGGCGTACTAGAGATAAATACTATCCAAATTTATAGATATAGCAGGCCATAGTATAAATAATAGCGCAGAACTTAATATACAAGATATAGGGCGATCTTTAATTTTTAAAAAAAAAAACTTGGCTAATTTGTTATAGTAGATTCTAACCTACTTAACGCCAATATACTAGCTAGACATGTTGGAGAAAGAAAAGTATGCAATATATATACAAGACTTGTATGCAATTATTAATGCCTATTAGACAATAGACGCGAAGCCTTGCTATAGTCGTTTTTAAGTGCAAATGGGAGCAATCCTCCTTCTCTTTAGTGCTATAGCAATAAGACCCCAAGCTCTTATTAAAAGTTTAAGTGTAAAAGGCTCTAATAAAGCGCTTTTATATAAACATATCATAATCCTAAAAGTTCGTGATATAAAAAACTTTAATTAAACCATAACTGTTGCCCTTATAAGTCTTATGCATATTAAGAATTCTGGAGGCATAGGTAGACGGTATATAGCAACACTAATTAAAGATGGCGCGAATGGCGCTAATAGACCTATAGTAAGAGGTTCATTTTCCGTCTTAAAAGTATCCTAGCTTTTTATATTCTATCCCATCTTATAAGCCTTACCATTGCAAATAATGCATTTTAATGCTATTACACTTTACTAGAAGAGATTTTTAGACTTAAAATCCTAGTAAATAAAGAGAGTCTTAAAGTAAAGTTTAAGAAGGAGATAGAGGAATGACCTATCTTTTAAAATATTAAGATAATGGCTAGTTATAGGGAAGTGTCGGACACCAAAGCATTCCCTTACTAGAAATGCCGCGATTACTATATATAGTTAGGCCAAGTGGCTGGGTTTAAATAATCGCTTAAACTTTACTAGCTGCAACGAGCGTCTAGAAGGAAATTAAATAGTAAATATCTAATTTAATATAAGTGCATCTGTTAACTAACCTTTCTAAGTATCCTTACTCTAGAAGAGCGAAATTAGATAATAGGTTATTACGGCAATACCTACTAACAGTTTTATTTACCTAATTTAATTAAGCGCAATTTCTAGTTAATCTACTTTAGGACTCTATTATAGGACAACCTTATCTAATATGCCGTATAGATGGGGATCTTAAGGAATAAGTAGGCCCCTATAGGTCTAACTAATAAGCAGAAGCTTAAATTCCAGTTAGAACTTAATTAACACCCTAATATTCTATAGCTTTATAAGAAATAAGAGCAATATAAGCAAAAGATTAGGAGCTAGGGATATTACTCTATTAACGCCATAAAGGAAATGAAACTGTATAACTGTTATAATAAAGCCAGATATAAACTTCACAGTGTTATAAATATCCTGCGCAAATAAAAAGAGGAATAGGTTATTCTTAATTTTTATAACGCCATTAATAATTACGATATTAAAAGACAGCTTAGTAGTAGCGTTAGGATGGATATTCCCACCTATTTAGCTGTATAGTATAAATTCTATAAATATACTGCTATTGCTAAACTGCTATCTTAGCCACTAAATAAGCTTAAAGAAGGGCACGCTATAAAACTCTATATAAAGTTTATCCGAAATCTTGTTAAGTATTATAATTAATAAAAGAGCTAGCAGAATGGGATTCTAAGTAAGGCTATTAGATTTTAACTTAGGCCTAAAGTAGACTAAAGTATAATAGGCGTAAAAAGAGGTGCAAGTGACACTAATACTGGTACCTATTAATAGGCAAAGCGGCAGAAAGAATAGATTAGCTTAGACTTACCTTTTTAAGAAAACCTAGATAAGACGCGGAGCGCGGTCCTAATTAAGAAAAAAGGTATTAAGATAATATAGCTGCCGTATCCTATAATGTTTACTAATCTTATTTACCTTATCTGCATTAGCAATAACCAACTCTTAATACTAAGGCAGACCCACCTATTTATAAAGAAGGATACACTATAAAAGCATCTTAATAATCACGTTGCTGAAGGAGTGTTTAGGTAGGGGTTCCACTATAAGCATCCTTATTATTTAAAGTAGATTAAAGGACTTAAGCATTTTAAAAATCATGTAGCCCTTATGCATGGCGTATAGCATCTAATTAAGAGGCACTGCTAGGTAAGTTGCCTTGCTTATATAAGAATCCTATACTAACCCTCTAGTACTAATAGAAAGGTATATAACTGGTAAATTCAGAACTATGCGCTTAGTATATATAGGACCTTTTCCTAGTTATTACACGCTTATCTTATTATTCTTTATTACTTTTTATTTATTTTAGTCTGTTGTTATCTAGTCCTATTTTAGTATTTAATAGAATAGATAGAGATCTTATGGAGCTAGTGTACCTTAACTAGCAGATCGATCTTATCCGAAATTTTATAAAGTTATACTTACGTTAAGAGGCTCGGCAATGGAATACGCCTCCTAACACATTAAAAGGGATCGCTATAAAGTATACGACGTTTATTACTTGTATAGTTATGTTATAGAAGGAATAGAGTAAAGTAGAATAAAATGGATGCGATTAATATATTAACATCTGGCTTACACTGCACTATCCTATAAGCTATGTGTTAGTCAGGGATTGGCTGGGGTTATTATAGTAATATAATCCCCTTTTTATTTCATTCCATTTCATTTTATCTTTTCTTGTTAGCCTTCCAAATGCAAGCTATATGGCAATCTTACAGCTAAGGTGCGCGCGTAGACAATATGCCTTATTTTACTGCTATATATCCTACAGCACCCATCTTGTATGCTATATAAATGATGTGAACCGGCGATTAGTATATAGGTTATAAGACACATCGTAGACGAAATAGCATATACCCCATAACTTAACTCCCTCCTACTCGTTAATATAAGACGTATATCTAGCTCCTACGCATAATTAGGACCGGAACTAGGCCCTAGTATATAGCCCTATACTTTAAGCCTATTACTTAGCTTAGAGTTAGAAGGATATTAGTATAATCTAGTACTCTAGTACTTGCCAGCTTAGCTATCTAAACGCCTCTATGCCTGTAATAGCCCACTAATAAAATTTTTTGCAGGTAATTAGCGTTCTATTCTTATCTTTTAGGTTATTTAAAGCCTCTAATTTTAGACCTATGTATACTTTCGCACAAATCTCTTTACTCTTTAACATTTTTAGTCTTTTAATTTGTCCGTGTTAAGGTTGAGGATACGGTATATAGTTAATTAAAGACAGTTATACGCTTAGCTTTAAGAACACTCCCCTAGCGTTTCTAATATCTACAAAATTATATCCCTAGTAATGTGTTCCATATATAATATATAGAACGATTGCCAGCCTTTATATATAAGTTTTAATAGCTTTATATATTGCAGCTTATCTAGCTTCTAACGCTAAAATAGAGTAAAATCAGCAATAACTAAAAAAAGGAATTTAAGAGATAACGCGATATTATTCACTCTCATTTTAAAGGCTATAGGTTAATAACGGACAATAAAGAAGATAAGGCTTTCCAAAACCTTATTAATCACTGCAACGCTTATAACGATTTAGAGAAAGTTCGATGTTTAAAGGAGATACTGCTTGACCTCCAATAAGAGATGTTTACTAAGAAAATATTATAGGAAGGATAGGAGACATTAAGACATAGAATTTAGGTATACTGCAGGCCTTAAGAAGCTCCTAGATATCATTGGCAAAATATAGTACCCTACTAATAGCCTCAATGGTTGGTGGTTGACGCAATTGGCGCGCAGTTGAGGGCATTTGGCAACTCGACCGACTAGCCTATGTCGTGTTTTTTTGACACGCAGCCTACGCGCAGCCTATGAGCAACCTGCGCGCAACCTGCGCGCAACCTGCCAGCAATCTGCGCATTTGGCAACCATAATTATATTTACCTCTTTTATACTAATAGCATATTTTAAATAAATAAAAGCTACTTTAAGGCTATTTATAAGGCTAGCAAAATAAATATTATTATTTTAGATAATTTAATATAATATAGCGATGGTTCTCTTCTACCTATCTACCTATTAACTTACCTACCTGCCTATCTACCTACCTACCTGCATCGCCTACCTGTCTGCATTGCCTACCTGTTTATATCTGCCTACCTATTTATATCTGCCTACCTATTAGCATCTGCCTACCTATCTGCATCTGCTTGCCTATCTATATCTGCTTACCTATCTGCATCTACTTGCCTGTCTGCATCTGCTTACCTGTCTATATCTACCTACCTATCTGCATCTACCTACCTGTCTGCATCTACCTACCTGTCTACATCTGCCTACCTGTTTACATCTGCCTACCTATTAGCATCTCCCTATTTATGCCTACCTGTCTATGCTGCCTTAATTTAATTAATTAATTAAATTGTTTATAGTGTTCGCTGGCTAGTTATTGTTGTCTAGCTTTAGTAATGGTTGTATAGTTCTGGTAACGGTCGGTTGTCTAGTTCTAGCGACGGTCGTCTAGCTCTGGTGATAGTTGTCTAGCTCTGGCAACGGTTGTCTAGTTCTAGTAATAGTGGTCTAGTTCTAGCAATAGTTATCTAGTTCTGGTAATAGTAGTCTAGTTCTAGTAATAGTTATCTAGCTTTAGTAATGGTTATCTGGTTCTAGTAACGGTTGTCTAGTTCTAGTAACAGTTGTCTAGCTCTGGCAATAGTGGTCTAGTTTTAGTAACAGTGGTCTAGTTCTAGCGACAGTGGTCTAGTTCTAGTAACAGTGGTCTAGTTCTAGCAACGGTGGTCTGGTTTTGGCGACAGTTGTCTAGCTCTGGCGACGGTTGTCTAGCTCTAGTAACGGTCGTCTGGTTCTAGTAACAGTCGTCTAGTTCTGGCAACGGTTGTCTGGTTCTAGCGACGGTCGTCTCCTACCTACCTGCCTACCTGCCTACCTACCTACCTACCTGCCTGTGTTAGTGTATGATTTAATTTAGGAGAGGGGTTGGCCTAATTAAAGGCCCTAATTATATTTAAATGGTAGTTATCTAGGGTGCCTCCCTAGGAGGCCTTAATTTAATTTGGTAATAGGCCAATATTAAAGCTCTAGTTTAATTTAATTAATTAATTAATTAAATTATTTATGGTGTTTACTAGCTAGTTATTTAAACGGTTGTTGTCTAGTTTTAGCAATAGTTGTCTAGTTCTAGCGACAGTTGTCTAGTTCTAGCAACGGTTCTCTACTAGCTGCTGTTCTGGTACCTCCCTAGATAGGGAGGATGTAAGAAAGAAAGGGTAAAAAATAAGGTGGCTATATAGGGCGCTATCGGGAATATAGCGGGGACCCGATGCAGAGCTTCGCGTAGAGCCTCTGTACGCAGAGCTTCGCGTAGAGCCTCGTGCAGAGCCTCGTGCAGAGCCTCCGTACGCAGAGCTTCGCGCAGAGCCTCTGTACGTAGAGCTTCG
>Ga0307507_10001573_pt1 | contig 50663 bp, 21 predicted proteins | sample 7_EM_MG_FD_207223 | JGI IMG/M metagenome (GOLD analysis project Ga0307507, IMG submission 207223) | Populus trichocarpa ectomycorrhiza microbial communities from riparian zone in the Pacific Northwest, United States - 7_EM | ecosystem: Host-associated > Plants > Roots > Unclassified | place... | reverse complement strand
AATAGATCCTATTATTAATCTTTATTAACTAATCTATTAAGTCTTATAGACTTTCCGCATCTTCCATTAGGATAATTACGTCCTGGACTTTAGCCTTAAGTCCCTATTTATACTATGCTATAAGCGCCTTATTATTTTACTTAACCTACGTTGTAAGTGTCTAAAACTATGTTATGTACTTAATTGCTAAAGAATGTTATACTAAGTTTTAAAGCTTCTATTTTACTATAGTTAACGCTTCTAGGTCTCTAAATATCTATATTAGTTTTTCTACAAACCCGTTCTAACTAGTAAATATAAACCGTATATCTTAGTTAGTAGTTGTTATACTGCTAACTTGTATTTCTATAAGGTAAGGTTTAAACCATTCCAGTGCTCTTCCTGTTAAGAATAATCCTGCGTACGCTACTTAATCTATAGGTATTGCTAACTTTGCTCCTTCCTGTATAACCTTAAAGTGCATTTGCGTAAGGAATCCCTTAAGTTTTAACCTTTCTCCTAAAAATCGTTTAATTAACAGTAACTTAACCTTTACTACTCCAATTCCATTAATACATTCCTTAAGTATCCTATTGTTGTCTAATAAGCGATTAACCATTTCCTGTAACTAACCTCTTGTAACTACTTATAAGTCTATATCTGCTATACTAGTGTCTTCTAATCCTAAGGTAGTTGTTGCCGTTAATAGCATTGTAACTAGTGCTTTGGGTAGCATATTGTTTGACTTTATTTAATACTGTAACCTTAGTAGTGAATATGTAACGGAACCTTGTAGCAAGAACTACGGTAGGTCCTATTATTGGGCTAGGTGTATAGGTAAATAAGAAGTCAACAATATAATAATAACTAGTAGAGTAGTTGCCCAATAAATTAACTCTAATTATATTTTAAGATTTACTATAAGGAGAGAACTATCTACGGTAGGGACTAAGGTCCTTTAAATACATAACCGTATACCTAAGAAACCCTCTCTTGTACATAAGGTACGTGTTATATATAAGGTATATAAGTTCTTCCCGTTCTTCGCGTTTAATACGTAGCACACTACGTAACCTCAGTTACCATTTCTCATTACATAGCTCCACCGGCTTTATCCTAGACCGTGCCTATATTAACCAACTAGCTTCTTCTGACTCTTCCCTAAGTAGTTATAACATTGTACTTAAGCTGTCCGTAACAATGTCTCTTAAGAAGGAAACAACTCTAAGTAACTTAGTAGTTGCTCCTCCTAAGTCCCCCTTAGGTAGTTTGTCCTTTAGTAATCCCTTTTTAATGCTTTCTAACCTACTTTCTTCTAATACTCCTATACCTTTCCCATAGCGTTCTCCAGGTTACTTAATGGTTCCTAGGTAGTCTTACTATAGCCTATTTACTTTACTTTATACCACGTTTTATTATCTACATCCTTATAACTAATAATTTTTAAAACTTGCTATTTATCCTCTTTTTGTCCTCTGTATATATCTGCCTTATAAACTGGTAGCTTAATATTCCTGTATACTAGTTCTAGTATTGCGATATACTATATAGGGTAGATTTTTATTTTAGCTAGTAGGTTTAGTTTATACGTAACCAATAAAAATTTTTGCGTAATTTTAAAAGGTCCTAGTCTAACATGGTTTAACTTCTTGCTTAATTGTTAACTCTTAAAATTTCTATATAGTAGCTATACTTTATCTCCCTCTTTAAGATCTGGTTCCTTAGATCTCTTAGTGTTATAGTACCTTTTTACTCTTTTTTATACTAGTTTAGCTATTTCCTTAAGGTTTATATAAAGATTTATTAAAGTCTCCATTCTTTTTTTGGCTATGCTACTTGTTTTCTTTACTTAATATAGCGATAATAATGTTCTTAGCTTATACCCGTAATTTACCTTAAATAATAATGTTTCTATTTCTTTTTATAGTGTTGCATTATATGTAAACTATATAACTAGTAACAATAATACCTAATTATTCTGTGCGTAATTAATATAGTGTCTTAGATACTACTCTAGTGTCTAATTTAACCTTTCTATTTATCCATCCATCTGCGGATAATACGCTGTTAAGGTTACTATGTAAACTCCTTATTCTACTAAAAATACCTTCTAGAATACTGCTACGAATCTTAAATCTCTGTCTAATATAGATTTTAGCAATATCTTCTACTAATATCTCCTCTATGCACGCTATGAAGTATCCCCACTTTATAAGCTTATCTATTATTACTAAGATTGTGTTGTGATCCTATTCTGTAATAGGGTCTCTTAACTTTAGTAACTTAATAATAAAGTTCTATAATATAACCTCCTATGGTCTTTCTGGTACTTTAACAGGTTATAGCCCTCTATATGGCTTATGCCTTATTGGTTTATTTCTTTAGCAATCTGGATATTTCTTTATAACTTATCTTGCTAGTCCCTAGATTCCTTAAATAATATACTCCTTTTAAAGTCTTAACACTAAGCCTATAGCTCCATTATGTCCTTATATTAGTCCCTTATAAAATAACTTAATAAACTCTTTTATAATAGACCTTAGAACATAAGTTGCTTCTTTATTTTTATACTATTCCGTGTCTAGATCCCTTGCCTATATCTTTTAGATCTTTTATATCTAATCACTCTCTAGTAATTTATAGATCTAACTTTTCTTAGTTGCTATAATTTTTGGATAGTTATACCTAATTAATCTATCTTAATCCTTTCACAGTAAAGCCCCTAATGGCTTTTTATTACTTTATAGTTTAGTCTTTCTACTTAGAGTATCTGCTCGTATATTATTTGTACCTTTGGTATACTAAATCTTAAAATGGTATTCTATAAGCATTTCCGCCTATCTAACCTGTCTTTAGTTAAGTTCCTTTATTATTAGGAATCCTATAAGGTTCTTATAGTCTGTCTTAACTATAAATAGTTTCTCTATACCTTGTAAGAATGCTTTCTATTTTTTTTAACGCTATAACTATACCTAATAACTCCTTGTTATAGATATTATAGTTTAGTTCTAGTGGTGTTATTATCCAACTATAATATACTACTAGATGCTATGCGTCCTGGTGCTTCTATAGTAAATATGCTCTTAGTGCGAAGTTTAATATATCTATCTTAATAACTATTTCTAACTTTAGTTAATAGATCTTAAGGATTGGTTTCTGGATAAATAACTCCTTAAGTTTCTTAAACAACTTCCTTTACTTAGTTCCCTATATCCACAGTTTTTCCTTCTTTGTTAGTCTTATAAATAGCTTAATGCTTTTTTAACTATTATGCTATAAACCTTCTATAGTAGTTACAAAACCCTAGGAATAACCTTAACTGCGTAATATTTTCTGGTTCTTACTAACTAACTATAGCTTTAACTTTCTTTAGGTCCATGCTGATTTTTCCTAGTTTAATAATAAATCCTATAAAATTAGTCTTTCTTATAAAGAACTCGTATTTTTTTAATAGCTACTAGCATCTATTCTTCTTATAGTCTCTTTAAGACCTATTTAATGTGTTCTTTGTATACTTCCTTGCTTTCTAAGTAGATAATAATATTATTAAGGTATATTATAATAAACTTATCTAGGTGTTCTCTTAATATACTATTAATTTGTTTCTAGAATATTACTAGTAAATTTATAAGTCTAAACTGTATAACTAACGGCTTATATAGTCCTTCCTTTAACCTAAAGGCTGCCTTCTATTTATTGCCTTTCTTAATCCTGATTTAATAGTACGCCTACCTTAGATCTATCTTTGTAAAGATCTTTGCATTACCTATCCTGTCTTAGATTTTGCTAATTAAGGGTAAAGGATACCTATCCTTTCTAGTAATGCTGTTTAACTATTTATAGTCTATATACATCCTAAGTTTTCCGTTTTTCTTTAGGATAAATAGTACTGGATATCCCGCTAATAACTGCAATGGTTTAATATATCCCTTTTATAAGTTCTCCTGGATAAACTCCTTAAGTACTACTAACTTGGTTTTAGTAAGCTTATAGATTAAAAAGAACCTTAGACTTATTTCCTCTTCTAACTCTATCTTATAGTCCCATACTGTATATTCTAACAGCTTTTTACTTTCTAGTAACTATAACTTTTTCCTATACTTGTAGTATCTTTTTAGTATATAACTTAAGCCTTGCTTAGTCTCTTTGTACGTTACTCTAACTTAGTACTATACTAACTTAGTTTGCTATTGCGTTTTATATTATTATATATCTCTAATATTAACCTATTCTATAACCTAATTAATCTTTGGATTATATTTCTATAACTAAGGTATATTTAGTATCGCCTTGTCCTTTCCTAATAGTAGGATATTAAAAGACATCTTAACCTATCTCCCTTTAATAGTTAACTGAATAGGTTCTATTTTAAGATTAATAATGCCCCTACTATAGGCTATTTAATCTCCTAAAATTATTGTAAGTAGATATAAGTGTTCCTTTTATCTATATAGTAACCCTATTCTTTTTACTACTGCTAGTAATATATAGTTCCTTATTACTCTACTGTCTACTAATGCTTTAAACTGTTAATCTTGCCACTTAACTTATAAGTTTAGGTGTTGTTCTTAAATTCCTTTAAGGGTTTAAGGCTTTATTACTAGTTCCCTCTAGTTCTATAGGCCTCCCCTTTTCCTAACTATTAGCTGCTAGATCCTACTAGTACTTAGTCTACTTTTAGCTAATACTTAGTATATAATTACAGCACCTAGTGTACGAACGCGTATTTACGCGTTCGGTGCACCAACCACTTATATGCTGACTAATTAGGGGGGAGGCGCGTCAGTATATAGACCACGTAGTCTACCTTAATAGAATCGACAGTTACCACCATCTAAAAGAGCATACGATACTATACGTATTTCGTGCCCCTGGATATAACTCAATTGTATCATTAAGTTAATACAAATACTGATCAGTAAGCGCGCACAGATTAGCAATTACTTAACACCTCCCCCCAAGCAATATATACGACAGCAACCACCCGTTTAGAATCCTAGTACGACCTACTAAAAGGTCGGAAGTCGGGGATTACGGACTTATTACCAACTCTGTATACTTATTTAAGTCTTAGTACGGTTTACCAGAAGTATAATAGACGCGAATACAGACCTATACGGAACCCCTATCCTTAATCTACCTCTAAACCTTAAACCCCTATTCCTACCACACCCTCTAACCTCTTTTTTAGACCCCTTATAGAGACCCCTTACCCCTCTACAAACTACTATGGACCTATTAACCGCTTTTATGGACCGTTATAAGACCTTACGGAAACCCTCTACCCTCCTACAAACTGTTATAGACCTGTTAACCGCCTTTACAGACCACTATAAGACCTTCCTTACCCGTAACGCACTATACTACACTATATAGTATGGCAGACCTAAGTAAGCAAGTCAATAAAGGTTAAGAAAAGTGGAGGTAGGGAGTTAACCTTACGTCTATAACCAATGTCAATAACTATATTAAATTTAAAGTTCTTAAATATGAATATTTTAAGCTTATAAATAACAACCTATGGGAGCAATACTAGGAAGACTTTGCAGACTTTACAGAAGCTATTTTTAAGGCCTATAACCCTACTATTATCCGTAACCTACAAACCCTTTTACGTTACCAAGGTGTATAGGTTAAAAGGGATAAACAAGTTACTATTACACTGTCTTTATACAATACAATATATAAGAAGGACTAAACGGAATGGACTAAAGAGGAAATCCTAAACCAGGTTAAAGCTACTAAAGAACTCTTTACTTCTTCTAAACTTAATAGGATCGCTAGCCTTATACCTAACCCACTTAACTAAATTCGTCCTATAAACCTAAGCAGTTTTAGAATTGATCTTATAGGCCAAAGCATACCTAGTGCTTAAGTTACAGACCGCAATACCCCCGTAAACCAAAATATGGATTAAAACCCTTCCATTTAAGTTATAGATCCGTAAACCACCTAAGTAAAGACTTATGGCAAGGAGCTAGCTAACCTGGCTAAGCTCTATACCGACGAATCTAAGTATAGCGGTGAAAACGATAACTTTAACTTTAAACTAACTATCTTTACGGACCTCTATTAGAAGGCCGATATTCCTAAACAGGAGTTTAGCCAAGCCTACTCTACCATGCTACGCGGCCTAGCACTTGACCACTACTACACTAACCTCAAGAGCAACCCCCTTGGTGTTCCCTTTAATAAGCTCTACAAAGCCACACGTAACTACTTTAAAGGACTAGAATATAAGCGTAATATCCTTACCTAATAGAATGCGACTAAGTTACGGACCGTAATAGATAAGAATACTAAAAAATTAACTATAGAGTGCCTGCAAATCCTTATTAAAGACCTCCGCCACCTATAGCACGGTCTTAATATTAAGCTTTAAACGGACGACTTCCTGCACAATAAACTTATTACGGCTTGCCAGGAAATGGAACCCTATAAATATACCTGTTATAAGCCCGCAGATACTATAGCTGGCCTTATTAACAATTTACGGTCCTCTATTGCAATATACAAAGCCTTAAACCCGCCAGGCAGTACTTAAGCCTTTATCACGGACCTATAAAATTCGCAAACTAACTTAGATGCCTACTTTACAGACCGCCGCTACCGCTAGCAGCACCCATATTAACCAGGTCCTACCCATAACCCCTATAGACAAACTAATTAGAGGTGCTTTATATATAGTAAGGAAGGATATTAGTCTACAAGGCATACCTAGGAAGAACGCAATAAGTCTAAGAAGAGATTTAACAGACGGATTAACTAGTTTATTTTAGACTATAAAGGAAAGGAAGCAGAAGAGTCTCTTAACAAATTAATAGAAGCCCTTATAATTAACTTTAACTTAGATACTTAGGAATAGGAGACCTTAGAGATATTCTTAACTACTTTTAGACCTTTTACGGACAGCTAAGCCTTTAATATTACGACCGTATTAGCCGACCGCTCCTTTATACACTCAATTGCACCTAAAAACTAGCCTATAAGCACACCCGTTAGACCCATTACGGACGTTATGGACTGCGAACAGGACCCATTTACATATATTACCACAGAACGCTACACCCCTAAAGAATTCTATGGCGTTATAATTAATATAGGTGCCTCTAAGAAGTCTACTATAGGTTACGGACAGTACCTTACATATAAGACCACCGTAAATAATAATATGGATATTAATACTATGTAAACTGGGGCCGTAAACGTCTAATTTAGCATTAGCTTAACCACATTAATTAGATTAGTGGCAGTTAAGACCCTAATTAGCCTAGTTAACTTCCACGTAGTAAAAGCGGACACCCCTTTTCTACTCTGTTTTGCGGACATGGATAGGTTACAGGTTTACTATAATAATATTACAGACACTATAATTGGCCCTATAACTGCCCTAGGAAGCAAGCATATCACCCTACTAATTATATAACAATTTAGACACCCGTTCCTTACATAGGGAGAGACGTTACGGACCTATATTCAGGAATCTTTTAACTACAACCTATGCTACCTTACTAGCACTAAAATCTACCGCCTATACCGCCGTTTTAGCCACCTATTAGCCGAAAAGCTATATAGAGTCCTTAAACGCTCTAGACATAACAACGTTAATAGGAAGGCAATCAACTACCTAACTAAATACTGCTCCTTTTACTAGAAATACGGACGTTCCCCAGGCCGATTTAAGTTCACCCTTTATAAGGATCTTAATTTTAACCACTTAGTGTATGTAGATATTATATACATTAACGGTAGCCTAGTATTATATATAATTAATAAGGTAACCCACTACTAAGCCGCCCATTAGTTGCAAAATATATCCGTAAAATATACTTAGAACATTTTACGGACCTGCTGGATTAATATATACCTTGGACCTCCTAAGTATATTACCCACGACGCCAGTAGGAACTTCATTAGCAAGGAATTCCAACAGTATGCTACGGCCATGGCTATTTCAACAAAAGCCGTTCTAGTTAAGGCGTATTGGTCTATTAGGCTTATTAAGCGAGCTTACCTAGCTCTATAGAGAGCTTACCAGATTATTATAAACGAGTATAAGGATATCTAAAAGGAACTAGCTTTACAAATAGCCGTAAAAGCTGTTAACAATACCGCTAGCCCTAATGGACTAGTACCCACCCTCTTAGTTTACGGAGCCTACCTAAAAATAAGTAACCTAGGCCCTCCTGCCCCGTCTATTACGGAACAAGCAGCTGCAATATAGAAGGCAATAGCCGAAATAGTTAAATTACGGGCCAAATAAGCTGTTAATAGCGCCCTATATTACCGTAACGGACCTAATACAACCTTAGTACACAACCTCCCGCTTAACTCTAAAGTCCTTATATAGCGTAAGAGCGGCAATTGGACTGGACCTTATTATTTACTAGCTATAGAAGATAAAACGTGCTATATATAACTTCCTAGCGGACTAACCAGCTTTAGAAGCACGTCTATAAAACCCTTCTTTTGGCCTAAAAACACCTATAACATTAAACTAGATAAACTGGAAGCACCCACTAAACTAAATAAACTAGAAGCGCCTCTACCTACTCTAGGAGTCCCCCGCAAACCCACTAAACCCACTAAACCTGCCATAAAGCGTGGCTAAGGACGCCCCTAAAAGCACCCTATAACTAAAAACCCTATAACAGAGAATTACCTAACCTCTATAGGTACATCCATAAGACAACCTCTGCCTACGGATATATCAGTTCTAGTATAGGAAAACCCTTTTACGGACTTAAGACGCAAAGAGATTAATAGACTACTTAAAAAGGGCATCTTTGCGGTTATAACGGAGAAAGACGTCCTGTAAGGCGTCCGTATATTTAACTTACACTTTATTAACGAGATTAAGCACCCTAGTACTAATAAAGCCTTTAAGAAATTAAGGCTTATTATATAAGCTTACAACGACTAGGGAAAGGGCTTAGTTCTTATACAATTACCTATAATTTAATAAGTCAGCTAATGGATTATACTTGCACTTATGCCTAGACTACAGCAAACTAAGCCTATAGCCCTTTACTTACGGGATATCTTATAAGCCTATATATAGTCTAATACCTACCTAAGTAGGGATATCTTTATATGACCATCCCCTAAGCTTAACTTGCAACTAGGAACAATTTTACAGGTTATAAAACCCCTTTATAGCGTACTAGAAGCTAGAAACCATTAGTTTAAGACATATTACTAGTATTACATTAGTAAACTTAAAACGGAACAGTTAACCTATAACCCCTACCTTCTATACACACTATTAAACGGCCTTGGTATTATTAGACTCTAAATAGATAATACCCTCTTCTTAGTGGACTAGACTTTTGCGGATGTTAAAAAGACTAACTGCAAAAGGCTAAGTTTCTAGTAAAGCCGTAAAAGCAGTTAACTAAGCAGACTCCAATTAAGTTTAATAGAGGCTTAATTATATAAAAGGGTAACCTAATCTAGCTAACTTAGGAACGCTAAGCTTAAAACCTAAGGCTTATTATAGCAAAGCCTATAGACCTTACCAGCTCCCGCAGAGAGACCCATAAGACCGTAAATATAAGGGACTAATACGCTGCACAATGTGCAAGAGGCGCCTATATTGCCACAGTCTATTAACCCAAATCTGCCTACGATTTATCCTTTGCGGCCTAGGTAACAGATCCGCAAAAGGAAAATATTAAGCAGCTAAATAAGCATATTTAGTGGCAAATTAATAATGTAATAAGAGGACTTACTTTTATACCACTAGACCTAAATTCCCTTAGCGTACTAGTATTTACAGACGCCTCCTTTGCCAATAACAGGGACCTATTATCACAAATCGGCTTTGTAATTGTACTTACGGACCGTAATTAAGACGCAAATATACTATACTAGTCTTTAATTAAATGCAAACGAGTAACCCGCAGCATACTGGCTTTTAAGCTATACGTACTAGCCCATGGCTTTAATATAGGAGCCGCAATTAAGTTAATAATCTAGAAGATCCTATAATTGGAGCAATTACCCCTGGTTTTATACACTAACTTAAAGTCCCTTTACAACTACCTAGTTAAACTAGGCACGACACAAGAGAAGAGGCTTATGGTTAACCTAATATGCTTATATCAGGCCTACGAATGATATGAGATTATAGAGGTCAAATAGATCAGTAGCGGAGATAACCTAGCGGACGCTATAACCAAGGCAAAGCCGTGTTAAGCTCTTAAAACCCTAATTAACACAAATAAGCTCAACCTAAAGGTTACAGAATGGGTGGAATAAGACTAACGGAGCATCTACGGTTCATTTACGGCCCGTCGGAAGGCCGTACGGTTCATTTACAGCCCGTTAGAAGGCCGTACGGTTTACTTTACGGACCGTAAGCAGGACTTACGGCCAGCTTGGAGCACCGTTTAGAAGGCAGTCCAGAAAGCACCTTAGGAGGGATTTTCTATATATTTCTTTTGTGTTCTATGGTCCTATTAAAGCAATTACGGGGGCTATATATAAGTAGGCCTGTTTTCAAGTGCCGCTAGTGTATAATTACAGCACCTGGTGTACGAACGCGTATTTACGCGTTTGGTGCACTAACTACTTATATACTAACTAATTAGGGGGGAGGCGCGTCAGTATATAGACCACGTAGTCTACCTCAATAGAATCGACAGTCACCACCATCCAAAAGAGCATACGATACTATACGTATTTCGTGCCCCTGGATATGACTCAATTGTATCATTAAGTTGATACAAACACTTAGTTTATTTCTTTTCCTCTATATACTATAGACAAGTGTTTTCTGGGTAATCCCACTACTATTATCTATCTAGGTATTCTTCTATAAGAAATCTTCCTGGTTAAAGTATTAGGTCCCTTTAACTCTGTACTTCTACTAGGTGCTATCTATATATATACTTAGCGTTTCTAAACCGTTTCTCTTCTAGTGCCTAATATATCCTTACTAGGTATTTCCGGTTTTTGTCCTTTAGTGCTCTATGTATATTGTATATATTATCCACACAAGCTATCCACAATAGTGTATAATACGCTAGGTGATTTAGGTTAACTCTTAGCTTGTTTTTGTCCTTAAGTTTAAATTAATACCTAGTTAACCTAACTACTGGTATTTCTGCTATAAGTATTAAGATTTATTACTTATTTCTCTAGTCCCTAGATCCTTTCTCTAGGTTCCTTAATATTATAATTAACGCTCCTTTAATATAATTTATGTATTTTTCTATAATGGGTTAGTTTTGGACAACTTTCTTATCTAGCTATATATAAAAGTCTTCCTATTTATTATTATATTGTTACCTATACCACTTTCCATACAACTGGTTTAGTGTATATGGTCTGTTTATAAGAAAGTACCTTATTATTGCCGCATTATAATATCCCTTAGTATGTTTTTTTTTAAACCTAATTGGGATATCTAGATTCTCTTCTTATTCTAGTTTATCTAACTATTTTGCCCTAGGCGTCCCTGCGCTTGGCCTATTAGTAACTCTTTATATGGGTACTTTATCCCTTGTATAACCTAGCATAGCTAACCTTTTATCTAGATTTTGCTCTTACTATGTAATAATTCTTTACCTAAACTTATCTATAGTTTCTTATTTTCTACGTCTTATAGCTAGATCCTTAAAGTTATCTTACTTTTTAATCTTTAGGCTAAATACTATATTTACCTAGAATTGCTAATATTCTTATTTATTCCCTAAACTCGTGGTTCTTAAACTTGTGTCCTATACTTATTTATTTATTACTAAACTAAGTTGCTACCCTTTCCCATTGGTTTTTATTTGTTATGGGTTCTTAAGCTGTCCTTATTGCATTTTATAAGTTTGGAGCCTTCCTTATCTCTTCTTAAGAATCTTAGACCTATGGCCTTTTACCTTTTATAAGTGGTAAGCTAGCACTAGAAGTTGTCTGCTTGCTTAATTATCTTTGGATATTACTCCTTTTATCTTATAAAGTAATAGGTGTTGTACCTAATAGTGTTATAATATCCGTTACTAATCCGCATTCTATAGTGGTTTTAGTCTCTGCTCCTATTGCGTTATTAAGGTTTAAGTGCTTCTAGTTAGCCTCCTTTTCTTCCTTATTACTATTAATTAATAAGTACTTTAACTCTATTATTATTGTTACTAATCTTTATCTATATATTACTATAATATCTTAATCTAGCTTATAGAGTTAATTTTATTCTTTATCTAACTCTCTGGTTCCTTTAAGTCCTTTTAACTTTAGCTCTTACGGCCAATAGCTTATGCCATACTTAGCGTCTTTATAAATTTGGTATGCGTTATTATAACAAAACGCAAAGTGCTTAACTGAACACTCCTTAGTCCTACGTAATACTCCTATATCTATATTATTATACTCTAACGACCTAGTGCCTTTTATTATATAGTTACTTTAACCACCTCTATAGTCTCTGGCGAAATAACCCTATTTTCTATAATTTATATAAGCTCTATCTTTAAACTATTTTTCTTATTATAGAGTCCGCCTAAACGTCTTCTGCTACTAAGATCCCTAGTTTAGCCCCCGCTCCTTAGTCCTATAATTACTTAATTCTTAACCTCTAGGTTTCTATGGTTTCTTTATCCATCTTTTAGATTCTTTAGTACCGCTTAGGTCTATTAGCTCTGCGCCATTTTATAGTTTTTAACTCTATGTCTATTATTGCGTACTCTGCGCCTTATATAACTATAGAACTCTGTTTTGACCTTTCTTAGCTTATTCCCTTTGGTAGATCTTATTATTAATCTTTATTAACTGATCTATTAAGTCTCTTAGACTTTCCGCATCTTCTATTAGGATAATTACGTCCTAGACTTTAGCCTTAAGTCCCTATTTATACTGTGCTATAAGCGCCTTATTATTCCACTTAACCTATATTATAAGTGTCTAAAACTATGTTGTGTACTTAATTGCTAAAGACTGTTATACTAAGTTTTAAAGCTTCCGTTCCGCTATAGTTAATACTTCTAGGTCTCTAAATATCTGCGTTAATTTTTCCGTAAACCTATTCTAACTAGTAAATATAAACTGTATATCTTAGTTAGTAGTTGTTATACCGCTTACTTATATCTCTATAAGGTAAGGTTTAAACCATTCCAGTGCTCTTCCTATTAAGAATAACCCTGCGTATGCTACCTAATCCATAGGTGTTACTAGTTTTGCTCCTTCCTGTATTACCTTAAAGTGCATTTGCGTAAGGAACCCCTTAAGTTTTAACCTTTCTCCTAAGAATCGCTTAATTAATGGTAACTTAACTTTTACTACTCCAATTCCATTAATGCATTCTTTAAGTATTCTATTATTATTTAATAAGCAATTAACCATTTCCTATAACTAACCTCTTGTGACCACTTATAAGTCTGTATTTATTATACTAGTGTCTCCTAATCTTAAGGTAGTTGCGGTTGTTAACTGCGTTGTGACTAGTGCTTTAGGTGGCATATTATTTAACTTCTCTTGTGTTTTAATACCGTAACCTTAGTAGTGAATGTATAACGGAGCCTTATAGCAAGAACTATAGTAGGCTTGTTAATAGGCTGGGTATATAGGTATAAATAATAAGTTAATAACGTAATAATAACTAGTAGAGTGGTTGCCTAATAGATTAACTCTAATTATATTCTAAGATTTACTATAAAGAGAGAACTATCTAGGTAGGGACTATGGTCCTTTAAATACATAACCTTACGCCTAAGAAATCCCTTCGCTCCATAAGGTACGTGTGCTCTATATACTCTGTCCTATAGATTATACAGATTACACAGATTACATAGATTACATTACGTGACCTTGGCTACCATTCTTTATCACATAGTTCCACCAGATCCATCCTAGACCGTGCCTATATCAACCAACTAGCTTCTGCCGACTCCTCTCTAAGTAGTCGTAACATTGTACTTAAGCTGTCCGTAACAGTAAAGGTAATGGTATTAGGCCGTTTTAAGTTTTGGTAAAACTCTATAGCGCTAATACAGCAAATATTAACTAGTGGGAGGTTTGTAGGTTTCTTTACAGACATTTTATAAACTATATTTTGCGGTTAAGGGCTTATGGCCCTTTTTAGCTCCTATTCTATCTTCCATAAGTTATTTTTCTAGTTTATTTATTTAGTATAGTATCTAATATTCCTTACTATTCTTAGTAGCTATATAGGGCCTAAGCTAGCTAGCTTATTACTAACTTCCTAGGTTTCTAGTACTGGCGGCGCGATATTAGTAGTCTAGAGGCGGCATAGTATACAGACCCGTTATAGATTAAGCTATATATCTTTCTTAAATGCCTAGTCCCTATATATAGCATTAGCCTAGTAAATAGTGTCTACCTATAGCCGTATAAGGTTTTCCATTATAATGCTAATTTCTTTTATAAAGGAAGGGGTTAGGGGTAGGGTTTTGGGCTAGATAAGCCGTCTGCTCTATATATTAAGCTATAAACCTAAATAGGCTAGCTATTTTCTTCCTAAAATTATATTATAGCTTCCTAGGTCTATAATAAGCAAGGGAATATTATACTGCCTTTATCTATTAATATAGAGGTAAATCCACAAGATAATTATAATAGGTAGCCCTACTTATCCGTTATATCTATAAATAGGAATTAGTTTAGGCAGTTCTTTAATAAATGCATTTAAAAGGTCAGCTAGCTTTACGGTATATTAGGTGTCTATTAAGGCAAAGATATTTGCTCTAGAGTTAGCTAAAGCAGAGGTTAAAACTTAATATCTATTATAGAATAAAGTATAAGGGATAGTGCAGCTTCTACTACTAACTAGCCGACCTAGATTAACATATAACATATTAATCCCTTTTAACCCTAGAGAGGAGTCTTCCTCTAGGGTTCCTCTTTTTTTTAACTTTATGCTATCCTCCTAGATTAACAGAACCTCGCCTACTTTTATATTTATTAGGTAATCCTTTATAATATAACCCTTTTAGCTATAAGAGAAGCAAGCTCCCTAATTACTAAGGGCCTATATATAGGGGTTGCTATATATAGACTAAGCATTCACTAGACCTATAGTAGGACTAGCTATATAGCTAGCTTCTAAATTAGCGGCGGGCTGTATAGCTAGTACTATAGGGGTTGCAGATCTTACTAGGGCGTTATGGCCCATTCTTATAGTACTTATATTTTAGTTGGCAGAGCTTCTAGTCTTATACTGCTTAGTATATGCCTTAATTTAACGGAGGCCTTAGTTAATAGCTAGGCATTAGTCTATAAGTTCCTTTAGCGTCTATATAGTGGTAAAAACTGGTAGTATAGCGCGCTATAGGTCTAGGGTAAGCTTGTTAAAGAGGTCTAGCATTAGATCTTCCTAGGGGATTTAAGCCTATCTAGCTAGGTATAGAAAGCGGGTCTAGAAGACTAAGAAGGTCTCTATTATTTTTATATTTAGGCTTTTATAATTAAGCCGGGCGTTTTATACTTTAAAAGGGTCCTTATAAATAGAAGATAAGTAGTTAATTATCTCTTCTTCTAAGAGAAAGCGGTCCGCTAAATCCTAGGCGTATTGCGGACATAGGTGTATCTATACGTCACCACCAGTGCAGCTAAAGACGTAGGCCATTTTAGCTTAGGTATTAGGAAAGTAGTCTATATTAACTTTAAGCTTTTCCTGTAATTAAATCTTCCAATTATTAAATATAGGGTTAGTTCCATCTGTAAGTAACAGGGGGTCTATAACCTTTATGGACTATAACAATACTAATACTGTACATTTGGCTAGGGCCTTAAGGATTATAGCAAGTCTCTGGGTGTCTAATAACCTATTACTAGGTGTAGGGGTGTCTCTAGTTTTAAGCAGCTCCTAAAGCCGTTTAATTTTAGCATTAGCTGCTGCAAGCTCTTCCTAGGGGGTTAAGATAGCGACTATTTCACTATTAGAGGTATTTATAGGTCCTGCAGCGGCTTTACCAGCTACTGTATTTCTTGGCATAGTGGTAGGGGTATTAGGTAATTTCTAGTTGTTTGTTTATTTTCTAGAGGTTCTAGTCCGTGCGTGTCCTGTCCTTAGGTTTTGCATTCTATTTATATTCTTTTAGTTCTATCCTGTCCTTAGGGTCTATAGATATTTTTTAAGTTCCTTCTTAGGAAGAAAGAGTAGTAATAAGCTTTAGATAATATTAGCGACTTAGTCAATTAAGGCACAAGCATAGAGGGAGGGTCGCGCAAGCCTATATAATTGTATTGTCTATAAACAAGGATCCAAAGCTAGAACAAGGAAAGGGGAAGAATAGAAGCACCGCTCAAAGTTATATACAATTCTCTGGTCACGTGACGGCAATCTGCGACAATTTGCGGCAATCTGACGGCAATGTGCCAGTACTATAACAGTAGAGAGGATAGTTACGATAATAAAAAGATATATATCAGCCGCTAGAGAGCATATATTGCTTTTACGGACTCTTAATAAAAGTTATTATTATAAAATAGGCAATAATTAGCATAACAGTACTTGGCTAACTGCTTTTTCTAGTATATTATCTAAGAATAGATATTCTATACACTATAAATAGTAACCACGCTAAGGATTATTTATTAGGTCCTTAATATAAGGTATATGTTTTATATAAGTATCTAAATTACTTTAGAATAGACTATATAAAAATTATATATATATCTTTTAAGTGACGTAAGCGATAGGATTATGTCGGTATACTCACTTTATCAACGTACACGAATATCACTGTATTGCGATACGTATGCGGTGTTAAAGTTAGTAGTTATTATTAATTGTCTAGAAGTAAGGGGTTGCTCCAAGGTTAGGTTAGCTAGTCTTGCTTTATGGTCTCATAACCACGTCACATGACTAACATTCCGACACTAGAGCAACTCTAAAAAGAAGGCTAATCTATACTCCAAAGTCAAGTCTACTTCTAGACTATTCGTAGCATATACGCAATAGCTAGAGATCTAATTAATACGCAATAAGGAGAAGAAGAAGAATCGTTAGGGGTAGCAGGTTAATATATCGCGAGGGCCGCCAAGGCGCTAGTGGTAAGCGAGCCAATAGCGATTTTCTATCCCAGGGATAGGAAATCCTAATTAGCTGGTTAAATTCAGGGTCTATACCATCGCAATTAGTTATATAACGCTAAGTTAAGTCTAAGTTTATTCGTTCAACCCATCCTACAACTTATAGGTCGATTCGGTTTGTATTAATAAGCCGTTAAAGAGCCGCGTAGGGTTTTCCCTTCGTTATAGCGTCAGCAGGGTTAGCCTCTCTATTAATCCATTTCACCTCTATAATCTGTCTCCGTTTATAGGCTTACCGGAGGCATATTACATCAATTATTAGGCGTTTTTCTTAGGTGGTTCCGAGTTGTACTAGACAGTTATATAAGGACTTAAAGTCAGTACAAAGCACAAATAGGAGGTTAATTTGTAGGATCTTGTCTACTATAGACTTAATCACAACGCCAATATTAAAGCCGTGGGTCGTACTATAGAGTTTAAAAGCTAGTACGCTCTAAGTAACTCTTTTACACTTAACTAAGCTCCAATAGACGATATTAGCCTTCTTTATAGCATCAGCTAGTACGATAACGTAGCCGATCTATAAAGAGAGGTCCTTATTATTAGCAAATAACGCGTCCGTAAATACTAGTAGCTATAGGGTTTTAATATCTAACTTAATAAACTTAAGGCCTCTATTAGCGTTCTTAATTTGCCAGCTTAGGCGCTTATTTAACTGTTTTACGTCTTCCTTATTGGGGTTAATTACCTGGGCAGCAAAGGATAAATTAAATAAGGCTTCTGGCTGGCAAACTAAAGCAATATATACACCTCTAGCACGTTAAGCAATATACTGGTCCTTTAGGGTTAGGGTTCTTATAGCTCCTCTTAATCCTATACTTATAGTAAGTTTAGTGCTAATCATACTAAGGTTTATGCATTATCATTCCTAAGTAAGCGTAATGCTCCTATTAGTTAGTAGCTAAATAACTCTACCGTTAAACTTAATAGGCGTATTAACGGTAAGCTATTCCCGTTCCTTAGCCATAAACTTGGCCTTATGCAGCTCGTTTTGCTCTGCGTTTATAAAGGTCTCATCTGCTAGAAATAGAGTATTATTGGTTTATAGGCCTATAATACTAAAGGGCTCGTTGCTCTGTAGGAGACAGGGGTTATATATAGACTAGTCCATATATAACTATTAGATATAATGCGAGTAATATATCTTAAACTAGTAGTTACCGGCTTCTGGTACTCCGTAGAGTAGTTTTATAACCTTTAAAACCAAGGCCTCATTAATCCTAAGTTGCTCAATCAGCTCGTGTAGAGGTTGTATATAGAACTCTTAATTTAGTGTAGTAGTTAATTATACGTAGGCCTATAAAATGTCTCAGAGGTAAAGTCGTGCCTATAGAAGCTTTATGGCGGCGATGTAGAGAATTAGTCATTAGCTAACTTATTAAATGGTTAGTAATTAGGTAAGAACCAGTTCCTTTTCTAAGTTATTATAAGCTTATATAACTAGTCAGGATTTCTTAAAGGCTTTATTAATTCCCTTATTCCTAATCTTATTAATAAATTGTGAATTAAAGAGTTGTACGCCTTGTAGTATATCCATAAGTCTTACAATCTTGAAAACTCCCTTCTTAAGTAGACCAGTAAGCTCCCTCTATCAGGAGGCGCTGAATTAAGTACTAAATTAACTGTCATCCTATAGGTAGATGGTGGTGTTAGTTATAGCCGTAAGTAGAGGGTATTTGCGAGGGCGTCCTCTGCCTTATTTTAGGGGTTGTTGCTGAGCTTTAGCAGGTCTCTCTAAGACAGTCTTAGGAAGGACTGACCTAGATAAAGGTTTAGGTGGTAATTCTAGTCTAACAATTTGCTCCTGCGATTTAATTGCTTAAAGGTAGGGTTTTACAACTATAGATTAAAAGGCTGTAGGTCCGCTAGATAGCTTAACAGTGCATATTTCACCCTTAACGGTAAGTAAGGTAAATAGCCCGTCCTAATAGCCGCTTTAGCCAGTGTTTCCTTCTCTCCAGACTAAAACGGGCGAATTTAGTAGGAGATTATAAATCACATTAGCATTGGGTCCGTTTCGCATATTTAGCGTATCAGCAATCTGTTGTTCAGCTTATAGCTTCCATATCTCTGCCATAGCCTTTTTAATTGTGGCAGCGCGTTGTATAACCATAGGGGATGGTGTATTGGATTTAACCATTCGGGGGTAGGCTTTAAAGACTAGAAGTATAGGAACTAGTCCTTTAGGGCCAGCTAAATCATTAATTGCTTTAAACGCCATTTAGAGTCCTATCTCCTTATTAATCTTAGGGATTTCAGTTATAATAATCTAATAGGCTCACCGTAATGGACTATAGTAGCGCTCTACTATTCTAATAGAGTTATATGCTTCGACTGGTACTCCCTTTATGCTAATTCCTATAATAGTGGCGTATTGCTTAAATTCTTTACTAATAAAGTTTTTTCTAGCGTTATGGGTAATTAGGTCTAGTGGCCCTAGGTAGGTATTAATCTAGCACATCTATAGAACATCCTATATATATTTAGCGCTAATGTCTCATAGCTATCTACTAGCTTAGAATCACGTTCCTTTATTAACAACGTATAGGAGGGGTAATCCGCTAATATATATAATATCGACAATGATATTATAGTTAAAATTAATATTGTCTTATAGGGTGAAGCGGAATCTGCCTAGTAATTTACTAAACTTCTAACAGTGGTAGCAGAACTTGGTTAGTTGCTTAATAGCCATTCTATTAGTTTTATGGCCAGTATAGTAGAGTAGCTTTTATAATTTCTTAACTAAGGGGTATCTAAATCGACGATATAGGCGCCGTAGCTTTATATCTATTAAGTAGCAGGGGTTCGCGTTAAAGGATTTAGACAAATATAACTATAGTAATAAGCTCCATAAGAGAAATGGGTAGCCAAACTATCGCACTACTAGCACTCTTTTGGTGTGAGTAATAACAACGTTTCTAAGGTTGTTGTAGTAGATTTAGAGTCTGTCTATATCCGCTAAACAGAGCAAGAAGGGGGTATCTGTATAGATAATATAAAACTGTATCTTGCCTATAGGGGTGACAATATCCGTAGTTTTAATAGAGGTAGCAATTCTAATGCCAAACTGCACATTAACTTATCCTTTGGTTAAGGTATTAAGTCTTACGGATTAGTCCGCGTTCTATAGTGCCTAGAATTGTTTGTAACCGGCTATAGACTTCTTTAACGCACCGGTATCAATTATAATTCCCATAAATACTGTGGAAGTATAGCGTGAAGCGGCGGTTGTTGTGTTATAGTTAAATAGGTCAGTTTCCGTAGTAGGTTCCGTGGAGGTTATAGTAAGTAAGTAAGCGCAAGCCTTATTAGCTAGTTCTACGCTTATAAAGGTTGCTTTATCTATAGTAAGAGTCCTAAATAATGTAAGGTAGCAGCTATTAGGGTCTTCTAATTCTTCCTCGCTGTTATTATTATTAGTGTTTTTATTAGCGTCTATATCTAGCATAAGAGCTTCAAAGGTCTTATTACACTTATTATTGTCGTCTCCTTTATAGTAGATAGTATATTGTCTGAAGCGTTCTTTAAAGTTACCGTTACGGCCCTTGTTATTATTAAAACGTCTTTTATACTCATTTCTAGAACGGTTCCGCTCCTCCTCTATATATTTCCATAAGCGGCAGCTCTCCTTTTGGCAAATATAGCACTTGGCCTTTAGGAATCTGACGGTGTTTTGTCTATAGGAGCGGGTTTGGTTACGGTTGTTACAGATATTACGGCAGTATATGCAATCCGTAAAGTAGGCTCCTTAAGACGGTCTTATTAAGGCCTAGGAAGGGTGTTCCTTCTCCCATATAACTATAGAAGATTGCAACTTACTAATTAACTAGGAGAGATCTTTAAAAGGGTTAAAAATAGCGATATGGCATACTAGTATTCCTTAGCAAGCGGTAACTAGTTTATTTGTAAGAAAGAGGTCTATACAAAACTCTAGGTATAATCCGTGGCGATATTTTAAGAGCTTATTAAGTAGTTGGAAACTCTAATAGATTTACTTATTAGGGTTCTTATTAATAATTCCTTAGAAGTTGGTGGCGTTCTATTTAGTAAGGTTTCTCCAATAGTACTCTAGTCCTTTAAAAAAGTAACGCATGTAGTTATATACCTTAGTAAATAATCTGGTTAAAAGGCTGCTATTATAGTAGTAATCCTAAGCAAGTCCCTTTAGTATGGTTAGGAATACAGTTATATAGCCTTTAGGAGGTAGACCAGCTCTCTTATAGATATTATAGAAGATAGTTAACTTAAAGTTAAAGCTATTACTTACTCCATTATACTTCTGGTCGTCTGTGTAGATCTTAGCAATAGTAGCTACCTCTTTACTATACATAGGCAGGTGCATAGTAGGGTTGGTATTGGCAGTACTAGGGTAAAGATACTAGGCAGGAGGAGCACTAGGTAAGGTAGGAGCGGTTACTAAAGGGAGGGTAGAGGCAGTTACCATAGGCAATAATTGCTGATTCTACGTCTATAGGAGTTAAGTGAGGAGGGTAAGTAGTTAATCCTAGGTAGAGGTAGGTACAGCTTACTATTAGGTAGCGGTTAGTGCAGTTTACTAGGGTATAGATACAACAGCTAGTTAGGGTGTTATAGGGGTAGGTATTTACGTTTTAGGTGTTATAGCTATAGCTATAGGCTAGATTACAGGCGTTAGAGGTAGTAGAGGTAGTTAATAGTTTACAGGCATCGGCACCATATAGGTAGGTAGTGGGCTACTAGGGGGGGTTATAGGAACTAAAGAGGCTATAACTAACAGGGGTATAGCTTAATTTAATTTTAGAGCTGTTTGTATTAAGTTAAGTCGTTCTTATAGTGCCACTATAATTATAGGGCTAACTTCCTTAAGAGCTCCTATAATTTCCTTATCTGTCCATTTGTAAGGTTCCTCTTCTATAAAAGCATTATGCAGAACCTTATAAAGTGGGTATCTGTTGCTATATATGGCGACATATACTCCTCTTTAGAGTAGGTAAGTACGGAGCTTTGCTCTAGTAATAGAGCGTATCTTTCTAAAGTCCTTAATAGTAAAGCCTTTAAATTCTTCCTGGAATAGCAACCGTAATATATAATCCATAAAGTTCTTATATATATACTTATAGATTTTCGTTTCTATATATTCTTCCAGGTCTTCCTCCAAGGCAGTTGCTATATTAATTCTATAACCATGTCTGGCGATTCTCTCCTTCTAATTAATTTCCATATTGTCGTGTCTTTGTGTATGTTGTAGTTTAAGGTTAAGGTCAAGGTTAGGGTTAAGGTTAAGGTTAAGGGTTATGGTCAAGGTCAAGGTTAAGGTTAAGATCGAGGTTTAAGGTAAGGGTGTAAAGGTAAGGGTATATACGTCCTCTACAGCCGTTGGGCCTATAAAGTGTTCTTAGCAAGACTGCTATTCTCTCAGCGATCTATTATATTGGCTATAAGGCCAGTACAAATTCTCTTAAGCTTAAGGGAGGTCGTAATCTTCTCTAAATAAAGATATAATTCTCTAGGCGATCTAACGCGTTAGCAGTTAAGCTAATACATGGTCTTAAGCTTTAAGGGTAATATAGCTTTCTCCTTTAACTAAAATAGACAAGGCCAGGCAATCCGTGTACTATTTCCAGTACAGTTCTTAAGCTCTAGCTTATTGCGTATTTCCTAATCTATACGTCTACTGATCAGTGTCGGTATACTCACTTTATCAACGTGCACAAATATCACTGTATTGCAATACGTATGCGGTGTTGAAGTTGGTAGTTATTATTAATTGTCTAGAAGTAAGGGGTTGCTCCAAGGTTAGGTTAGCTAGTCTTGCTTCGTGGTCTCGTGACCACGTCACATAACTAACATTCCGACAGATTATAACGGTTTAGAATATTAAAACTACGCATAGATAAAATTTGGTAGGAACCGTTATAACCCTATTACTTACGCTACTTAAAACTACCTTTAAAAAGGTAAGTATAGGGAAATATAAGTAATATATTAATAGAGTATAAAAATTTATAACTAAAAAATTTCTTAAAAAATTTCTAGTAGCTTTACTAGTGACTGTTGCCTTACTTAATTAATATCAACCTTATCTATAGTATATAGAATAAAGAAGTTATAATATTTCTTAGGGCAATAGGGATTACTTAGAGGCTCTACATTAGTACTCTTTAGGCTATAGTGAACCCTAAAGCATGCTTACAGGCGCGACCGGTTTGAGTTATTAGCTGCAGCTAAATATTCGCTTCACTCACGACTTTTCTACCGCATGCTAAAGCTGGGATAAGCCTTTGATAGTAACGCATTTAACGAGGCGTCGCTTTCTAATGTTAAATATGCACCAGTAACAAACAACGAAACAATATTTATAGCAAAGCATCATGAATCGCGACGTCTATATGTATCCAGCTGCTCGATCGTCCTCTCAATTGAACAATATGCCTTTTGGTCTATTGGCGTCGTGGAGGAAAGCTGGAGCTTCACGGACGTCACACAAAGAGAGGGTGGGGATCCCTTAACACCTCCTATATATATCCATAGAATTTTCAATTTAGATTGTTCGCACAGTAGATCTTTCCCATATATTAGTGTTATGTGTTAGTATAAAGATTCAAGCAAAACTGCAAGGGGTTTCCCCTTGGAGCTATCGTTTACGAAATGCATTGCAATCCTTGGCATGCAGATCCCCAAAATTTGCACCCAACCTTACGTGTAAAACCGTGAGATAGCCCATTTCCACGTTAAACGCGCCTTATTATTTATAGAGTAGTTTTATAAAATATCCTTTATCTAATAGAAAATGTATAAAATATCGCAATTAATAAGGATAAGAGTGCCCTATGCAGAGCTTTTCTATTTCAATTTCTTGCCTGCACGAAGCTCTGCACGAAGCTCTGCAGAAGCTCTGTGCGGAGGCTCTACGCGAAGCTCTACGGAGGCTCTGCACGAAGATCTGTATCAGCCAGGCAGGTATTAAGACAAATGATATAAGCTAGCTGATAGGTAGAGACATAGAATTGTACGAGTGATCTGTTTTATTTAAGGTGGCTCTAAGAGCCCTAATATACATAAGAAAAATAACCCCTTATAGGGGTCCCTAGAGGGTGGTGTAACCGACCAAGATTAGGCTGATATTGATGTCTAACAGCCGTTGTTATAGGTTGATATTACCCTAGCTGTAAAGCTACCTCTGTGGCCAATATACCCCCTTAGATCTGGCGTAGAGCGGTAGAGCTGGATTACTGGATTAGGCAGTTGGGATAGACAAGCTGGTGGTGAGCTTTGCTGTTATCTAAGCGTTAATTTTACTAGATGTCTGATATTGCGGAGCCCTACTACTTTAACAAATTTTTAATAATTTTGCTTTAAGAGAGCTTTAGTTAGTCTATCTATAGCTATCTTACTTATTGGAACCCACTGTATAACAAAGCTTCTGTTTTAGACCTCTTGGCGAAGCTAGAATTAATAGATATCTATGTGTTAGAGTTTTATAGATATTATAGGGGTCTCTTTTGTCACGATCTGTACTGACTGCTAATTGTTATAATTAATAATAACGTCCTGTTCTGGATCGAATCTAATAGCTTTAAAGATCCTAACTATATACTTGACCTCCCTATTAACGTGCAAGAGAGCTAGGAGTTCTGCCTCTATAGTAGACTTAGTGACTGCCTTTTATTTAGTTGCCTGCTATGCTATTAGCCTATTAAATAAGCTTATTAAGAAGCCTTGTAAGCTCTGTTGTGTTAGAGCATTATTAGCAAAGCTAGCATTAGACGCAGCTTTTAGAACCTGGTTTATCTTATATGGCGTAATAGTAGAGAACTTAAGAGTGAGGTATCTGGTATTATAGAGATAGGTAAGTAATCTGTTAATCTCTGCAAGATAAGCTAGCAACGGATTTTATAAGAACTTAGCTAGCCTGCTGACAGAAAAGGCGACATCTGGTTGTGTAGTAGATGCCGGATATATTGTAGAACCTATATGGCGTTGATATCCTTTTATCTGATTTGGCGTAGCTTCTCTCTTATATAGTGTTAATTTCTAGCCTAATAGTGGTGTAGCTAATAGCTTTAGATATTCTAGATGGTATATTAAGACTAGCTTCTTAAGATATTAATTTAGATAGAGCCAGAGCTTTCCCTTTTGTTAATCTTATATAATATAAGTATTTAGAAATAATGTGAACTAAGGTATTTGGCGGATCTTAAATTAATCTTATAGCTGCTTTAGGATATCCTCTATCTACTAGCGACAGCTTAGGTGTCCTATAATTAGGATATTGTTAATGTAGAAGAATATAAAGATAGGTTTAGTAGGGTATATATAGAGATATGGCTCGTCTGGTATAGCTTCTAAACCTATACTTTATAGTGCAGTTAATATTTCTAAAAACTATAATTTAGGAGATTTCTATAGTCTATATATTGCCTTTTTTAGATGGAGAGAGAATCTAGGTGGTAAGTCTATACCCTTAGGGGGAATAAGGTAGACCTTATTGTCAACTAAGGTATTAATAAAGGCGTTAACGGCGTTAATCTGTATAACATTAAGGTTAAAGCCAGTGATAAGAGCGTAAAGTAGACGGAAGGTTTAATAGGCTACTATTATAGCTTTAACCTCCTCTTATAAGACTGCCTAAATGTCTCTATAGATAACTAGACAAGCCTTAAATCTTATAATAAAGCTGTCTAAATCTTCCTTGTACGTAAAGACCTATATAGTAGGAAGTTAATGGACCTTTTTAATTAGTTATATCTTGTTTTAGGACTGCTTTCTGGTTAAGGCCTTTATCTTGGTGTAAGCAGCTACTTTAAACTCTATAGCGTACTTATAATTGAGTATCTCTTTCTATAACCCTAGTAGTAGTGGAAAGTTGTTTTAATATCTATACGTCTTTATAGCAGTAGTATAGAAAGCGTAAGCCAATGGTGTTATATCTGGATTGATAATATTATTACCATTATTAATTTAAACCGTAAAGGCTTGTTATTATAAATCCTAATTTAGTATATCTTTCTTCTTTGCCGTAGGCCGCTTTTTACGGCTAGAATATCTCTTACCCCCTAATAATAAGCCTACTATTGTCTAAGGTTTGGAATGAGGTATAGGATCTATAAATAGTGGTTTAGCAACTTTAGAAGATAACTAAGTGGTAGATAATATCTGTTAAGGCGCTGAAGACGCTAAGGGTATAGACGGTTCTAGAGTTAGCTTTGGGGTAGGTAGCTAACGGAGTTCTTCTATTAAGATCTGAATGCTTTTTAATATAGGAGTAACGTTAATATTCGCTAAATGCGGCAGTTCTATATCTAGTTCTTTGTCAAAGTTCTTTATCTAGTCCTTATTGCCATCTTAAAGATTATCTAGTAGGTCCTAAACTTGCCAAAAATAATTCTTTTAAGCCTATAAGATAATAAGGTGTTCTAGTATTTTAGGAGATTAATATCTCTTTAACTTATTAATTCATATATTATAAGATTGGATAATGTAGTTGGTGGTTAGTATCTATATTTTATAGATATTTAACGCTTCTATACTAATAAGATAACCTATTTAGGCTTATAGCTCAAACTTTGCCTTTCTAGGAATGCCGTGTTTAATAAGTATATAGGTTAAAGATCTGGTAATATAAAGTCCTGCTAGCCATGGCTTTTATTTATATAGTATCTTAAATAGGGTCTTCTAGTTAATGGACTTAATAGGAGTTTAATTGAGTAGGAATACTACTAGAAGCATAAACTTAGGCTATAGATCTATAGGTAACTTTGCTTTAATAATAGCAGTCCTTGCTTATTTAGAAATGGCTCTTACTAACCTCTTTATAGGTCCATTTTAAGCTAGTGTATATAGTGTTAATTGCTTAATAATACCTTTGTTAAGTTAAATAAGGTTCTTTACCCTGGCGCCTATACCTTACTCCTTATCTATATGCTAAATACGGATACCTTAAGCATTAAATTTCTTTATAAATGCTATTATTAATTTAAAGAGTGGGAGTAGTGTCTCTTATTTATGGTTCTTAATAGGAAAAGCATAATGGTACTTTATGTAGTTATACTAAAAGCAAGCTATATACGTATCTCTATTAAACCTATCTTCCTCTATAATAATATTAAAGTAAATATATTTAAAAGGGTAGGTTCTCTTTGCGGATATTCTACAAGATATTTGCTATATTATCTTTCTAAGAATATATGGTTTATAAAGTGGTATACTATATAGAGTTCTTCTGTAAGGGGACTTTGTAGACAGGGGGCTATAAGGACATAATTGTGGAACAGGATAGATTGGTGAGAGAGACGAATCCTTAAGGAGGTAAGGCCTCTGGGATTGTGGAGACTATATACTACGGGCACGTGCCTCTGGTACGTAACTGGCGACCATCTAAGGGGCGTCCAGAGGTTGTCCTAAAGGCAACCCAAGGTGTCCGTAATAATATCCCTTATATTGCCCCCCCCCTTCTTGCGGTTGGCCCCTAATCGCCATTACCTTGCAGTAGGGAGATTATAAGGGCTCGTCCCAGAAGGGGTTTGGAGAGATATTGGGGAGATATTAGTATGCCGCTATATATTATCTATCTATTTAACCCCTGCTTTAAACTCCTAAAAACCTTAATAAGGAAAAAACATAACTGGAGAAAAGATGCAAGAATTGCTAGGAGACCCCTTAGAAGCCTACTAGAAATGTGCTGGTAACTACCTAGGCTAACCCAAGAATTTTTATGTAACTCTACTTTTAAGCCTTTATGCCGGTCTGCAATTAATCGCGAGTATTATAGGCAATTTAGTGTTTCTAATATGGTTCCGTAGGACCTTTTGGTATGGGATTTAATGTATAGAGCCTTGGCTTGCCGTTGTCTTTAACCTTTAAGATATTAATCTATAATCCTTTCTCGTTAGTTCTGTACTATATATTTGGCGTAGCTCTACTGTCTAGTAAATAGAAGGGATACTTTATAATAGCGCCTCTAGCTATTATACGATTTGTTAAAAACGTCTATAACATTATTCTTTAATACCGTAGTATTGTTTTAGGTATAATTTTACCTATATGCGTCTGTAATTGACATCTTAATTGCCTTCCCTGGCCGCGTAATTAGTTTTTATAAGGAAGTAATAACCAAATGGCTTATATATGTGTTTCCTTCCTTCTAAATTGCGCTATTATAACGGAGTTATATTAGTAAGGTTGCGGCTATTTACTAGAAGGGTATTGGGAGGTAAAATATAGAGACACCTTGCTTATTAAGCTGCTCCTTTTCTTTAATACCTTACTTCCTATTATCGCCCTTCGTCTAAATTTGGACGTATCTTTAATATATTATTAAGATTTTCTTTTTTTCTATTATTAATTTAACATACCTCTTTGTTTTCCTGCTAACTGCTCTTCTAATTTAATTTTATAGCGTATTCTAGCCTTGCCGCTGTATATAGAACCCTAACCTCCGCTAACCTATAACTGGTGCTAGTCCTGCCTAAATAACTTTATATGTACGTCCTTAAAAGACTAGAAGTCTAATAAGAAGATTCTAGATGCTTGTAATAAGATCCACTATATAAGGTTTAACACCTTTAGTCCTTATAATTAATGCATGCGTATTAAGAGCAGTAGTTGCGTTAAGGTGAGCTTTTTTATCCTTAATAGGTTTCTATTGCTAACTTTAGGCTTTAATATAGCCTGGGCCTAAGTGGCGACAATCCTTTAATATCCTTGACTACTATATCGCCTGGGCTCTCTTTTATTCTAGCGCTAACACTAAACGTCTGGGTTGAATTTAAGACTATGCTATAGCCATCTACACCGCCTATAATTCCTAGTAAGCCAGCTAGTAACGCCTAATAAGGGAGTAAGGTTGGTATACTAAGAATAGGGTAAAAGATAGGGGTAATAAGAAGAAGGTTACTGTTTACTATAAGAAGGAGTTTGTGTATATATATTAAGTTTTAAAAGAGCATAATATAATATGGTATTAGGTAGGTTACCCTTTAGGTACCTAGCGGATAGGTAACTAATAATTGCTGTAGCAAAGTCTTAGTGGTTCTGGTCTTTACCAGCCAGCTAACGTCTCTATTTATTTTGGGCTTAAGCGTGTCTTTATTAACTATAAGCTTACGCCTTAAGAACTTTGTTGGTACTAGTTTAGGCCTAATATTAGTATTGAGCGTTTAAGGATCTCTGCTCTATTTACACCTTATTAGCCTGCCCTTGTTTTTATGCCTGCCTATACTCCTACTAAGGGATCTGGATCTAGATCTTATTTCTGTTAGCTATTACTTGGTAGGCTAATGGATACTAATCCTGCATCTAGGGATAAGGTATAGTGGCTTTTAATTTGGGTATTTAGGATTAATTCTTATATATAGTAGCAATTGGGAAGGCCTTGTAAAGTATTTAGGAAGGTATAGGAATACTGTTCCTAATATAGACTAATAAATAGGAATATAATTCTAGCAAAATACCCTATTAATTCTATGCTATATATATAAAAAGGCTAAGGACCTGTCCTGCCTTAGGCCGTAGCCCTAATTAATCCTTATAATTTCTGGAGCTTGTCCGTTCTATATCTAATTTAATCTATTTACTCTTTAGGGCCTCTCTTAGCCTACCGCGAGCTTTCTTTATAGGTTATAATAACACTATAGTATTAGAGCGCTTTCTGCAATTTATAGATTATGGACCTTGGTCCTAATATTCTTTTAGAATATCTTTATAATAATTAAGGTGATTCTCTGGTTCCCATATAGAGTCCTTAGTGGGCTAGCCTAGCTATTTGACTTTATATTAAAGCTTGTTCTTAATAGACTTATGGCGTAGTATAGCTTTAACCTTATACCGCTCGCCCACTACTTTAGGGTGTTTAATTAGGCCTAGATGGAAGTTCTTTTCCGGCGGTAGTCTATGCCATAGCTTTAGTAGATTTATATAAAATACTAGATGCATATGGGCTATAGATAGGGGTAGCTGGAGACGGTAGGCTAGCTTGCTAATTTGTTCCTTAATTTAGAAGGGACCTAGGTATTTTATATTAAGCTTCTTTAATGGTTAACAGGTCTTAATATTTGTTAAATATAATAGAACCTTATCGTCTACGCTAAAATGCTTATTTTGGTGTTTATAATTGTACTAAAGTCTCTGCTGCTCTTACGTATTTTATAGGCTCTGCTTCGCATGCTTCTATTACTCCTCCTATTCCTTAAGGTATCCTTATACTCTCTAGTAGATGTCCTTAGACTTCCTAATAGGATCCCATAATTAATTATACGGCCTTAGTTAGTAATTATTAGGTATACTATTAAATCCTAATAGTTAGACGCTATAGGTAATCTAAATTAGTGCAAACTGATATAATGTATATTGTTTTAAGTTATAAGCGTACTCCGTATACGGAAGTAGCTTGCACTAATTGTCTTGCTAGTAGTTTAAATATATTTATAGATACGACTCCAGTTCCTAGTTCTAGCGTTTTATTTGCCTATCTATCTGTAGATGGAAAGCCGTACTATAATAGTGGTCTATCTTTAAATAAAAGCATAGATTTAACCAGTACTGGCTTATAAAGACGCTGCCCCTATTAGTAATAATGGAGTGTGGTTAATCTACTTTAAGAAAGTATTTCTCCTTAATTAGGTTTATAAGCACTTGTGCGTTAATTGTCTTATTAATAGGAAGGTATTAGACGTACTTTGAAAACCTATTAATAAGTACTAGGACTGAATTATATATTCGTCCTTGCCCATCTTTTAAGGGTGGGAGATCCGTAATAAAGTCTATAGTGTAATATTACTATGGCTTACTAGTGGGGGGAACTGATTTAAGTAAACCCTATAGCTTGTGCCTTTAGATTTTATATACTTAACACTTTTTACAGTAGCTAATATACTCCTTTGCTTCCTGCTTAAGCTTTAGCCAGTAGTATTTACGTTAAAGTAATTCTACTATCTTAACTTAACCATAGTGGCCGCCTAAAGGATTATTATAATTCCTTATAAGGATCTTCTGTTATAGATTTGCTTCTTATAGCACCTAAACCTTGCTATTTCTATATAGTAGGCCCATTAGGTCCAGTTCCTAATTTTAGCGCCTTTTAGCTTCCTTTCCGTTATATTTCTAGTCTACTTCCGCATTAAAGATAGTATAGGAGGCGTCCCTCCGTTATACCTTATAGATGAGATCCGTTAACCTTTTAAATAGTTCCCGGGTAAAAGCTATTTTGCCTTATACTGCTCCAAGTATAAGACTAGATAGTACTATAGATCTTATAACTTCTTAGTGCGCGTATATTAGAAAGGCCGCTATGAGGTTAAAGTTCTTTAGTTATTATAGGGCTCTAGGTTCCGATTGCTTTATAGCTTTACTTTTAGTTTAAGGGGATAGCTTAGTAATTAAGGGTGGTGTATTACTAGGTTCTAAACTTATATTAGGGATGTTCTGTTTAGGTATTTTTGGACCCTTATTAGTAACGGACTAGGTACTAGCCGGAACGTTAGTGGAGACTAATGGGGTTTGCACCGCCTAAGACTTAGTATATAAAGCTGTGGGTGCTTAAGCATCCTATATCTAGAGCTTGTTCTGCAATATAGGGAGTAAGATATCTATTATCTATTTTCCTTCTCCCGTTTTAAAGCCTTTGGCATAGTCTGGCCGTTGTAATGGTTTATTAGTAGGGTTATTTTCCCCTAGCTTGTATTTAATCTTAAAGTTAAATCGCGTAAGCTCCTTTGCCTATCTGGCTTGTTAAGATATAAGCTCCTTTGTAGTTATAAAGTAGTATAGATTATAATAATCTGAGAGTATATAAGTAGTATGGCTCGCGTGCTTAAGGTAGTGTCGCCACTGTTTAAAGCAGTTAACTATAGCAAGTAGTTCCTTGTTGTGGGTATAATACCTAACTTTAGGTCCTTAGAATTTTCTACTATAGAATGCTACCAGTCTCTAGTAGAGCTAGGTAGCGTCTAAATACCTATTAGATTGCAGTAGGATACTAATAAGGGAAAAATTTAATACATTAGTAACTATTATTAGTGGCTAATCTAGGTTAAAATGCCGTAATAGTAGAGCTTCCGTAAACTTTACGTGTATTTTCTAAAAGGCTTCCTGGACCTTTCTAGGCCATATCCATGGTTTATACTATTTAGTTAGTCCCTTCTTAGTTTTCTTCCTTCCCGCCTTTAAGCTTTTTGCTCCTTAGGCTAGGTCTTAGAAAGCTTTAGTAATATAATTAGATAGGTATTAGGTAATGTCTAAGTAGTTATAAATAAAGTGCCTGTAGAAATTGGCAAAGCCTAGAAATACTTAAATATCCCAGTAGCTCTCTAGCTCTAGCCACTCTTAAATTATCTACACTTATACTAGGTCCATAACTACACCTATAGGCGTTATAATATAACCTAGGAACTTAACCTGCTTGGTGTTAAAGATATACTTTAATACCTTGGCGTAGAGGCCCTAATTATCTAAGCGTTCTAGTACTTTGTGGATATATTACTTATACTAATCCTTATCTTCTAAGTAGATTAGAATGTTATCTAAGTAGATAATATATATGCGGTTAACTAGTCCCCCTAAGGCTCTATAAATGTATAATTAGAATATTATAGGCGCATTGGCCAGCCTAAAAGGTATTACTATATACTTAAAGTGGCCGTATTGGGTTTTAAAAGCGGTCTTCCACTTATCCCCTTCTTTAATATAGAGCCTATAATAGACGTCTTGTAGGTCTAGCTTTGTAAAGATCTTCGCCCTAGATAGTTAATCTAGTATTTTACTAACTAGTAGTAGTAGGTAACGGTTCTTAATTATAATCTTATTAAGACCGCGATAGTCTATATATAGCCTTATAGTCCTATCTGGTTTTAGAATAAAGAGGATTAGCACGCCTACTAGTAACTTACTGGGCCGTATCCATCCCTTTTTTAGTAAGCCGTTAAGGTACTTCCATAGGATCTTAAGCTCTTTGTAAGAGAGGTTATATATAGGAAGGTTTAGCGGTTGTTTGCCTTCTTCTAGATTAATTACATAATCGTATTCTAAGTTCCGCTAAAGGACTTTTGCTTGCCTGCCTAAAAATACCCTTAGTAAGTCCCTTAGGCCTGCTGGAATATTTGATAAATTAGGGTCGCGTTTGTCCTCTACGTTATTGTTAGGTAGGTCCTAGAGGTCTCTTAGGACGCTCGCGGGCAGCGTCGCGCGCTATAGTGGCTGTTTATATATGGTTGCCACTATACGTTAGACAGTTTTATACGGTAGCCAGTAGATGGTAAGGAACTCTTTAATATAGCGTTTAAGGTGTTGTAGTATACTCTCTGCGTATTGCTTAAGCTAGAGTAACCTATAGCGGTGGAAGTATCTTATAGGATCTTTAAGATCGCCGCCTCTTTATAGTGTCTCTATAACCTATCTGGCAGTTCCCTATAGGGTATCCGTTACGGAAGGGTTATTGCCTATGCTAGGCTCTATACCCATCTTGCTATGGAATAGGGGTTAGATCTGATACTCCTTTAGATATAGGGCGTATACTATTTCTCCTAGAGCTATATTTTCTGGGATGTCTTTTAAGCTTGTTAGTAAAATACGCCTTTTTAATTCTTTATTGTTCTACTATTTAAAGGCTCCTGTCTTAAAGCGTATCTTAGGATCTACTTTTGCAAGCTAAGGATATCTAAGAATAAGGTTGTAGCCTACAAAGTTAGCCGCCTAGAAGGGTTATAGGCCAACTACCTTAGTGCGGTTATGTATATTAGCTACTAACACTGTAAGCTTATAGGCACTATGTAGTTTAATCTAATGCTTATCTAAGAACCCTGTAATAGGTTTCCGCTACTTTAGTAATAGGATAAGCTTATACTCTTTTACCAAATTATATTATATAAGATTGATTTTGGCGCCGCTATTATATAGTGCTTGGAATTGATGTACCTTGCCTATAGGGAGTACCATTTCTAGCTTAATAGTAATACGGAGAGTCTTTTCTTCCGTATCTTGCCTTAGTTGCAGCTAGGAGAGGTCCACAACTAGGGCTTTTCTTTTTTTTGGATTATTAGTATGGTTATTGCCCTACTTGTTTTTCTAATTAGGTTTACCTTTAGAGAAGTTTTCTCTTAACTTTTTAGAGTGTTCCCATAAGGGTGCTAAATAGGTGTTGGGTTGGCCCTAGGAGTCTTTCCTATTGCTTAAGGTTCCTAACTTTAACCCTTCTAGATTTCTCTTTAAGAATGGCTTCTTTAAAGTTTAGGTCTGCCCTGTGTTGCTACTAGAGTGCCTATATTTTTAGTTACCCCTTAGCTTTTTACTAGAAGAGGTCTAGTTCCTTACTATATCCTTAGCGTTTAGAACCGCTTGTTTAAAATCCGTATATATGGTAATCCGTAATAGGGCTCCTATGCGCTTTATTTTGTTATAAATTGCTAGCTTAATTCTAGCCTAGATAAATCTAATTTTCTCCTTTTTATGGATACTACCGTCCTTATTTTTAAAGGGCTCTAGATTTATTAGTTAAGTATAAGTTTCTATAAAGTTTATAAACTGGTGGAAATTGTGGCGGTTAAGCTGTGTCCCATTTTAGAATAGTTCTGTATAATTATATTATATAATATGCGGATCTTAAGTCCACTTCTTTAAAAAGGTTTGTAGCTGCGGCTATATAGTAATTTACTCTTTATTAAGCTAATTTAGTGCGATTTGGTTTAGGGATTGATTTTTAATCTTACTAATAATCTAATAGGTACGCTCTTTGGTATTATCTTATATTATTAGCATTTTAAAGAAGTTATCTATTTTATAAACCTAATTGTTTAACTATTAGGCGTTGGGTCTCTAGCAGAGTTCTAGACTGCCGAGGCCTTGGCTAGTTAGTCTATATCCTTTTTCTATTTACTGTATAGATACCTCTCTAAGTCTTCCATACCTCCTTAGGTAGGTACTAGGTATCCCCTAGGAGGCCCTTGGCCTTAGCCAGGTTATAAAAGATTTTATCTAGCTTAAATTAAGCTCTGCTAGATCTGGACCTACCCCTAGAGGTTTTTAATATGTTTATTAATGGCTCCTTCCCGTATAGCTTCTAAGAGCCTTACGGCAGCTTCCTAATATCCTCCTTAAAAAAAATTGGTGTGGGGCTTTTAACTTTCTAATTTTGGGCCTAGGGAAGCTCCGGCTATAGAGGTAGTGTTAGTACTAGTAGCTAATATGGGTTTTTCTGCGAGGCTTAAGTCTTAAGTTAGTAGTTAGGTTAGATTGCCTAAAGGGGTAGGCCTGCTTAGCTTATAAGCAGTCTATATACCGCCACTATACTAATTATAGGCCGGTGGTTTTTTAGGAGGGTTCTAGTTGGGTCCCTAATTAGGCGTGTTAGTATATTCCTCTGGCATTTTTAGTTTAGGGGAAGATTTTGGGGTTGTATCTGGCGCTTAATCTTCTAATTGGCTTAAGTAGGGCCAGAGGGGTTCCAGCTACTTTCTAGCAGTGTTGTGACTGTTATAGAGAGTGTCTGCGTTTTCCTTAGCGTTGCTAGTAACTATAGGTATGCAAGAGTCTTCGAGCTCTTAGTGCATCTAGATATTAGGGCTTAGTTAGCCGTCTTGCCTAGAGGTTTATATTATCGCAATCTCTCGCTGTTAGAGGGACCTTCCTGCCTTAGCGCGACGGCTATCTATAAGGTATTTATGGAGTTTCCATTTAGGTCATTATAAGATTTTAAGGGAGGATGGTGGATATAAATAAAAGATATAAATAAACAATCTGGTCCTTAAAGCTAGCTGCCCTTCTAGATAGAGTAGGAAGGATTTAAATGTAAGGGGACTTTGTAGATAGGGGGCTATAAGAACACAATTATGGAACAGGATAGATTAGTGAGAGAGACGAATCCTTAAGGAGGTAAGGCCTCTAGGATTATGGAGACTATATACTACAGGCACGTGCCTCCGGCACGTGACCGGCGACCATCTAAGGGGCGTCTGGAGGTTGTCCTAAAGGCAACCCAAGGTGTCCGCAATAATATCCCTTACATCTTCCTCTATCTATCTTAACCACTTTAACCCTGTTTACTGCAGTCGGCAGATAATCCACTAACTCTATATTATAGTATAGTAAGCGTTAATGCCATACTTTATTATATGCTAAGGTCTTAAAGAATCTAGTGGATATAGCGTAGGCAATAGGAGTAGGTGGTAAGTAGGTAATAGTATTAATAAGGTAGAGACCTCCGTATTCTGTGAGGTTACTAAATAGGCTTCCATTATCTTTATAGCGCAGATGGTTTGTAGATTGGTTAATAATTACTCTAACCTTATAGAGCTTTGCTATAGATATTAGATTGGTATAAAAATAGGGAGTATACGCTACGTTCCTTAATATCAGATACTAAGTTAGGCGTTATTTTCCCACCTTAATTGCCAAGTTAATATTACTATATCTATAGATTTCTGCCCTAGAATCTCCAGCTGTTGCTATAGATATATATAGCTTAAGGTTACGGAAGTATCTAATATTGTTATAGAAGTGGGTGTTTGCTATAGTATTATACCCCTAGGTATTAATTAATAACAGATCCGGATGTTCCTTTGATAATAACAATAAGTAGGATATTATTATAGCAGCCGCTATAGCTTAGGGCCTGTCTAGATTTTTAATCTTTTTAGAAGTTAATGGAGACATCCTTAACCTAGGGCCTTCCCTTTTAATTTGCTTAACCCTTTTATTATAATACTGCTTATTTATTGGGACCTTAAGCCATTCCTAATACCTCCTTAGACACTTGTTATTTAGTATAAAGTTTAGACCTTAAAGAGACTAAAACAGTTACTTATAATTCTTTAACTTATGGGGTAGACTATAAGTAAAGCACTTTATCTTAGGCGATTAAGAAGGTACTATGGTGGTAGACGTTATAGGATCTGCAAATGGCTGCCCTAAGAGTGTAGCATAAGCGTTATGTCCTATATTTAGATGCTTATAAAGGAGGTTAAATTCCTTAATTATTATTGCCATTTTAAGCTTCTCTAACCTCTTTGCTACCTTTTAAATAAAGGTATAATATAGAGCTGGATAGATCTCCTTATAGTCCTGGACAAAGGCTCGTATAACGCTGCCTTCTATTACCTCTATTAACCCTTTCTTTAGCTTTTTACTATTCTATATAATAGTAATATAAAGCTAAAGCCATAATTCCAGAGTCTGGCGTTTAGGCTCTTGTTTCCGTTTCTTAAGATTGTCTAATACCATTTGCTATAGCGTAGCTTAAAAAGGCTTTACTACCTTTTTTAGCTGCCTTAAAATTGAATATGGTATGGTAAGGTTTTTAAGATATTCTAAGAAGTTGGTGCCTATAGTGGCATATAACAGTGCTGTAAAGGTATAGAGCTTCTCTTCCCGCTTTATATAGTCTTATTATTAAAGCTTATAGAGCTTAAAGAGCATTCTTTATATCTCTATAGATTGCTAAGTTTGTTATCCTTACTAACTTAATAACCTAGGTATAGCTATTCTAATAGACGCTAGGGTTACTACTAGAGCCGTAGGAGCTATAGCAGAAGCTGCTGCTAGTACTATAGGAGCTGCAGGAGCTGTTATGGGTGCTATAGGAGCTGCTGCTATTAAGGGTATATCTAGCTTAGTATTTTCCTTAATTTCGTCTTCTGTCTTATCTGGGTTAATATAGTCCTAGATCTTTACAAAACTTGCTTCTTAGTGGATAAATTAAAACTATAAAGGCCAGTCCTTTTAGGTCAGCAAAAGAGGATTAGTAGAGTCCGTTGTTATGGGTGCCATAGTGGCTTTTGTTATTTTCTTAAGGTTGCGTAAAGAGACGTGCTTACGCGTAAAGCACGCGATATTTCGTAACAAACTATACTTAAAGAGGCTTAGTGGTATTTGTCTGGCCACTAAGATCTCCCTAGTGCTTAGAAGGCTACCAGGCTTATAACTGTTAGCCAGGTAGGTATCAAGACAAATAACATAAGCTAGTTAATAGGTAGAGACACAGAATTGTACAAGTAATCTGTTTTATTTAAGGTGGCTCTAAGAGCCCTAATATACATAAGAAAAATAACCCCTTACAGGGGTCCCTGGAGGGTGGTGTAACAGACCAAGATTAGGCTGATATTGATGTCTGACAGCCGTCGTCACAGGTTGATATTACCCTAGCTGTAAAGCTACCTCCGCGGCCAACAATCTGCACGAAGCTCTGCACACGGAGGCTCTGCGCGAAGCTTTGCGTACGGAGGCTCTGTATGACGGCTTTGCGTACGACGGTTCTGCGTACAACGGTTCTGCGTACGACGGCTCTACTACGGAGGCTCTATATAAAAGCTTTGTGCAGATCTTCGTGTAGAGCTTCGTGCGGAGCCTCCGTACGCAGAGCTTCGTGCAGAGCTTCGTGTAGAGCTTCGTGTAGAGCTTCTTGTAGAGCTTCGTGCAGAGCCTCCGTAGAGCTTCGCGCAGAGCCTCCGTATGCAGAGCTTCGTGCGGAGCCTCCGTACGCAGAGCTTCGTGCAGGGCTTCGTGCAGAGCCTCGTGTAGAGCTTCGTGCAGAGCCTCCACAGAGCTTCGTGCAGAGCCTCCACAGAGCTTCTGCAGAGCTTCTGCAGAGCTTCGTGCAGAGCTTCGTGCAGGCAAGAAATTGAAATAGAAAAGCTCTGCAAAGGGCACTTTTATCCTTATTAATTGCGACATTTTATATATTTGCTATTAATAAAGGATATTTTGTGCTTATTTATCGCCTTATTTAAAACTACTCTATAGATAATAAGGCGCGTTTAATGTGGAAATGGGTTATCTCACGGTTTTACACGTAAGGTTGGGTGCAAATTTTGGGGATCTGCATGCCAAGGATTGCAATGCATTTCGTAAACGATAAATGCACCCCACAAAGCATAACCGTTTTTCACATGCAAAACGGGAATGCTTATTTGCTGCACGCCACTTTTTTGTGCTCTCCACGCTTTTATCTTCATACATCATGGCCATATTCTTACGACTCTCTGCTTTGCCATCTGCCATTATGTTTAACCCCCTTTATCTTCTCGGACCTCCTGTACTCATCATCGTTTCGATCCCTCTAGCAATATTCGCCGTCTTCACCACTTCATTCGCCTTGAGTACGTTACTCATCCGTGTATCCTTCGTGTACGTAGAGCTCGGTATTGCGTTAATACACAGTTGGCTCTTCGTCCCTGTCTCCAAGTCATACAGTAAGCCCACCGCACCTCCTACACCGAGCCGTTCGAGCCCTCGACGTCAGCGTAATCGACGAAGCAGCGGAACTAGCACCGCATCCTCCCAAGACCTCCCAACGATTCGAAAAGCACCAAGGAAGAGCGACAGCTTTGCATCCTTGATTGGAAGTGGTGAACCGAATAGGGATTTTGAGGGTGTTGGTGGCTGGAGGCTTTCTGGGGAGGAGGAAGAGGAGGCAATATGGATGGGCATGAACTCGCGGCTTGAGCTTCCTGCTGTCCTACCTACCCACCAAAGGAAACACCAAAGGTCCTTGACTGGTGGTAGCCAGAGATGGTCATGGAGCCCGGAGGCGATTCGCATGAGTCCGATGCAGAGTCGTGCTCGAACACCTATTGCTGGAACCGAACTAAGCAGTCCAGAAGAGTACTTCAATCTGCAACCACACAACCGTTTTAGTACTACATCAGATCCTATTAGAAAGACTACACAAGATGGGAGGAGAAAGAGCCATAGTGGTTCCAGTACCTCATCCACTGGCTCAAGAAGAGCTTCAACAATCACTTTCATGAAGCAAGCAGGGGATTGAAGCACGGCAAGTGGAATATTATATTCTCACACATTGAAATACCCTCAATTCTTCCAATGGACTGCAAAATACTTCACGGATCATTGATCTATGGAGTATCCCTTAACCCGTTGGAGTACGCTAAGGTCACTTAAGTTCACGACTAGATTTCATTGGGTGTTTCTCGCTAATCCAGATACTTTAATTGGCTGATAATCATTGGACGAATTTCAACGGGTTAAAGGATAAACGTCTCCGCAAGGCTGATTCCAAGATCTACCTAGACTCGGGGCTTCTCAGAGTTTCCCAACCCGTTCATACTAGCTCAATGAAGCTTCGTATATTGCTAAATGTATCCGGATTATATACACTGCTAATGGTCTGGCCTGCACACTGCTAGTAATGGACTCTTGGAACTTGCTGCCGGGGGTTTTGTTTGTGAAAGAAAGAATAAAACTGTCATATTAGTGTTAGCTGTTTGAAGACTTGGCAAAATAAAGTTAGGACTGTAGAAGAAGATGCCGGATCCGGTGAGCTTGTTATTCATAGCCTGTAAGTTGGTTAGACAAAGAAGGACGATATTAGACTGTCGAATCCACTACATTTTCCTGCACTCTGCCATTTCACTAGCCGTGTACCTGTCAAAGGTTTGAATCAATTATCTAAGACTTGGATATCCCTCACTTCCTTTATGTCGTTTAGCTAACCTCCTGATGGCTGAATATGTATCCTGTCAGGAGGCCTTGCCGGATTCTATGCCTTGGATTAAGGGCTGTAACTTCGCGCAGAAATCAGACCTCAGGAGCTACGAAATGGAGGATATCTCGACTTACCTAGCTATTTTATCGATGACCTTGACATTTCAATAAGTAGTCTTTTCGGCTGCAAGCAGTTTGAAAACATCACAGATGAAGACTACACTATATTAAACCCTATTCTTTGTCTGGCTAGTAATTCTTGCAACAGTCTCAACTTATGCCTTTTTGGTATGCCCTCTTCAGTCTGAGCTGCCGTCGGAAAATACGACACTCTTCTATCCACTGATTTTATGACCGTCATATGTACTATATAGACCTTTCACAAGAAGGAGTTACAATCCTGCAAAGCTGTATAGCCCTCAAATGCTCTAGCAGATGGACGCCTGCATTAGCATCCGTTTCACTCCAATAAATACCTACGGCATAACGAGCCTTGCGCCTCCCGTCCAGGTCTTCTAAATTACCCTAGTATGCAAGGTAGTATTATCTTGCTGGATTAATTCTATTTAGATGTCTTACGCGAATACCACTTGCTCAGCACCATTCCCAACTTCGCACCCTCCCCTCTCGATGACCCAACCCAACCCTATACCACCACAGCAAGCATCCTATGCACCCGCTTCCACCTCGCAAAAACCCTTCTCCACGAGCTCTGCTAGGCCGTAAAATGGGCCACACTGGCTCCTTAACCCACAGGCCTATTCTCCAATTCCCGATCCCCAAGCCCCACCACCGGCAACCTTCCCTCCCAAACCAAACCAGGCGAAAGGCCTCATCGTCTCGCCCCACTCTTTGAGCCCTTCCCCGCGCACCACCGTGTCGCCGAACTCGGCTGCGCATGGGAACAACTAACCTTCCACGGCTTGATCCACCCGCTCTGCTCCTCGCCCTCTGCTCGCTGGGGCCTCACGCTCGAAAAATGGCCGAACGCCTGGTTTACGCACGGCAAACCCGAGCGCGGCACCCGCGCGCGCAAGCCGTGGAGCACGAAGTACGCCATTAGCATAGCATGGGCGGCGGCTCTATGGCGGGAGGATTTCTGGAGTGGCGTGGAGAGGTTTGGTGGGCGGGAGCTGTGGCCGGAATGGGCGCTTGGAGTTAGGGAATGGAGGGAGGAGACTAAGTGAGGGGTGGAGTAGCGGGGATTATGAGAACGGGATTGAGGATGCAGAGAAGGAGAGGAGAGACCAGAAGGCGGTGGCTAGGGCAAATAGGCTGAGGATTGAGGGGAGAGAGGAGAGTGAAGAAGATAGTGAAGATGGGGATAGCAGTGAAGGAAAGCTTTATAATAAGGAAGGGGTGGTAAGGGATGGGTGTCCCTCTACCAATATCTTAAATATAATATATATATTTTTTAAATTATTTTATAGAGATATTAAAGAATTATTTAATTTTTAGTAGAGTAGAAAAGGGTATATATCTAGACGCCTAAATCACTCCGTTCCTATCCTTACCTACCTAATTAATTTATATATTTAGTAGAAAGCGCCAGACCTATTATAAGGGTAAACGGTAGGGAGCTCGAATATATAGCGAAAGGGGCTTAATTCTATATATAAACGAATCCTTAAAGGGAAAAGGAAGATTTGTTAGGTATATAGGGATGCATATATAGCCTTAAGCGAAGCACGTGAAGTATACGTAAGGCGTAGGGGCTTCGTAGGCGATGCGCAGGGGGGGTGATTGGATGAGGAGGAGGAGATGGAGGTTGATGATGTCCAGTAGAGGTGTCCTAGCTGCAGCCTGTTTCTTATAGTTCTTCTGCGCTATTTACACCATACTTAGCAACGCTAGATAGGACTATTGCAGCTTCCATGATCACCATATTTCGTGATTTGTGGTGTTGCTATTGCATACGCTGCCAGCGTATATTTGAGGATCTCTAAACCCTGTGGACTTCAGCCGCTTTAGCAGAGTTTAAGGACAATTGCAAGGAAGCCTTTTATTACTTGAAAATTATGCTAGATCAGGCACTCTAAGGCTCGTCAAATACACAGCCAAAGCCTCTATGGCATGGGAAAACTAATTGATTGTGCTTCATTTTGCTGATAGTATCGCTTTATCATTAGTGCATAGGATATACTCCGTCTATCAAGCGCACCATTTGCTTGTTATTCGATGGGCATGAAAATATTTAATCCATCTTGAAGAAGTTATTTATTTACAAAATCTTATCCATCAACTTCCAATCCCCTGAATTTTCTCATAGCTGCTCATTAACAATCAACCCTGCCATTCCCATGCCGGTTCCGATACACATGCTGGTGAGTAGAATCTTCTTCTTCTGTCTCCTGCACTCACTCAATCCAGTAACAATCTGTCTCGCGCCAGTGCAGCCGAGCGGATGTCCCAGCGCAATCGCACCACCTCTCACGTTCATCTTCGCTGGGTCAATCTTCAGTGTGTTGATGCAGTACACGGCCATACTGGCAAATGCCTCGTTTACCTCGATAAGGTCAATGTCGTCGAGCGTAAGGTTGAATTTGGATAAAAGCTTAGGGATAACAATTGATGGGCCAATACCCATGATCCTGGGAGCAAGTCCAGCAACGGTAGCACCAACGTATTTAGCCAAAATAGGTTGGCCGAGTTCTTCCGCTATTGAGCGCTTCATGAGCAGCACGGCCGCGGCACCATCCGTAACCTGCGACGAATTACCACCTGTGCTACGGTCACCATGTGGCATGAAAGCGGGACGGATTTTGGAGAGAGCCTCGTATGTGGTGCCCCAGCGTGGCCCTTCGTCCTTGGTCAGTGTGACCTGTTTCTCCTCGCCCGTCTTCGGATCTTTGACATTGGCGGTTATGGGGACGATCTCGTCGTCGAACCATCCAGCCTTCTGCGCCACCTCTGCGCGTCGATACGACTCTGCGGCAAATTTATCCTGCATCTCTCGAGTGATGTTGAACTCCTTCCCGACGTTCTCGGAAGTTTGACCCATCGGCTGCATGCAGTCACATGCTTCTTGATTCTCGAGGACCTCATCGACGAAAGGTCGGGTGAGGCGATCACCTCCTGTTGTCATGTGTTCGGCACCGACGGCAAGGCCGACAGAGATACTGCCGGTCGCGATCTGATTTGCAATGTCTTGTACGGCTTTCAGGCCAGAGCTGCAGAATCGGTTGACGGAGGAGCCGGCAGTGGTGTTAGGGAAGCCAGCGGCCAACATGGCAGCGCGGACATAGTAGGCTGCTTTTGCATCGGAGACCTAAGCATAAATCTTTCGTTAGTCAAACCCGTAAGTGTGTTTAGCGGGCCTCTATCCTTAGATTGGATCGAGTATAGCATGCTGAGAGTAAAAAGGGAGATATCATACGTTGCCTAGGCAAATATCCTCCACCATCTGCGGATCTAACCTTGACTTTCTAATCACCTCCTTTAGGATCTTGCAAACCAAGCCATCGAGAGGAGTATCTTTAAGGCCTCCTTTATTGGCCTTACAAAGCGGCGTACGGATAGCGAGGGTAATCACAACATCATCCGGGTTCTTTGTCGTTCTGCATTTAGCATTAGCATATCTTCAGTCTAATTGAGACGATGAGACGACTTCAATGGCACTGCGGGGTGAAAGTATAGATGAACATTAGCTCAACTTACATTGTAGAAAGGCCGCTCTTATTAGGCGTTATATGTGAGAGAATAGAGCTAAGACGTTGAGTCATTGTGACGGATAAAAGGATATTGAATTATGAGGTGAGGAGATGGAAGAGTAGTGGAGAATGTAAAATGCCAGGTTGATTGTTATGTCGACCGGGGAGCATCCGCTTCTACTTAGCTAGACTTTACGGGGAAGATGCCGAGGACCTCGGGTTTAAGGTCACGGGATCTCCGTATGCAGTTCACATAAATTAAACCCCCAGTAGATCGTTGGTACGTGCACTCCGCGCAAGTGTGGGCATACTGCTCCTTATCCAATGAATTCTCCACCCCAGCCTGCTTCGTATCCGGCTGCCCTCGTTTCCAGCCCCGGCACCTGCCTTAATCCGGCTCCCAGCACCTCGTTTCTTGGCCCACCTTCCTCCGCTCCAGCCGGTCTCGCTAAATCTAGCGTAAAGAATTCCGCTTTCTAAAACTGAGGGGAATCAAACTCGTGTGTCATAGTCGTGATGTGGTAATACTACTGGTACTTCTCAAGAAGTTATCCGGGCTCATAACTATCGAACGCCCAATTGGCCCAAAAAGACCGGTCCTTCTGAATAAGGTGAATAGATAGCCTTCTGTGCTCTTCCTGCTCACTGAATCGTCTCTAAATGACGCGTTGCTTGCCCTTGCGAAGATGTGGTTCATTATATTCTCCTTTAAGTACTCAATCGCAAGAGTCTTGGTTTGATAAAGGTAGGCAATTGCCCTTGTAGCAGCTGCGTTGTGAATTGGTGATGGATTTCGAGAGAATTCCGACAGCTTGCTTGCGGTTCTCGCCACATCCGGACGAGCGATATTGGCTGCATAGAGCATAGATCCGACCTTCCTCTGGTAGACATAGATGTCCTGCTTGGAGGGAGGTCGGATCTATGCTCTATGCAGCCAATATCGCTCGTCCAGATGTGGCGAGAACCGCAAGCAAGCTGTTAGAATTCTCTCGAAATCCGTCACCAATTCACGACGCAGCTGCTACAAGGGCAATTGCCTACCTTTATTAAACCAAGACTCTTGCGATTGAGTATTTAAAGGAGAATATAATGAACCACATCTTCGTAAGGGCAAGCGACGCATCATTTGGAGACGATTTAGTGAGCAGGAAGAGCACAGAAGGCTATCTATTCACCTTATTTAGAAGGACCGGTCTTTTTGAGCCAGTTGGGCGTTGGACAAGAAAGCTCTCTAGCTCTGTTAAAATCCACCACGATAGTCCAGAATCGTTTCCCTTCTCTAAGCTCTTTTCGCTGATACTCCCTTAAAGGTTACTTAATAATTTAATTAGCTCGTGTATTTGAATATATCGAGCAATGCTATTTTTCAACCTGTTAGATCCGTCAGTAGGAGGTTCAGGCGTACTGGATGGAGAATGTCCCACCCGGCCTTTATGTCAGCAAACTTAATCGAGTCTAGCACTTTACCCATATGAAGAAACAAGTCACTAGGAACTTTTTTCCGGAAGTGTGCAGTAGAACGAGTGAGCAAATCAAGGCCCACTAGTATCAAGCTGGCTTTCACTACGCGAACAAATGTCTCGTCCGAGAATGGATTGTAGGTGCTGTTAGCGTTGCGATCTATGACGAGTTGACATGTGCGTTGTAAGCCAGTCTTGCAAAATTCCACTGAATGTTTCCTTTTGAATTGATTCTCGAGGTGTTTAATTAAGCCACTGATATCTTGATGCGATAGAGAATGGTAACGAGGCCCTGGCTGGAAAGATTCCAGGAAAAAATCTACTGCGCCGCTTATTGGTAGTATGAGAAAGGCCTACATAAAAAGTCAGTACTGTGGCTATGATTGTTTCAGATTAGTTAAGGAATTTATTACTGCTCTCCGGTACCAGTGCGTAGCATTCGCTCCCTCATTTCCTGTAAACCCTTGGAAGTCTTCCTCATCAGGCGGTTCAGCCTCGAAAGGGGTTTCTTGGACTATATCGTCAATGCTGATGGGAACACGTGCGAGGATTTTACCGCTATGATGATCAAAGACACTATCGAGACAATAATCGTCGTCAATAATATCTTCAATTGTGTGAAACTCTCCGTCACTTTCATCAGTTTCACATTCTTCCTCGTCCCGATAAGAACTGCGGTAGCGAGGGTAGTCATATTCTTCATAAACACCTCCCCATACCTTCCGTTCTAAACTAGCAAGGTAGAGATAAAAGCCGACACGTTCACAGGCTTGCCCGAGCGCAAGAGCTCGGTCAAGATCTTCATTCTTCGGGCAACTTAGCTTCAAATTCACATGTGTATATTGGTAATCCAGAAGATGTATCAACTCGGTGTTTTTGGCCGGATTGGCTGCTAATGCTTTTTGCTAGAGCTTCAGGGTGTTCTGAAGACCAATCGTATCAAGATGCACCACTTTAAGAGTAGAGCTAGTGCCATTGCGAACGAGATTGTACGTCAGGACCCATCGATATCCGGACATCACTTCAAGAGCCTAACAGCTGTTGTTAGTGCCTTTCAGTTGAGAAATTCATCGGTCTTTGGAGTTTGATAAGCAAGTGGCTCGTTTATTGAATTGGCATACGCAGGGGGTGTGCAAGGATCTAAAATATTCATGAGCACAGACCTCGTGGGTAACGTCGGAGTACCTGCATCAGTTGTTAATACAGCATGCTTATGGGCTGCGACGGAATTACTCACCATCACAAAAATGATTGCTTCTTTTTCGAGGTTGGAAACACCTTCTGTATACCAGCATGCTTCACTTTGACATCCCCACCTGAATGAGGCGAGAGCAAGCAAACCACCAGGGTACCGAACATGCCTGGTGCTTTTTCCGAACTGTGCATGTATTATTATCTGGATTCTACTGGAATTCGTGCTTTAATTTACTCTTGGTGAGCTTTAAAGATGGCTCCTGTTGGCCACGGAGGTAGCCTTATTACAGAGGTGCGACGGGTGCTGTTCGACGTCCGTATCAGACAGTGTCAGTCTAGTTTCAACCTGTATCATCACTCTCTAGGGACCCCTGTAGGGGGTCAATTCTCTTAAGTATATTAGGGCTCTTAGAGCCACCTTAAATAAAACAGATTACTTATACAATTCTATGTCTCTACCTACCAGCCAGCTTAAGTTATTTGTCGTGATACCTACCTGGCTGAAAGTTATAAGCCCGGTAACCTTCTGAGCACTAGGGAGATCTTAGTGGCCAGATAACTACAACTAAGCCTCTTTAAGCATAGTTCGTCATAAAATATCGCGTGCTTTACGCGTAAGCGCGTCTCTTTACGCAACCTTAAAACAAAAGCCAATATGGCAACCAAGGACTCTATAAACCCTCTTTTACTAACCCAGAAAGACTGGCCTATATAGTTTTAATTTATCCGCTAAGAAGCAAGTTTTGCGAAGATCTGGGACTATATTAACCTAGATAAGACGGAGAACGAAATTAAAGAAAACACTAAGCCAGCTATACCTTTAATAGTAGCAGCTCCTATAGCACCTGCAATAGCTCCTACAGCTTCTATAGCACCAGTAGCAGCTCCTACAGCACCAGCAGCAGCTTCTATAATAGCAGTAGCAGCTTCTATAACTTCAGCAGCAACTCTAACGTCTACTAGAACAGCTACACCTAGGTTATTAAGTTAATAAGGATAACAAACTCCGCAATCTCTAGAGATATAAAGAATACTCTTTAAGCTCTACAAGCTCCAATAACAGGACTATATAAAACGGGAAGAGAAGCTCTACACCTTTACAGCACTATTGTATGCCACTATAGGCACCAACTTCTTAGGATATCTTAAAAACCTCACTACACTATATTCGATTTTAAGGCAGCTAAAAAAGGTAGTAAAGCCGTCACAAGCTACGTTACAGCAAATAGTATTAGACGATCTTAAGAAACGGAAACAAGGGCCTAAACGCTAGACTCTAGAATTATAGCTTCAGCTTTATATCACCATTATATAGAACAGCGAAGAGCTAGAGAAAGGGTTAATAGAGGCAACAAAAGACAGCGTTATACGAGCCTTTATTCAGGACTATAAGGAGATCTGTCCAGCTCTATATCATACCTTTATCCAGAAGGTAGCAAAGAGGCAGCGTTATACGAGCCTTTATCCAGGACTGTAAGGAGATCTGTCCAGCTCTATATTATACCTTCATCCAGAAGGTAGCAAAGAGGTTAGAAAAGCTTGAAATGTTAATAATAATTAAGGAATTTAACCTTCTCTACAAGCATCTAAATACGGGACGTAACGCCTATGCTATACTCTTAGGGCAGCCAGCTGCAGATCCTATAATATCTACCACCTTAACACCTTCTTAATTACCTAAGGCAAAGTGCTTTGCTTATAGTTTACCCTATAAGTTAAAGAATTATAAGTAACTGTTTTAGTCTCTTTAAGGTCTAAACTTTATACCAAATAACAAATATCTATGGAGGTATTAGGAATGGCTTAAGATCCCAACAAATAAGCAGTATTATAATAGGAGGCTTAAGCAGATTAAAAGGGAAGGCCCTAGGTTAAAGACATCTCCATTAGCTTTATCTACTACTAAAAAGATTAAGAATCTAGACTGACCTTAAGCTATAACAGCAGCTATAAAAACATCCTTTTTATTATTAACATTATTAACATTATTATAGGATTATCCGGATCTGTCTTTAATTAACGCCTAGGGGTATAATACTATAGCAGATACCCACTTCTGCAACAATATCAGATACTTCTATAATTTCAAGCCAAGTATATCTATAGCAACAGCTAGAGATTCTAGGGCAGAAATCTATAGATATAGTAATATTAACTTAGTAATTAAGGTGGACTAATAACACCTAACTCAGTATCTAACATTGAGGAATATAGCATACGCTCTATATTTTTATACCAATTTAATATCCGCAGCAAAGCTCCATAAGGTCGGAGTAATTATTAACTAATCTACAAACCATCTACGCTACAAGGATAACGGAAGCCTATTCGCCAACATTATAAAATATGGAGGTCTCTACCTTATTAATACTATTACCTGCTTACCACCTACTCCTACTGCCTACGCTACGTCCACCAGATTCTTTAAGACCTCAGCATATAATAGAGTATGGCATTAACGCTTGCTATACTATAATATGGAGTTAGTGGATCATCTGCTAACTACGGCAAATAGGGTTAAAGTAGTTAAGACAGACAGAGGAAGAACTCTATACAGTATACCACTTTGTAAACTATATATTTTTAGAAAGATAAACTAGCAAATATCTTATAGAGTATTAGCAAAGGGAACCTACCCTTTTAAATATATTCACTTTGATATTATTATAAAAAAAGACGGGTTTAATAGAGACACGTATATAGCTCATTTTTGGTGTGACTATATAAAGTACCATTATACTTTTCCTATTAAGAACCATAAGTAAGAGACACTACTCCCACTCTTTAAATTAATAATAGCATTTGCGAAGAAATTTAATGCTTAAGGTATCCGTATTTAGCATATAAACAAGGAGCAAGGGGTAGGCGTTAAAGTAAAGAACCTCATCTAGCTTAATAGAGGTGTTATTGAGCAATTGATGCTATATACCCTAGCTCAAAATGGACCTATAGAGAGGTTAGGGAGAGCTATTTCCAAATAAATAAGGACTGCTATTATTAAAGCAAAGTTACCCGTGGATCTATAGCCTAAGTTTATGCTCCTTGCAGTATTTCTACTCAATCGAACTCCTATTAAGTCCATTAACTGGAAGACCCTATTTAAGATACTATATAAACGGAAGCCACGGCTAGCAGGGCTTTATATAGCCAGATCTTTAACCTACGTGCTTATTAAATACGGCATTTCTAGAAAAGCAAAGTTTAAGCTATAAGCCCAAATAGGTTATCTTATTGGTATAGAAGCGTTAAATATCTATAGGATATAGATACTAACCACTAACCGCATTATCCAATCTTGTGATGTACGAATTAATAAGTTAAAGAGATATTAATCTCCCAAAATATTAGAACACCTCATTATCTTATAGGCTTAAAAGGACCGTTTTTAGCAAGTCCAGGACCTACTAAATAATCTTTAAGATGGCAGCAAGGACTAAATAGAGAACTTTAATAAAGAACTAGATATAAGACTGCCGTATTTAGTAAATATTAACATTAATCCTATATCAAAAAGCATTTAAATTTTAACAGAAGAACTCTATTAGCTACCTACTCCGGAGCTAACTCTAGAACTGTCTATACCATCAGCGTCTTCGGCGCCTTAGTAATTACCATCTATAGTGGCATCTACGCTATAGATACCATCTACTACTTAATTATCTTCTAAAGTTACTAAACCACTATTTATAGACCCTATACCTCGTTCCGAACCTTAGATAACAGCAGGCTTATTATTAGGGGGTAAAAGACATTCTGGCCATAAAAAGCAGCCTACGGCAAAGAAGAAAGATATGCTAAATTAGGATTTATAATAATAAGCCTTTATAGTTCAAATTAATAACGGTAACAATAAGCTTATTAATCTAGATATAACACCATTAGCTTACGCTTTCTACACTACTACTACAAAGACATATAGACATCAAGACAA
>Ga0307507_10001572_pt1 | contig 50723 bp, 48 predicted proteins | sample 7_EM_MG_FD_207223 | JGI IMG/M metagenome (GOLD analysis project Ga0307507, IMG submission 207223) | Populus trichocarpa ectomycorrhiza microbial communities from riparian zone in the Pacific Northwest, United States - 7_EM | ecosystem: Host-associated > Plants > Roots > Unclassified | place... | reverse complement strand
GGTATGGGCGCGCGACGATTGTTCGCGATGCAGATGTAAACAAGTCAAACGCACGTGATATTCTAACTTGATCAGGCAGGAACTAAACTAAATTAGTGGGGGGTGTCCGCATATCAATTGGGGGGTGGGTGTCAATTTACCGCTGGCCGAAGGTAATAGGTGGTGTCAACGAGTAAGTGGTCCGTGCGCGAACTCCAGTTTCAAACAACACAGATTCCATCAATTAATTACCTACTACAATGCAAAATACGGTTCTACAGGAAGGATAAGTGCTAGCAACCTCATATCGAGCGACTTAACCCCTAAAATTAGGCGTGTATATCAAATTACTATATAATCAAGCTTGATATTCCTCAGTACGGGCGTTAAATTCAGCTCGATTGATTGGCTAGTTCTTATCGATAACTGTTGGACGCGAATTGATGGGTCAAGGGATGGAAAAGTGGTTTAAAACAAGTGAGGATTCGGTAAATTTCTGTAGTCGATCATGGTTTCTGACATTTTACCATCCTTTTCTGGACGCAAGGGTGGAAGGATCCGAAGCAGGGTGCAGATAATATCGCAAATGCTTTAGAGGAAGGGGTGAAGAGGATTGATATTTGGTTTGAGGAGTGTATTAATGAGCTTCGAGCTGAATAAACCACTCTTCAGCAGTAGCACGGCCCCTATGGACATATGGACATAGTAAGGAGGGACCGGCGGAATACCGACGGGGTTCTAATGAGATGGGCTCTGTTATTTTTGGCGTGACAGGATGGATGTTGTTGAGTTTTGGTCAATAGCACTACTTTCGTGCCTGATTGCCATCAAGATTCCTCAACGCTGACAGCCCAGGTCTGGAAGCCTGAGAACTCTTCTGCCTTGATACCAACTTTTCATTTTCCTGGAGGCTCAATCCTAGGAAGGGTGCTGATATCTTCATTTTCTTGCTTGAAACTAACTGCTCACTTCGTTAGCCGCTACAATAAACCTCACTTACCATTAGTTTTTTACACAATCTCGAAGCAGCAATGTCACTTGTCACGCTCAAGCATTCCGATAGCTCTAGGGAAGACGCGGTGGATAGAAATGAAGGATCTCTAGCCGTCACCCCTCATCATGCTCTCCAACCAACAGTTGGGAGGACACAACCTTTGACCGAAACAGCTGATGATATCAAGAAAAAAATAGATAATGTTCCAAAACTGGCTGATCCCCAGCGAGAGTCGAATCGGAAATCCACAATCAAAAAACTCTACGAGCTGAGAGTGTGCTCTAAGGGCATGGGTGCCTTTGCAACCCAAGACATTAAACGCGGAATGCGTATTCTTGCTGACATTCCACTACTCACGATTCCGAAGGCACGTTACTTCAATGTTGATATCAAAGAGGCCTTTGCGAAACTTTCGCCAGAAGACAAGAAGCGCTACTTCGAATTGCATTCTGCACATGGACAAAGCACCTCAAACTGGCCTCAAAGCATCCACCCAAATATCTCTCTAAGCGAGCGAGTGCGCATTGAAGAACAGCACGACGCACGTACAGACAAAGAGGCAAGTCTGATGTCAATTTTCCAGACCAACTGCATGGAGATGGAACAAGGTGCTGCAGTCTTTTACGAAGCTGCGCGGTTCAACCATTCCTGTAACGCAAACGCGTTTTTCTCCTGGAATGCACGCATCGACAGAGAAACTATTCACGCTACCATGGATATTAAGGTGGGTGAGGAGATCACACTGTGCTACTGCGACCCGCACCACGATACTGCGTTGCGACGGTGGGAGCTGAAGCACTACGGTTTTGAGTGTGACTGCTCTGCGTGCGAGGATTCGAGCGATCCAGATTCGTTCGCGGCTATCAGCGCGCAGAGGAGATATAGACTGCGTGAGCTGGATGATGTGATGTCCGGAATTCGATCCCGCAACCTCAACTCTCCGGCTTCGCCTTCAGAGCCACTATTGACATGTCTCCTAGAAATGGCCGCATTGCAGTTAAATGAAGGCTTGTGGACTGCTGAACTAGCGCACACGTAAGTCTTATCATTTATCAGATTCAGCAATTCATGCAAAGACGTGGACAACTGCGAAGATTACTGGTTATAACCAAGGATGTCATACATTGCATTTGTTAATCATTAATATTTAGTTATTTAGACATCGCTATCATCTGCGAGGCTAAAGGAGACCTAGACAACGCCCTCAGTGCAGCTCGAAAGGCTCTCCAGGTCACCTTTGACTGCCGCGGCCCAGATTGCGAGGATATCAGTTACTACATTAGTGTTGTGCGTCGGGTGAAGCAGAGCTTGAACGCATTGAATAGTGGTGGCAACTGAAATGGTGCTGCAAGATTTCTTCACGACTTGGCAGCTGCTCTCAGGGGTCTAGCTCATCGACTTTGATCACTGGGTTCTGGAGTAGATCAACTGATCAGTCATAAGGGATGCCTCATAATGTGTTTCAAGGCGGTATTTCGGTGAATTGGGTTCAGGAGGTGATTCCATTAGGATCTGCGAGTGGAGTCGAAGGGTAGAAACAGGGTTTTCAGTCACACCTCTCAGCGGCGGCAGTAGCGGCGGATAGCCCAAGAATCAGTACCGCAGGGAATTTTGGATTCTCTAGGAGCAAGTGTGGAAGAGTTGCATAGTGAATCCTGATCTGATGTTGAAACTGGGGCTCTGCCGTGTCTAGCACGGATTGGGCAATGGCCTTGCTTAGCGCCCGCCAGCGCCCTGACGCAGCGCAACAGCAGCTCTCTGAAACTGCGATGACACAAAGTCCTTCCACAGGAGGAGTAGCTGGTAAGATCAGCACGAGACGCACCGCTGAGAATCAGCTAGCTTAGGAGACAATGAGGCGACGAGAGGCGACGAGAAGACGGCGCCACCTGTTCATGTGCGAAGAGGCCCCTTGCTTTCGCTGACATCACCTTCGCCTCCAGCTCTTTCTCTCTCTTTCTCAATTAATTCACGTACATTCTACTGCTTCCGTGCTAAACCATACACCCTAGCATCCTTCGATCCTCCAAAATACTTTCCATACTTACCTCAATAAATTCAACAATTCTTAACATGGCGGCTTCATTAGAACCCACCGTGGACAAATCCTCCACAGCCTCTGAAGCGATCTCCAAGTCAACAACAGAGCACGCATCTACAGCACCATTGTCGAATACTGAACCAGAGCCGGAACTGGATTTTCAAGGCGATGTTCTAGTCTCCAACGATATTCCCACGCAAACTGACCTAGACAAATGCGCCGATTTGCTTGTGCTAGACGCGCAAGGAACGTCGCGGCCGTTTAAGACGCTTTACGCGGGGGAAGGCGTTGCGCCACGGCAATTAATTATTTTCGTGCGACATTTCTTTTGCGGAGTAAGTATATCTCTTCCCGATGCCATACGGTATGGACCGGACTGGATGCAAGAGTATCCTCGCGGAATTGCTCTGGAATACTTCGGCCTAGATTGAGAGCATGGCAAGTTCCTCACGGGGTATAAGGCCCTTCATGCTGCTTGTTCTGGAAGAATTTAAGTAATTGGTCAATTGTTCTAGAATGCCTCCCCGGTTCAATCAGGGTAGAAGAGCTATCTGAGCAATTCGCACCGAACAGTCGAAAGCACTTGACGACGCATCTACACACTAGATCTGCTTCAACCTGCTATTTAGAAAAAGCAACACAGCTAACTCTACCCTTCATAGAATTGCCAGGAATACCTCCGCACTCTCGCGTCCTCGGTAACTCCCGAAGCACTTCTCACGTTACCTACACCAACCTTCATAACCGTCATCGGCTGTGGCCGCCCGGAGCTTATCGATATGTACGCCGCTACAACCGGTTGCCCATTCCCAATCTACGCCGACCCGACGCGCAAACTCTACGACTACCTTGGCATGGGGCGCACTCTTGACTTGGGCAAGAAGAAGCCGGACTACATTCAGAGTAATCTATTCGCGACCACTGTGCAAAGCATCGTGCAGGTGCTCAAGACCGGCCGTGATGGACTCAAGGGCGGAGATTTCAAACAAGTTGGTGGGGAGTTTATGTTCGAGGAAGGGAAGGTGGTGTGGTGTCATCGGATGCGCAATACCCGAGATCACGCTCAGGTGCCTGAATTGAGAAGGATAATAGGTCTGGATGATGCAAAACCGCCAATACGCAAGCGATGGAGCCATGGGATAAAAGAAATTAAACGCAATACTAGCTGGGGGAAGGGCAAAGAACCAAAGGAAGGAAGACGCAGCGGCAGTAGGCCAAGGCTGAGTGGAGAGAAGGTTGAAGAGAAGAGGGCAGAGGAAGAGAAAGCCATAGAAAACGAAAAGAGGGGAAACATGCCTCCTGCTTCTAATGATGTTGCGACGACTTGAAGGGTATGCATGAGGACATTGGCCTCCAGCTTGTGATGAAATGATGAGCGCTAGTAGAGGCTTGGCGAAGACATTTTTCATTCCTGTTTACCGTGGATACGGATACCCATTGGCATTGGAGTGTAAATTTGTATTTCTAGGGTTATTGTGCATAGATGGCGTTGAAGTTAGTTAGGTTACTCTATGCTATCTTACCTTCTGAATGAGTAAAACTTAGAAAGCTAGTGAATGATTTACACGAGTTATTTGCTTTTTTTAACTCACTTGAAGTACTATTTCAAAATATCTTGGAATTGAAGAATATCGTAGATAACCTCGAAACCCTCGGTGTCTACCCAATTTGGTATAGCGCCGCTTAAACAACTTTAGGAACCCCCGAATTCGTGATCTCTTTCTTTTTTCCTGTACATATACTAACTCCAATTATACATCCACACACTATCTAGCCCTAAGTACAACCACAGCTCGCCCCCAAATCCTTCCCATCCTGGACACACATACAAGTATGTGAGCCTGGCATCTCATGACCAGCACAACCAGAAAAACAGCAGCGCCAATAACCTTTCTCGCACCTCGCACAGTCCTCGTAGACTTTGCATTCTTGTGCTGTGCTATCGGCTACATAGCCTAGTCAATAAAATTTGCTGAACGGGTGTGGCAGTTCGACTTACGCGTGAGCCTCGCAACACTCCAGTCGTTGACCGACAGCCCAACCCGTACTTCGTCGGCACCAGATGCAGGGGCAGCCGGAATAGAAGGAAGACTAGCTAAACCGATGAAGGAGAAGAGGACATGTTGGAACTTCATAGTAGGAATGGTTCAGCCTAAATTGCTGAGAATTGAATTGTTGTCCTGCGGCTTAAGCAATCGATGAGGCCTTAAGGTTATAAGAATGCTGGCTATCAGGACACATTGGCTTGGTTTTATATCTCGATTTAAACAGCTCAGTGCGCAGCCAAGTTTCATTGTTACAGCTAAGATTCTGCTAGAGCAGCATGCTCAGGGTCAGTTGTAGTATCGGCGACGCCGGCGACACTGGCGGTCAAGTTTTATAACATTCCTCCAACACACATTTTTGAAGCCCAATGCTTTTAGAATATGTTCACTGCTAGCTATCGCTTGAGAAGCTATAGAGTATGGCAGAAAACTAAGTTCGCTGAGCAAGAATACAGCAGAGAGGATGATAAAATAAGTCCAGAACAGCGGAGCAATTGACCATGGCTAGGGTTTGCCAGTTCCACTTCAGTATACCCTTTACAAGCGCCGAGCCTACCCCTTCACCGCAAAGATGAGGCCGAACAGAAAATCGTACGACTACTTACTAGCAACCTTTTTTTCCTAATGTTAAGATCTTTTACTGCTCTATATAGGGCAAGGAATTATGCAATTCCATTTCCCCCTTCGAATATTGATCCACTTACGACTACACATAACCTTGGGGCTTTCGACACAATTAGATCCTTGTCTTGGCACGATCCTTGGCAGCTTCGTGGCGAGGTCGTAGTCGGGGACCATACTCAGCACTAATGCAAAGAATGAAAGAAGCTCAACAAGAGGCAGTCAGAGAGCCCTTCAACCTCAGAAATTTATTTTACCAACACGCATATATTAGCATTAGTTTAAAGTTAATAGACAAATCTGCCTCTAGAACTAGAGTGCTTGGGTGCCCTTTTAATATTACATTCTTGTTCGCCTGACATAGCAAACGCTTACTTATCTTGAACTCTTAAATAAGCAATTACGCGCTAGAGTCCTATTTAAAGATTCTCGTTTAAGTTTACGTGGATAGGGTTAGCATTTGCGTAGTTTTAGGTTATCAAACCTGGGTCGGCTCATTTGCAATAATTTTGTGACCCGTTTGGGACGTTTGGGTTCACAACAGGTCCTCACAATAGTCATAATATGTATGCAATCACAAACACAGCAATTGTCATCCCGTTATGGTAAAATGTTCCGACAGCCGCAACTCGGAAAATTTCCCGCACAGCAAGAGACAACCCCTCCAACGAAGGCATTCAACCCCGCTATGCTTATGATGCATCTCTAATTGTCAGATATGTTGTCTAGAACAAGCACCCACGCTGTTCTTCTATGTCAATTCCGAGCCAAGTGCGTGCTTTAACATAGCCCGATTTAAATCCGTTAGAATACTCCAGAGAACCACTATGGACAGGCCTGCCGTGGCGCCGGGGGTGTCGACCCCGCGTCGTCTTCCGGGTCGTTTATAGGGGTGTCGCGACGGTACTTATTGTCGCGAGGTAGTGACTGGACCCTCTCTCTTCTTCCTCCTTTACCTAATCTTAACATCTACACCCATTAAGCGCACCATTGATCTTACACCTCACAATCACTCAGTATGCCTGCCGATACCGTTGGAAAGGTACCTCATACCCCGCTAGCTCATCCCTATCCTCAAGGAAAGAAAAGGCCTACGTCACGCCCACATACTGACATCTTCCTCTCTCTCTAGACAATCACTTGCAAGGTACGGCTCATCTCATGCTTATCCTCTATGGAATATATCCCGCTCATCCGATACTAATTGACATGCGATAGGCGGCTGTCGCGTGGGAGGCTGGCAAGGATCTTACAATCGAGGACATCGAGGTCGCGCCGCCTAAGGCACATGAGGTCCGCATTGAGATCTACTATACCGGCGTATGTCACACAGGTCAGAGAGCAACCCAGAAAGATGATAAAAAGCATCGGCGGATAAATGGATGAATTGGATCGGCAGAATAAGAATTGACGCAGATGCACAGATGCATACACGCTCTCGGGCAAGGACCCTGAGGGTGCCTTCCCCATAGTTCTCGGGCATGAAGGTGCAGGAATAGTAGAGAGTGTTGGCGAAGGAGTCACATCAGTGAAACCTGGGGACCACGTCGTTGCGCTTTAGTATGTGACGTTTATTCTAGAGTTTATTCTCTCTGCTAGTCTCTACATACTCTTAACCACCCTACTCTTTATAGACCCGGCTAACAATCATACAGCACTCCTGAATGCCGCGAATGCAAGTTTTGTTTATCTGGCAAGACCAATCTATGCGGGAAGATTCGCGCCACGCAAGGAAAAGGCGTAATGCCTGACGGAACCTCGCGTTTCAAATGCAAAGGCAAAGATCTTCTGCACTTTATGGGCACCTCAACCTTTTCACAATACACTGTCGTGGCCGACATCTCTGTCGTTGCGATTACCGACAAAGCCCCTATGGACCGCACGTGTCTGCTTGGTTGCGGTATCACAACTGGTTATGGTGCCGCTGTTATCACGGCAGGCAAGGGGGGTATTGAGAAAGGCGCCAATGTCGCTGTTTTCGGCGCTGGCTGTGTCGGTCTTAGTGTCATCCAAGGAGCCGTGAAGAACGGGGCTGGCAAGATCATCGTAGTGGATGTGAACGATTCCAAGGAGGAGTGGGCGAAGCAGTTCGGCGCAACGGACTTCGTTAACCCAACTAAGATCGGGTCGCAGAGCATTCAGGAAAAGCTGATTGAGATGACAGATGGTGGCTGCGACTACACATTTGATTGTACTGGTAATGTGCATGTTATGCGAAGTGCGCTTGAGGCGTGCCATAAAGGATGGGGAGAGAGTATCATCATTGGAGTCGCGGCAGCAGGGCAAGAGATTAGCACGAGACGTGAGTTACCACTTCCAAGGATATCCACAACCACTCTATCTACCAGCAAATGCTCTCTTTCTACTATCTGCATTAGTTTTATGCTACCCCGAACTCCTACTCCTGCCATCCCCAAGTTTTAGTTATTTTCTTCCCAATATGAAACCTGACTAACATCATATCCAGCATTCCAACTCGTCACTGGCCGTGTATGGAAAGGCTGCGCCTTCGGCGGGGTTAAGGGCCGCACGCAGCTTCCAGACCTTGTGCAAGACTACATGGACGGAAAATTGAAGGTTGACGAGTTCATTACCCATCGTCAACCGCTCGACAATATCAACCAAGCTTTCGCAGATATGAAGGCTGGTGATTGTATCAGGTGTGTGGTCAACATGAGGGAAGGTTAATCGCAAGAATAGGTTTGTAAGGGGGGTTGATGGAGTGGAGTTGAGAGAAGCTGAGCAAGGAGTTGAGAAGGTAATTACCTAGGTATAGATCGAGGGGAGTTTGAGGTTGATGAAAATTTAGTGGAGCTGGGATTGACTATAGGATGGCACATTCCGACTAAACCGGCACTCGAAACGTTTCTTAGGTCGCCGCTTTTCACATAGAAACTGGTTAGGCGAATGCTAAAAGCATGTTTTGCACATCCTCTCCATTTCTTTTAGATACTAGTGTCTGTTGATCAATGGTAAAAACCTCGGGTGACCTTGAAACCTCAACGAATAAATTTAAATACATGAGATTCTCTAATTCGTTTTCCTTGGTAGCTAATGGCATTAACTTGAATTTACATTGGATTTCCACGAGACCTTGACGCCAAATGCTGCGCATAATAGCGCCGCGTCAGGGCAGTGGAAGATCTGGCATGGTATTTTCATGGGCAGTGGCGGATGTGGCACGATGGAAGATTTCTTGTGTCAGAATGAGCTGCTCGAGGTGGCCGTACGAAGTGGTGAAATTTGCCCTTCGATGGCGGTATTGGTCTCATTCTCATGGCATTGGTGCTGATGTTGTTAAGCACGTGAGACTATTCCGTGCTCGGCGCACCTATATGATTGCCCTCTTTGGGTTTAGCCAAGGGGCGAACTTTCGCTAGAACCACGGAGGTCACAGCAACACCATTGAACATGCTTTCCAAGGCTAGCGCCAGCACTTCACAATTAGGTGTAATGCAAACCTTAGGCCTAGCACGTCATTCTTCCTGCAAGGTGCTTCGTCAGCTCCTGAATCGCTTTGTGAATGGTCTCCGCATTATGTTCCTATGACGCTGTTTCTCTACACGCTAGAACATTTAAGATTTTCAGGGATCAGAGCAATGACGTATATGCTAGGAATTCGGCACCGGATTACCTACCTGGCGTGGTGGCGGGAGTGAGCGGAACACTATTGGTAGGCCAGATGGTCTGCCCCACATCTTGGGACAGCAACGGTCAGCCTGAGTGTTCAAGATCTTGCGAAAAGTTTCATTTTGTACGAGTGTTTGATATTTTCGTCACTAGAAATGAAAGAGATGCCGTCGTGTCGCGGTTTGGAAGTCTTCATCCGTTGTTTGCGCTTGAGAAGATACATTCTTGTCGTACTAGTTCACTATCTGCTCGATTTTCACTAAGACGAGCTTCCTTTCTTTCCTTTTGTTCCTATTTGCCAAATTATGAGCTTCCTTTCACAGTGATCAGGGTAAGTTTCCGCCCCCCCAAAGACCGCGATGTAACACTGTATCCTGCTTTACACGCGTGATCGCCTGTCGAGGATGGTTGTTCTCATCCGCCCTCTCCCGCTGGTAATATCTTGACAGCGAATATTCTAATTCGCTGCCCCCGGCCCGTGTGCGACCTCGTGGCCAGTGAGGTTTTGCGGGGTCTTGTCTGGGGCTTCCAGAAGGAAGACTACAATTGCCGAATAGCCACCAGGGTCTCCATATATTATGCTGGTGATGGTACGCGGAGAACGAATGTCTGGCATTTCCCCACGCACCTTAATCCGAATCAACCGCATTTGACTGCTTTCAGAATGAAGCTATCTAATCCGTTATCCAGTTGGAGGGCTCGTCATAATGCTGTCAATGGCAATGGGGCATCTTCATCTTCTGCTGAGAAGCATGAAGGGTACGATGACAGCCCACTGCCACGTCTGACCTGGGCGTCCTTCAGCATGGGCATCCTCGTCTCAATGTTACTTTTCTCATATTGGCCAGCCACTGCCCCGTCTTACTAACTATTCTCAGGGTGGTTTCATCTTTGGTTATGATACTGGTCAGATCTCCGGCTTCTTGGGGATGGAAGACTTCCTCAATCGTTTTGGCCAACATCACGCCGATGGTACCGCTTACTTTAGTAATGTCCGATCTGGACTAATTGTCGCTCTGGTAAGTAACTCTCTACGAATCTCAGTACCTCTAGATATGCTAACGCCTTAAAGCTATCAATCGGTACCTTATTTGGTGCTTTGATTGCTGCCCCAATTGCAGACAGGATTGGTCGTAAAATCTCCATCATGTTCTGGTGCTGCATCTTCTCCGTAGGCATGATCGTCCAGATCTCAGCCACTCACAAATGGTACCAGATCATGATAGGACGATTTGTTGCTGGCTTTGGTGTCGGCGCTCTCTCCCTCCTGGTCCCCATGTATCAAGCCGAAACTGCTCCTCGCCATATACGTGGTGCCCTGATCAGGTTCGCACCCTACTAGCTAATTTCCAATGCTGCGCCTATTTACTAACTTGTTTTTAGCACATACCAGCTCATGATCACATTCGGCATCTTTCTCGCCGCAGTCTTTAATTACGCAGCGGAAAGACACCAGAAAGGCAAAAAGGCCTCATGGCAAATCACTATGGGTCTCTCCTTCGTCTTCGCTGCCATCCTCGGCGTAGGTATCGTGTTCTTTCCCGAAACGCCTCGTTACAACTATCGCAAAGGCAAAATCGACAAAGCCAAGCAAACCATGACGCATATCTATGGTGTGTCAGACAACCACTATAGCGTGCACTATGAGCTGGAAGAAATCCGCGTCAAGCTCGAAGCCGAGTCCGTTAAGGGTAGCTCATGGCAAGAATGGTACTCGATGTTCTTCGCGCCCAAGATGGCGTACCGCATCGTTCTAGGCATGGGTTTGCAAATGTTCCAGCAACTGACTGGCGCAAACTATTTCTTCTACTATGGTACTGTGATTTTCCAAGGCACGGGCATCAACAACAGCTTCGTAACGCAGATGATCCTGAATGGCATCAACTTCGGCACGACCTTCTACGGCCTGTACATCGTAGAGCACTACGGGCGCCGTAAGTCGCTGATGGCCGGGTCCGCATGGATGTTCATCTGCTTCATGATCTTCGCGTCCGTAGGCCACTTCTCGCTCGACCGCGAAACACCAAATAACACGCCCAAATCGGCGCGCGCCATGATCGTCTTCGCGTGCTTCTTCATCTTCGGCTTCGCGACCACCTGGGGCCCCATGATCTGGACTATTTGCGGCGAGCTGTATCCGTCTCGCTACAGGGCCAAGGGCATGGCGCTTTCGACCGCCTCGAACTGGCTCTGGAACTTCCTGCTCGCTTTCTTCACGCCCTTCATTGCTGGTGACATCGATTTCAGGTACGGGTACGTCTTTGCGGCCTGCAATGTGTTGGCTGGAATCGCCATTTACCTCTTCGTCATCGAGGGGCAAGGCCGCACGCTTGAGGAGATCGATACCATGTATCTCATCGATGTCAAACCGTGGGAGAGTAGCAAGTGGGTTGTTCCGCCTCTCGAACAGATGAGTGGGAAGCTGAGGCAGAAAATCGAGGAAGCGAATCCTGAGAAGGCGATTGAACGCGGGCTTAACGGGAGAGGCGAAGGCAGCGTACCGAGAGATGAGGAGTTGGGGGCGGAACGTAAAGAGGAGTAGGTAGAGAACTGGTTAAAGCAAGGACAGAGTCCTTTAGTTATATACTGCCACTGTGATGTCGATAGAGTTATATACTACATTTTTATGTAATAATAATGATCTTATTTAATTCACTTAACAAGGTTCAAGAAATCAAACATGAAAGGAGATTAAATATAGTCGTTCCTACGTGAAGACAGTATTATAGGTAGCGGGCTGTGGAATTCATGACTAGAACGCAGCACAGTTTATCTCATGAGTTCTTTCACCGAGCCTTTTTAATATAGTTCGACTACCGACTGCCGGATTCGCCTCTCTGCAGACACGGACACACGCATTTGGAGGAAGTTCCTGGGCCTTTCATTTGGTGATAATAGTAATGATATGGCCAAGAACGCTGCGAGGTTCTTTCCAGAGTACTTTCGGGCTGTCTAAGCACAGGAAACATCGAGAAACTTTCAACTATCTCAATGTATTTGGCAATGCCATTCCACATATCCCTAAGTTATGTCACGCTAAAAAAAGACGATAAAAGCCTGTGATTTTCCTAACCAAACGCCAATCCCATAAATCCCCCAAGTGAATATTCGGATTCTATGCAGCATGATTCTCTTTCCACCTCTTTACCCTGCTCTTGATATCTCCTTCACTTTGTTGCATCGGATTTAGCTTTTGATCCCGAAACATGGCTCCATAATTATCTCCATACTTCTCGACAAGCCTCTGTATCCATTCTTGCTCCCTCGCACTCTGCTTCCGTGGAGCCTTTCTTACACCGGATAATGCCTGCGCCTCTAGCTGTTGTACAACTGCTGTAGCAGGAGTTCCAGCGGGTACATTCGCAAAGCCAGTCCATTCTTCTGGATCGGAGTCTTCAAGGTCGTTCAATGGATCATTGAGCGGATTAGGTTTCTTTGAAGCGTTGGGAACGTCGAGGACGCGGAGGATTTTGCCAGTGATAGTATCTCTTTCAACGCGCGCGTCTAGTGGAGTAAAGGTTTTTGGTGCGACAGAGGGTATGTGGAATTTGTCTGAGATATTGGTAGAGGTATTGGTAGAGGTATTGGCGGGTTCGGAAGTGGGAGTGGTGGAGAATGCCATCTTTTCAATGCCGCCAGTTGCATGATTGAGCTTCGCGGATAGGCCAAGACGACGGTAATTCTGAGACAGTGTCTCTATTTGGTTCCTGTTTAGTGACACAGTGGTTAGCTGAAATATTTAGTGTTGGTAGAATGCGCTGGTGGAGGGGTTGAAGACGGACCAATTTGCGGCGATAATAGGATTGTTGAGTATCTTCTTCTTCGACTTAGGCTTACGCTTTACTTTTGCAATTGAAGAGCGATTCTTCTTCTTCTGAAGTTCGCGGCCCATGGTTAGTGGTATCGCTCGAGAATCAAGACGTTGATGGGAGGAAAATAGTTTAAGTTACCTAGGTATTTGGAAAGTTTGCAACACGAATTCTTGGCATCTTCGCTTCCTCAGCCCTACGCCAACTTAATTGAACGACTTCTCTAGCCTCTGAGGATCACGCGTGTGCCGTCTCATATATTCGCATATAGCCGCAACAATGGCATCCAGGAGATCGTTGTTTCTCTGGGCGGTTTTTGCTGCTGTATTCTTTTATCAGGTTGCTGCCAGTGTCCCGAAGGAAGATAGTGCATTAACAGGGGAGCTTACGCCTGGAGAGATAGAGGACAAACTTCAGGTACAATTTATTATCTTTTTGCTTATTAGTAGTGCTCTACCAATGCCGTTAAGGTACTCTTTGATGTATCCCTGATACCCTGACCACCCATAGGATGTCGCATGCTAAATACCCCGCTTCTCCAAGCTTACACTTCACGATAGGAATGCCATCTTTTAAACAAGCATAAGCCAGCAACAAGCCCAACAACCTCAAGCCTAACTTCTAGAATATTTGCTATTCTCTTCCCAGGTAGCCCAGCCATCAATGCTCTTCTCGCAACACTCTACATCTCCGGCCCGCCCAATTTCCTTCTGATGCTCTGCCCCCCAAAAATTGACCCCTCCTCGTTGAGTGTAATGGTCGCATTTGCAGTGGGTGGGTTGCTTGGAGACACTCTCTTCCACCTCCTCCCTGAGATATTTCTAGGGGGGGATGAGCCGGAGCATGTGCGCTTTGTGATGGTTGAGCCTAATAAGAACTTGCTTTTGGGTGTGGCTATAATGGTCGGATTTGTAATTTTCGTGGCAATGGATAAAGGATTACGGATTGCTACAGGTGGAGAAGATATTCATGATCATGGACATGGACAATCCCACGGAAAGGCTGAGCTTGCGGAGAATACTTCTACGAGTGCTAAAGCTAGCGGGCTTGACATTAAAGGTATAAGCGCGATTTCCTTACTGCGCTGAAGTCTTCCACCAGATGCAACGGGCCTTCTATTTTATTGAATGCACTACTAAAAAAGCTTAGACAAATCCTTAGATTCCATTCGTTCAAGAAAAGGTGCATCTGAAAATGGAACTCTTTCTCCAATTCCCGAAAAAGAAATAAACCCTAGTGTAAAGCTTGGTGGTTACCTAAACCTGATCGCTGACTTTACCCATAATATTACGGATGGATTGGCCTTGTCTTCTTCATTCTACGCAAGTCCCACGATTGGCGCAACGACAACTGTCGCTGTTTTCTTCCACGAGATTCCTCATGAAGTTGGCGATTTTGCCCTTCTAATCCAATCCGGGTTCTCCAAGCGTGCGGCTATGGGCGCTCAATTCATCACGGCTATCGGTGCCCTTCTCGGCACAATGATCGGTATCGCAGTTCAAGAGTTCGGAGGATCAAGCAATTCCAACACTGCGCAAGGTCCTGGACTCTTCGGCACTAGTCTCCAGTGGGGTGATATGCTGCTGCCATTCACTGCAGGGACATTCTTGTATGTTGGTACCGTGGCCGTGATACCGGAACTGCTGGAGACAGGCCCAGAGAGAGGGAAAGAGTTGAAGAAAACTCTAACACAGTTTTCGGCGATGTGTGTGGGGGCAGGAATTATGCTAGCGTAGGTTCCACTTTTGAATAATATATGCAATGCTAATCAAAATGTTCAGCATCTCGTGGTCTTAGAATTTTCCACATAGGGGCATAATCGAGAGACCAGATTGGAGAGCAGAAAAGGCACTAGGCAGAGTCTAGAAATTAAAGAACGGGATAAAGAGCCCCAGGGACTGTTCATATCCTTGCAATAAATACCTTTCTTTCAACCTCTATGTTCTGTCGGCTTGATCATTCTAAACCCCATCATCAATTCTTGCTCAAAAAGAGAGAGATAAACGCCAGAAATATGATAACGTGTTTTATCAGCTAACGCGCGGTCCCTACCTAACGCACAGTTAACACCAAAACTTCAACATCTTGTAACTTGGCCACCACCACCAATATAGACCCTACAAAAGCTGCGCTAGAGTTACTAAAGTCACTAGAGCTTAGAGAAAAGCCTAATTATACTTAGACGGCGAAAAAGCATAGTATTAAGCGCTCACGGCTGTTAAAGCGTTACCGCAAGGTGCAGGGCACCTATGCTAAAAAAGTTAATAATATACGCCTCCTCAGCGACACGCTAAGCTTGTAGAGAAGACGCTTTTAGAGACTGCTAAAGGACGGGGATTCTCTCTACCATGGCAGATTATAGAGGGCAAGTTACCTTCTAGTATTACCTTTAACTACCCGCTTCGAGATATGCTTAAGAAGGAGCTCGTCTTATACGTAGAGCTTACAGAACCATCGCTTTTATTAATAGTGCACGAATTGTCTGTTCTGACACAAGCGTCTATAGGCTAAAAGAACACAACCATCGACGATCTTATAAAGCAGTCCTTTAAATCCGTAGAAGAGAACTTCCTGAGTATTGTCTCCAACGCCGTTTAAACCACAAGCAAGCTTGAGACGGCACCGGCATCTGCTTCCGACCCGCGGTGCGACCTCTGCAATATGCCAGTTCTAGGTGGCCGATTCGGAATCCATGGTTGGGGAGGCGATCGGCAAGGCGAGATCATTGCACAGCGTAGCAAAGGAGGACCAACCCTTTGCTATGGTTGTACTCGGTCTGTTCCTCAGCCAGCCGCAAGCCACTGATGACGGACCCTAAATCTGAGTGTCCATCTATTTCCCGATCTTCTGCTCCTGCACTGGACGTCATAGCCTCACAATGATCACAAGGGGAAGGTACCCGTTTGACTGCAAACGGAGGCTACTAGGACTGGACCCTCCTTCGGACATCCGTCAGCTTGCAGCATTCTCGGACGCGTGGGACTCGATCGGTACCAAGGTATGGAGGAAAGTTTGATCTTTGCCACGGGAAGCTTATGCACGACAGCAATAGATAGAAGGCTAAGGAGGTCTGAAAGAATGCTGGATACAGCAACGTTTGGTACAGGCGTGAGCCCGTACGTTGAGGAAGGATACAGTACGATAGCTCCTGGCCAGCGAACACATCAACCAACAAATATCCTCGATAGCGGCTCGATGACACATGAATAGAAGTCTTGCGAGCTTAGGCCTGAAGATCCGTCTTCCGATTCTTGAATGCTGCCATCCACGCATGCCCTGGTTACTTGCATATAGAGCCGACCCATGACGGCACCTAATCGTGGAATATACTTGGTAAGTAGAATCTTAGTGAGTACACTTGGGTACTCGGTCCTATGCTGACTGAGGATGTTCTCAATTGGGCTCCAGTAGCCTATCTCGAGAAGTATAACGCCCAAGCTGTAATAGTCGTACAACTGCCGAAAGCGAGCTTCTTTCTCTCTGTCATTCTGAATCTTGCGTTCTTCGAAATAGTCTGGGTGCACGTATTCGACGAATCCACGGTCTTTGACGGGACCGTCCGTGAATAGGCTGGGGCCGTTAGGCCGGCTAAAGCGGAAGTCCACAAGGTAAGGTTTCGAGAGCTTGGGCCTTCCAAAATTCGAGGGCTCGGAAAAGAAGAGGATGTTATTGGAGTTTAGCGCCTTGTGCAGCCATCCGATGGAATGGAGCTCGAAGACACTTTGCGCAAGGGCCAGCGCCAGACTGTAACGCTCCTCAAGCGCTGGCTTCTCGGGTACTCCCCTTAAGACGCTCTTCTGTGGCTTCGGAATCGCCTTCCGCAGGTAGCCCAGCAGTGTTTCCGGGACGGAGTTCGCGCCGTCGTCTGGAAATCGGAATACCAAGCTATATCCTTCTTGATTGGGCAGTATGTATCCGATGCAGTCCAGCACACGAAGGCCCTTTGGTTTCTTCTGGGCCAATAGTTTCGCAAGTGCGGCAATGCGCTCCGCTCGATCCGTGGGCGTCCATTTCCGCCAGGACTCAGAGTATGGTACGCTCTCGACGAGGACTCTACGCGATGTGGATTTCTCTCTTGTGTCGGTGTAGTTTTCGCTAAGGTCGGCGATCTCATGGTAGCCGTCAGGCAGACGGGTCAATTCCGTAATCTGGTGCTCTTCCAGCCGCAACCGCTTCGCCTCCTCGTCAGTGCTACTCAACCTCACGAGAGAATCTTTCAATCCTCGTAGCAGGGCTATGGACGCCATTTCTTGATGCGGCTCGGACTCCAAATCAAGTACGTCCCCCATGCTATCGAGGTCGTGACTGTCAATGGTATTTATAATGTCCTTTTCGCATATTATGCTGACTTGACGCAATGTCTGGGCTGGCAATAGATTGCACAAGGCCTCGATTCTCTTCCGGATTTCGTGAGATATGGTAGGTGAGTACCCTAGGGAAGGCTTTCGGGATTCGTCCTCTTCATTCTCTCTCGGTAATGTAGCGAATGCCGACAGCACAGTCCTACAGATTCCTTGCAACTCTCGTAGAAGTTGCTGCGCTCTTTGCATTGCTTCCATATTTGGAAGACTATGTGGACTCTTCTTTATCAGCTGCTTCGTGTGCATACCCAAAGGCGATCCCCACATGTGCAGCTTTCTCTTTTCCATCCAGACGTCGAGCGCAGACAACCTATGCTCAGTGGTTCTTAGCGATGCCTCATATTCGTCCAGACTCGCTACGACATCGGTGTAGATGCATTGTGTCGCAACCGCCGACAAGGCCCTCAACGCATCTTCCGCCCTTGGCCGCGTTTCCACATTGACTTCCAATAATGTCTTCGCCGTTTCTAGCAAGCTGAATATGCCCGAGCCTCTGTTCATCTGGAGCTTTTCCATGTGATGTAGGACTTCAGGGCGCGTGGAGTTACCCAACCAGAAGTACGAGTTTGCGACTCTCCACTCTTCGGATACCAAGCGCGCTCGCTCTTTTCTGGCGCTCGTTACGCCCTCTGATCCCTCTGCCATATACGTTGCGACTTCCAGAATGAGGCAGCCAAAGGCCCAGATGTCAATCGACCTGCCTACGGTCTGATTGCGGAAATTTTCATCCATGCACTCCGGCGCTATGTAGTCGCTGAAGGTATCCGGCCATTCCGTTTTTGAGCCTTTCTCGGGTGGCTTGATCTTGGACAGTCCGAAATCCGCAAGCATGAACGTATTGGGAGTGACTAGGATGTTGGCGGGTCGTAGATCGTGGTGGTAGATGATGAAGTCCATGTCGACTTCGCCTTGGATCTTGAAGTTGTGCACGGCGTGGATGGCGGAAGCAAGGCCTTGAAGAGCTTGGTAGAAGGTGTCGTCTTCAACAAAGTTTCCGAATCGCTCGTCGCGCACTAGGAACTCGCTCAGATCCATATCCAGGCATGGGAAGATGAAGTTGAACCGCGATCCTTGCGTATAAGAATACAAAAGCCGCACAATGTTCGTATGCTCGAGGAGGCGCAGGGCTTCTAAGCAGCTTAGCTCTTTAGCATGCTGATCCCGGTTCTTGCTCCCAGGACGGAGTTGTTTCCGAATGAAGACGGATGCTTCCTTGCACTGCTCTCCTTAGTATCCGCTGTACAAATAGTCAAAGAAGGACCACTACCTGCTCCGGCACGAAGTCATGCATCAAAGGATCGATCGTGACTTTCGAGATCACGCCAAAACTTCCATCCAAAGAAGGCTCCGCCGACTCGGTCTGAAATGGTAGGACCTCCCTATCACGGAATTTGCGAAAACCTCCCTCCCGAAGGTAGACTGGAAGGAAAGCCCACTGTGCATCGAAAAACTGTGGTACATCCGGATTGATGCTTGGCAGATCGTTCTCTTTGAACGGCAAGCGATCGTCCAGCTCTTGCTTGTCCACGAAATCTACTATCGTCTCCGGTCTTTGTATCCACGTTAGGATTGCGAAGACGACAACGCCACCTTCGCGGACCGACGTCGCCAGGCTGGAAATGCGCCACTCGGGTATTGCGCATTCTTTGAGTGTGACGATTATAGTATTCCGTTCGAAGATCGTTTGGAGGTTTTGGTTGGCCACGTAGGGATTTCCGTCCGCTGTTGTCCGCCGGAGGCTCTTGATCTGAGCAATGACCTTGTCCGATGCACCACCCATTGTAGGAAGACGCTTGATGATCCCAACCAACTTGGAATCCTAGACCGAAAATGAAGGTAAGGAAACGGCGCGACTAGCTAGGCAGCGAAAATTGATGGCAAGGCATATATTGGCGGGAGGCAAGCGGTACAGTCTACATAGCCAGGCTGAGCGGGCGCCCGACCGGTCGTCTCTTCACCCAGTGTGGCCAAAAATTACGATAAGCGAATTTGAAATAAATCGATATCGAATACCGGATTTATCCGAATACAGTGATGTGCCCCCCTTTAGCGAGCGCTGCGAAATTTTAAATTCGGTACGCGCATCCAGTCTCGCGAGTAATTGAAGCGAACGGTTGTGGCTACGCGCAAGGACCTTTTTGGTTGCCCTGGAGAATCGCCTTGGTTGCCCTGGAGATTCGCTTTGGTTGGCCAGGAGAACCAAATTAAAGACATACGCTTCCTCTTCTCCCCCTTCTCCCCCGTAACTACGCCTCCCTTGTGGCCGCCAAAACGCGAATACAACGCTGTCTCCGCAGAGAGGTCGATGAAATTTGGCAATATCATATAGGTGGAAACCTCACGATATTTGATAAAGATCACGACACTGCGGGATCGCGAAGGTTCTTACGGCCAAGCATACGGCTTCGCTATAATTACTATGTACAGTTGGTGGCAACCAAGCAAGATTGGATGCGCGTAGCGAATTTAAAATTTTGGAGCGCTCGCCAAAGGGGGGAGGTGAAGCTGGTCGTGCACATCACTGTATACATTAAATATCGGTTTTTCTCACTTAATATATATTATAGGCACTACTAACCGCACACCCCCTAATTACTGCGCGTACACCCCCTAATTACTATACGCATACCCCCAGCTTAGATCCTTCCACTTTAAGTTAGAATATTACGTGTGTTTTGGCTTATTTATACCCAAATCGCGAAAATAACACCACGCGCCCATACTAAGAGCCTGCAATTATAGAGTGTTATTGCGGTCGCCCGGCTAGCTCTATAAATCGCATTAATAACTCTGCTTAGCGGGAGCTCTTAGTATTTGAGCGAAATACTAGCTACACTACCTGCGCGCGGGTGCGGGCGCGGGCGCTGGCGTGCCCGTAGAGGCAATCTATAGACGTTAAAATGGAAGCAGTAGTACCTAATCTAGTTCTTACAGCGCCTTGTAGAGCACTCTATAGTATACTAGACGTATATATAAAGACGTAGTAGTCGTGTTCGTAGCCTCCGCTGGGGCTTACCCTCCTAGCAGAAAATTCTTCGCACCACCACCATGTCGCAGCGCCGGCGCTGCGCAGCCGTACGCACGTCTCTGCGTTTGCTCTAGTAGTCTATTGGCACGATCCTAATAGAATACTGATAGTAGCTGCTAGGTTCCCGGGCTCCACCGCATGGAAAAAAAAAATCGATATCGGATTTTATCGGATATTTTATTGTATTTTACGATATCGTAATCGTTTTAAAACGCGTTATTTTTGGCCACACTGTCTTCACCGGAAATGTTCCTTTTCCCACCGAGCTCCGCAAACACAAAAGAATGGAGGGCGTAATTCCATGAATTTCCAGTTTAATTAGAGGAGCTTACTTCCTTCTTCTCGGCCTATCAGTCCGTCAAGATTGGTACGTTCCGCGACAAAAGGGGTGATTGGTTGTCTTACTTCGGTCAATTCCCGCTCGGCGGTCACCACGAACTGATCATGTCTTTCCTGTCCATAAAGTCAACTACGCACAATTTTACAATACATTGCTTTGGGCGACTAAAGGGCCGTACCTCCAAAGTGTATGCGCTTCCAAATTCTCGCCGTAATAGTCCCAATAGTTTGGAACGTGTTACGTAGCTCTTGTCCAGCCTGGTTTCGACGTCCGGCATCCTCAGAGATGGTGCTTTCTCGGTCAGCTCAATGTTCAGATTGCCGAGGAGCGAAGGGCGTCGACATGTCTATAAATATTAACTGCTAACCTAGAGAAAGCAGAGTCATCCGCCAGCCGAATTGTCCATGTCCATCGTGGCTTTCGACCATTGGGTGAGCGGATGTGAGGGTGGGTTGCACAAGGCTGAGGACCTGGCGGAGTCCAATAAGGAAAGACGCCAAACTTGGCAAATGCCGCAGGTTCATTTCGCAGTTAGTCCTTTGGTAAGCTCGTCAAGTTCTGAAATCTTAGCAGCCGTTTGTTGCGCCTTGGAGTCGGTCAAACCGCCCTTTCGCACCTGCGTTTGCCAAAGCTCGTGGTATACCCGTCTCGCCTCCTCCAAGCGGCCAGAGAGCTCAAGCATCCTGGCGAAATGTCTTCTGCAATGCATCACAGCCTGGTGAGATTCACCTAAAAACTTTTGGCCCTCTGCGATGGTTTGCAGCTGCATAGATTCGGCTTCGACATGTTTGCTCTGGTCAAAGTACGTCCAGGCGAGACTATTACGACTCGCCAGCGTGGACGGATGAGCGGGGCCGTAGTCGGATCTTCTTGACCTCGCCTCAACTATCTTCCTTAGCAGAGGTTCGGCCTTTTGCGGCAGTTGTCGGCTAAGAAAATTGTTGGCCAAGGCTTGGATCGAAGTCAAGGTGTTTGGATGCTCTGGTCCGAGGACTTCTATTCGGCCCAAAACGACCTGGCTCAGTGCCTTTTCCTCTTCGGCCCATCTCTTTTGTGAGCGGAAAGTCATTGCAAGATTGGACAGGGCCGTAAGGGTCAGTTGGTGCTTCAGCCCGAATCGTTCCTTCCTAAAGTCAACGACTTGTAGCTCGATGTCTTCCGCTTCCCCGGTCCGGTGTTGTTGCGTGTATATAGCGGCTAAGTTCAGCTTGCTGGTCCATGTGAATCCATGTTCGGAGCCGAGAGTCCTTTTGCGAACTTGCAGAATGTGGGTTTGAAGTGATTCGGCGTCTGCATAGCGTTTCTGGTTGTAGTACACCGCTGCAAGGACAGCCGTAGTCTCGATCGTGCTGGGGTGTTCTGGGCCGAACTTTGCCACCTTGACTGAAACGAGCTGGTCAAGAAGTTCCTCCGCTTCTTTCAGTCTACCAAGCTCGCTCCACGTGCTTGCCAGCGACGACCCGGCACTTAGTGTGTAGCTATGTTCAGCCCCGATCTTGTCTTGCAGGCTAGCAAAGACTTTGGCTGCTATTCTCTCAGCGAGCTTAACACTTCCTTGCGCTCGGTAGATTATGGCGAGATCCATTTCGATCTTTATGCTGGCCATCAAGTCAGTCACTGATTCGAGGGCTTCGATCAAAATGTCCGCAGCTTCATCGTATGATGAACGTAATCTTAACAACAGTGCCAAAATCCTCTTCAGAGTGATTATGGCCCCATGACGCTTCCCAAGAACTCTTTCACAGGACTTGATCTCTTCTATGTGAAGTTGTTTGAGGAGGGGCAGATCGGTATTTTTGGCACCACGATACTCCATGCTATAATCGGAGGTGGAAAGATACTCAGCGAAGAATTCGTTTGTTAAACTTTGGAGATCGCAATCTCGCCACATTTCCTTGATGCAGTCGATCTCTCGTTCGAGTTCTAGTGAGGAACAGCCGCTCTTATCCAACTCGACTGCATATTTGTAGCAATCTGATGGATGACCGAACCCTAGGAAAGCGCATATAGCAACCTGAAAAGCGTTGTGTCTTCGACAGGGTTCACACTGCCAGGTGTCGTACGATTTGTGGAGCCCGAAGATAATTTCGTTCCGAATGTAGGGTTCAGCGGTCGCCAGATACGCGATATGATGCCGGAGCTATGCAAATCAGCACGAAAGCGCCACAACAGATTCTTGCGGCTCACTTTGAATTTGGGATGCAACTCTGGGTTGGAGTTGCTATTCGAATGTGGCAAGCTGGGAGAGCTGTGTTCACGGATGTCACCATCCGAGTCTTCCCGGGTCATCGTCTCATAATCCCGCTGCTCGCGATTCACCCTTGGTTGACTGGTCAATAAGGCTATGAAGAGGTCCCAGTCTGCTGAGCGGTTTTGATGATGGTTTGCTAGCGTGCGTGTGAAGAAGAAGCTTAGATTAGCCATTTGCTCATCGCTCATGTCGCTCCCGGCGAGCACTTTCTCGGCGACGAGAATGTGATCTTCCTGGTATTGAATGCTTGCTAGGAACGCATTCTCTTCCGCCCATTTCTGTTCGAACATCAGCTTCCTGGCAACCAGAAGCCAGTAGACCAGGAAGCCAAAATTGAATGAGTCAAATTTTTTGGCATCTCCGAGTCGGATTTCGCGTGGATGATAGTCGGGTGCATTAAAAAAGCGTGAATAGGGAAGATTGATGGTCGCATCCTCGGTGGCACGCATAGACGCATGGCCAAAGTCTGCGATCTTCGCGACTATTTCTCCACTTGGCTCACGAAACACTAGGATGTTTTGTGGCTTTATATCGCCATGGACAATATCTGAAATGTTGAGAGTAAGCTCATGGTTAAATTGTACTATAAAACTTACTCGAGTAATGGATGCGTCTAAGGCCTTCAGCAATGCCCGCGCATAAACGTAGCTTGTCCTCATCTTTCATAGCTCTGCCGGTTTCGGACAGCATGAAAGCTCCGAGGTCCCCATATTCTGCCTTCCTGAATACCAGAACAGGAAACAGCTTTCCGCTTTCGAGGATCTCTAGGCAACAGGCCTTGATACTGACGATATTGGGATGATGCCGCAATCGACCCAGGATCATGACTTCGTTTACCCATTTGTCAAAATGGGGTTCCGATCGCATTCTTTTGAAAGCATAGCTTATTTCAGCGCTTATAGCCGCCTGATTCACGTTCGCGGTGGCTCCTTTGCCCAATGGATGCAGAGCAGGCTGCCACGTAATGGGTAGAAGAGGAATTTCGAAATACTGCATAAGCCCGAGGAAGCCTATGAGATCGTCCTGGTGAGCCAGTATGGCATGTTCAACCTCCGAGAGCAGACGATCGCTCGTAGTGTCCATCTGGAGGTCCGCAGTGAGATCCATGACGGAACGGAAGAGTGGCTGGTTAAGCCGAGACAGATCGACTCGAGAATGCCACTACAGGTGATGCTATAAATAAGAGCTGTTGCTGCGTCGTTTGCGGGTCAATAGGGCCTCTTTGGCCTAGATAAGATTGAAAATATGGCTTCATCAGGCTGCTTGTGGGTGACGTGTATATCGATAAGCAGTCTTACTCACTGCTCGGCTATTCCGTAAGACGATTAGCTCCGTCCTTAGCCCCAAGCATCGCGATTAGGCAACGCATCAGAACGTCAGGTTCAACCTCCCCAAACGGACAGGGCACAGACCGGTGGAAAGCCTCGCGCTAGCTCTATGCCACCGGGTTTTTTGCGCTAGACTGAACATGGAAAGCGTGCAAGTTTCGAGTTTCGCCCTCTCTGAAGGATCGAATCCTTCGCGTGGATATATTCATCTCTGAGGTAGCGGGCGGCGGCATTTTAAACAACTCAGAGAATGAGTGTTGGTCTTCACGGCTCTGAAAATTATCACCAGGCTGATTTCTATTCCAGGATCCGTTCATTGGTTGGAACCAATATCCTCTTCAACTTCCAGAGGCCTGCGAAGACGGTCCATTTTACCGGGCCTTGTTGGAAGAGCGAGCAACATTAGTGTTTACTGCAGATGCTTCAAATATCCGACTGGAGGCGCTTAAAAAGCAACCATCCGCAAGCGATGGTATAACCAAACCCCCATCACCAAGTTCCGTACGGCTTACAAAATTAGCTACCCCTTTGACCGTAGCCCTTAAAGATTGCGATGGCCTTGAAAGATGGTTGCGGGTGAGTCCAGATTCCTATAGCACAGCCGATCAATTGGAGACTCAAAGCTGGCCAGGATGGTCGCACTGGTCCAAGCGATGAATTCTAGTAAGCAGCAGTATATTGCGACACTCGGTGGAATATATAAACTGATCAAGTAAAGCGTAGTACATCAGATGAATACTCGAAGCCGAATTCAGATGACCGTAGAGATGTTCTGCCTACTATGCCATGCGTTGCAGATACTACCGTCTTTCATCGACATTGCCACGGCATTCGGATTCAAAACCTCCAACACGGACGAATACTTTACAACCTGTTACCAGCGGCTCTTCCGCGATAATGACGATTCGTCAAATTTGACGAATTTTACTAGATACGGTGAGAATACAAACACGTATAAACGTCAGTTTCCGACTGACGGCGCGCAGATATTTGCTTTAACATTCGCTACGTGGAAGAGCACGGCCGGAGTGGCTTGACCGACCCCTGGTCCTTTCGCCAGATGGCGGTGTACCAGCGTCACGACTTTCCGCAGGGGCGTTCCTCCTGCGTCCTCATTCAGCCCCCATCAACGGCACGAGAGACTATAGAGAGACTGCTCCAAGCGCCAAAGGAGCAACAAGATCGTTCCCCGCTATTAATACATCTGCAACTACTCAAGATTTGCGCGCGGAAGTGGAGATGGTACCTTAACTATCTTAGCGATGGACTAAGGGATATGGTATGTTCTTTCCCCAGCACACTTCGTCTCTGGTATTATTTGCTTGCGGATGCTGATTTTCTCCGGATAGAAAGACGAAATAACTTGGGCACGAATTACAAAGCCACAAAGTAATGCCGGCTTCGACCAAAGCCAAAATCTTGAGGTACTCCGATGGAAACTAAGACAGGCTCGAGCTATTCTTGAGTCAAATATCAGCGTCGGGAGTTCAATTCTTCGCCATGCGAAGGATATTACACCGTCCGTAACACGGCACCGGCCCATGGCTATCCATGACCACATGCAGCTGAAGTCGGAACTTGTTCACTATATCTCGGATTTACGGATGCATCGGAGGAAAGCTTCGGATCTGCTCGATTCTACCAGAAGCCTTGACTCGCTCGTATGTATTCTTGCCATGTCTCATTTGATGACGCTCACATCTCTGAACTTCGTTTAGATACTCAAGCTCCTGGATCTTCGCAATTACAATGTATCAAACAAGAATGCCGCTGCTTTGAAGAACCTTGCCGAAGCAAGTTCCATGGAAAGTCGCCTGATGGTTCAAATTGCAAGGCATACAAGTCATGACTCAAGGGCCATGAAAATCACTAGCTTCATTGCGGTGATATTCTTACCGGCAACCCTGATATCGGTAAGTGTACTCCGATCGTAGCCGTCGCCGGTTCGATCATTGCGTGGAGAGGTCGTGCTGATGTAGCGTCTACAGTCGATCTTCAGTACCGACTTGGTCTCGAGTGCATCGTCTGACAAAGAACAACTTCCACCTAGGCTGATCTTGCTGTATGCGACTCTAACGATCATTCTGACGGCCATTACCATGGCTGGAGTATACCTTTGGAGCAGGAAGACGCAACAATTGCACGCACCCCGGCCATCCCCATGAGTTCTAGACTGTTGTTCAAGCGAATGGCTCCATTCCTCTGAATGATAATCTACAGTCTATGCCTGTCCGCGATCCCGGCGATTTTGACTACTAAGTCCTTCTCGAAAGCTGTATCCGGATGAGAACCGCCCTTGAGCAACTGACTCATCCTAGCTACTTTCCGCTGCAAACGTAAGGCATCTTCCCACATATATCTCTCGCAGCATTTGTTGACAATCCGATTGTAAATGTCGAAATCATCCCGCCGGATTTTTCCGTTCCTTATTCCTGCATTGTCTATCCCACAGAGCAAGTCTACTGCGTCCTTCAAGCGCTTACATCTGGAATACATCATAGCTAGCGTAATAGTGCCCGATATCGTCCTCTCGTCATTGGGCCCGAGCAAGATCCTCTGATACTCGGTGTACTCCCCGTATACCTGCACAGATTCCTCTATGAACTGATTATACAACTCCGGTAGTTCCTTGGAGATTCCTACTTCATGGAGCATGTGGCCCAGTCGACGTAGTTGAGATGCCGTCAGGGAATGCACGCCGTATTTGTGTTTGAAGATGGCCACTAGTTTGCGTTGGATGTCGAGGACGCGTTGTGGTGCGACTTCGCAGAAGTCCGACACAACTTGGTGTGTAACTTTAACACACTCTATATGGTCTTCCCCATACGTAGCTGCCAATTGTTCGATGGCTGACTGGGCAACCTTGAAGGCTGCTTCCTCTTCTCCCGATTCGAGCAGAACTAAAGCCAAATCCTCCCGGCAGCGGATAATCTGCGCGTCCGATTTATCGAGGCAAGATTCTGCTGTCTCAAGAGTACTCTGAAGAAGGTTCACAGCGTCGGTCAGCCGGTACATCTTCGCGAGTGCTCTCGCCAGATATCGCTTCATTCCGATCGTCCCGATATGGGCGACACCAAAGGCTTTTTCGCTACCGGCGCAAGCCTCTTGCAATAGCTCGAGAGCCTCTGAGATAGAATAGTCATCTCTTTTCCTCAGTAGCGTGGCAGCCAGATGACCCATTGCCTCGAGAATTTGTGGATTACCATCGTTATGGGAAGCACGACGCCAGTCCAAAACACGCCGCTGGATCATCTCGGCGCGCTCTAGTTCGTTGTCGCCCACCAGACTACCAGCGTAGATTCCCAACGCAACAATCGTTAACCGATGATCTGGCCCGTGGACTTCTTCCATTACCTCTGCTATCCGTTTGAGCAGACGGTTAGCCTCTTCGTCGTCACCTTCCTCTCCTCGATAATTCAGCAAGTCGGACAATTGCGATTGAAGATACAATTGTGAGCGCACGACGTCTTTGATGCCCTCTTTTCCTTCTGCCTCCCGCTTGATGCTCTCTATCGCATCGTCCAAAACTCCTTCAATAACATACGCGGGAGCAAAGTTGTTGTGTAGATGCTCTAATGCACTGCTGTTGTGAAGCGGGCCGCGATAATCCTCTTGGCCCTGATGTATGCGAATCTCTCTAGCGAAGGCTTCAGCATTTTTCCCACTCATCTGCAGCCAGTGGTCCGACTCAGTATCGTCTTTTGGTGTCCCAAATGCGAGGCAATGACAAACAGCAAGCTCAAATGCTGCGGATTGGGAATGAAATCCAGGGCCGGCTGTCGCAACCGTGGTGAGCTCTTGTACAAGCTGCTTACGAACCAGATAGTGCACGTTCTGTAGCACCTCGAAGTCACCGGATATCTGCTCCAGTGTAAGTGACGGTTGTTTTAAATGTGGCTCAGATGCTGTGATTCTTACGAAGGGAATCTGAGGGACAGTCTTCCGGTCCTTTAAGCTGGAATGGGTCCAGTCTCGGGGTCTCCTCGCACCTGGTCAGACGGCATTTATGTAGTAGATAGAAGCATTTCCTACTTACTCAGCAGGCGATAGAAGAGGGTTCCTAAGTTCCTCCAGCACATTCCGAATGTGACCATCCCGCTCCCGAGCATCGCGTGCTAATGATCTCTCGAATATTCCGCGAAGGCGACCTAGAATATCGTTGAGGGCCAGGTTCCGAATGATCACGTCGCTATGGACGTCTGCTATTTGCTTTAGGAGCCCATCCACACTTTTCGAAGCTATGTCCGATGGGTGAACTTTCCCTAGTAGGCAGACCCAAGCACAGAGCAACCCGTATGAATAAACGTCCATCTTCTTCGCATCTTTGAGAGAAAAACCTCTGGGGTGCCATTCGGGAGCGCACCAGCCAGGAGTTTGTGGTGGATATACAATCGATTCTTCATCACACCCATAGCATGAGAAGCCAAAGTCTGTGATTTTGGGCACCGGGGTAGAGCCAGATGATTTTACGTGGATTAGGACGTTTTCAGGCTTAAGATCCCCGTGTATGATGTCTATTTCAATCAGTGTATTTCAGGGATAGGCAAAAGAAATGACCTCACCAGCCAAGTGCATTTCCTGGACGGCAGCCCCGATTTGCCCAGCTACGAGCACGGCGTCGTGCAAGGACATGCTGTGGTCTTTGAAAAATGTTGCCAAATCACCATGAGATGATTTCTCTAGTACCAGGACTGGCCAAAGGCGTCTATGCGTTGCACCATCCAGGTCGAAAGCGATCACATCAAAGGAGACTCCGTATAAGCCGACAATATTCTGATGTTCCCTAACACCTGGGTGACACAAAACGAGCATTTCAGCGACTAGAGCTTTATAAGTTTCAGCCTCGAGAGAAGGATCACTGGACTTTCGGAAGGTTTTGAATGCGAAACCCATCTTGGACGATAAAGGTGACTGATAGATGCGTCCAGTAGCGCCTTCGCCCAATCCGGACAGAGCGTACTCCTTCCAATGGACAAAGAGGAAGTCGACTCCGACGAGTTGCGCCACAGCCATGAAACGGAGAAATTCGCTTTGGCATGGCTCTTCGAGAGCGGTATCGTACCCTGATGCGACGGTTGTTGTTTGGGTCAAGGGAGGGTAGTCCAGGAAAGGGTCGTAGGAATAAAGTGGGCGGTTATTTTCGGGCGATGAAGCCATGATGGTAAGGATACATGCCGTTGAGCGCTGAGAGAAAGGTCAGACTCGCGGAGACGTGTACCCTGAGGCTGAGATCAGGCAGACGTCCCCAAACCGACCAATCGCAGAGCCGACCGGATATGGCCGAGTCATCGCCTTGTCATACGCAAGTGCTACAGAGTAGGGGTTTTTATGAACGACTTGAAGAGGGCTCAAGAGTGGCCCACAGGTCGTGAACGGTGGTTTAAGCGACCTTCCCCGAAGTGGCTAGTGCAACGCGATTTCGATTTTGGAATAGCGTTGTAGGCCTTTCCAATGTTTCTAAGGTTCTCCGATCACCCGCAGTACCAGCAACGCATCCCGAGGTCATGACACTTGGTCCCGGCCCAAAATGGCGGATGGGATCGGCAATCCTACTGCGCCTCCTGGCGTCTCCCCACATAATGACGGCGCAGCTCTTAACAGTACTTAAAAAAACCCCGATGCTCGTTCTCACCGGCCGCTCCAAAACACCACCACTCCTACTAAGGAGGCTAGACATCAACCCCCAAGCTCATGGCCATCTACACCCACTGCGGACCTGGAGGGAATAGGATCATTGATACATCTTAGAGAGGTCGGATCGGCGTGCGCATGCTGAGCATATACGCTTCACTCTGTACGTCAGAATCCGGGATTACATATTGGTCAGTAGTTTGAAATAAGTCCTCCCCTCATAGCGTTTACAGCAGCTCTCTCTCAAGCCGTATGCCTGATGCAGCTCATTCCCTTTTCTAAGTGCAGAGGGTTTGGACACAGCAAGAGAGTGCATGCAGCTGGAGAAGCGTGACATGTGTGGGCAGGAAGGACATCTCTAGTATAAAACGGTCAACCTATGCCGCATGAACAGCTAAGGCGTATACCAGGCGTTAGATTAAAAGTGTACAGAGTATAAGAAAAAGAATATTAAGATTTATACGCGTTAGCGTTATAAATAAAGAGCTCTAAATTCTTTAAGTAAACTTAAAAAGTAGAGAGGCGTAATACGTACCATATAATAATAAGGTACTTATTAACTTTTGCATTATTTTAAGTTAAAAGCTTAGCTACTTTTTTATAACTAAGTAAGTAGTACTAGCTAGTATAAACTTATAGTAAATAGTAAATATACTATATAATTGTTAGGTAAAACCTGTTACGGCACTGATATGCGTAACCTGGATAGGGCCTAATCAGGGGGGTTCGCTTACGTCTTGGCGCATGTATATAGACCTCTCCTTTCCACGACCTTCAACTTCGTAAGATTCTCGATGTTTTCTCGCACGGGCCACTGCCTTGAGTCCCTTGACGGTGCAAGGGATATACTTTTTAACGATATGTTCGGAACTATGGGTATTTAAATCCTTCTAGTAGTCCTTAATATACGATTCCATAGTAATGCCTATATAAATTAGTATACCGAAGTACGCGTAGAGTTCCTACTTGTATATTAGCTACTATACGCGTAGGTATTCCTTTTCCTTATATAGTGGATAAAGCTCCGCGTGCTTATTCGTCCACTCTATAAGCTTATCTATAATCTTATTCGTAAAGAATAGACTAAATAGCCCGAAGGGATCGTGTGGATTATCGTTAGAAGGAAGATTTAATGAGCTATAGTTGCTCTAATCGTTAATATGGGGAGACTTAAATTTGGTTAGAGGCCATGACTAAGGGGGAGGCATTTTGACGGTCTTATTTAGGGGTATATTGTATTGAGTCTTTGGAACAAGGTCTGCATTAATTCTAGCATGATTAGAAGGCATAATGGGGTGTAAGACGATTGGATTCTATATAGATACACACGTTGTTTTGATCCTGATATTCGTGCACGGACATACCTTAATTCGGTCCTGAAGGGTTAAGGGATAGAAGAGACACGCTTACCTAAAGAGCTTTGCCTATACAACCAGCTGAATGTATAGCGGGCACCTTAATTACAATATTATGTAGACTAGAAAACGAATGATAATAAGACGACGTTATCTACGGACCCGCTAATTGCTGAAGTGAAGTGTAATGGTTCAAACAGGCCTGGGTAGTTGGATGATCCAGTCCAAGTGTTTTCTGATAACCAACATATACCTTCTAATAAAACGGTAAGGCGTCTTTATAGCGCTTCTACTGGTGTAGTAAGTACGCAAGGCAATAGATGCTCGTCAGCGTGTCGGGGTGCTCTTTCCCCAGCCCCTTCTCATATCCCTCCAGCGCTCGCCGGTTCATATCCTCTGCCGCTTCGTACTTTCCTGAGTTGTCCGAAGACCCTTGCGGATCATCACCTCCTCGAGCCGGCGGACATTGCTGGCGACGCCGGGGTTCGCGGCCCAGGTGGACAGCATAGCGTGGCTTTTCAGGATGGCAGCAGGAGTGCCCGGATTTTGGACGGGTTCGAGGGCGGGAGCGCGGTAAATAGTAACCAACAGCATCGTGGCGCACCACATGCTATCGACAGAAGATAATGTCAGTCTAGGGGTCAGGAGGAGCAGGACTGAAGAGGGCCATATATGACGGAGTGAGAACATTGTAAGACGGGGGGTCAGAAAAAAATAGTACTTGCCCAACTAGATTTGCAAGCAGCAAGGGGTGTCGCTCTTGCAGTAGACTTTCCGATGAAAGAATATGGGCGATACTATAATGAATGACCTCGCCTGAGAACGCTAAGAGATCAGCGTGCTGATTTCCATCATCCGGTTCCTTGGTGACTATGCGAACGACAGCGGGCCAACCGATAACCCAATGCAGGGCAAAGTATTGCGAGCGCAGAAAAGCCTTTTGGGGATCCAATATCATAGCCGTGTCCTTTGGGAATTTAATGTTGGGCGGTAGGTTGTCGTACCACGTTGAAATCTGCTCTCGTAGCACTCCTATAACCTTAGGCTCATACACAACATGCGGCGCCTTCCAAATGTTTTCAAGAGCATATGTGTAGAGGCGCCGCATAGAGATCGCGGCGAGGAACCATAACATGCTTGGCTCATTGTAATAGCCGGACGGAAGGGGGACAGCCTCGTGAACTTGAAGCAGCGGCGTCGTTCCGTAAGCGATGTAATTCTTCAGCTCGTGCTCAATAATGAAGCAAGTCCAATAAGCGCGGTGGCAGCACTCGCGCAGTTGAGGATCGGAATTGAGATGACTTCGAAATCCGAAGAGGGTGAGGACGGACTTTGACGCTAGGGAGATGGCGTGGGAGGCTTGGAGTGGGCGGAGGCAGAGAAGTAGATAGAGTCTGGGAAGTGTTAGCATTTGTCGCAGAGGAGCAGCACGCTAGATGACAAGACGCAGCATACGATATCAGGACATGGCATTGTGTCTCAAGAAGTGAGTAGCTAAGTGTTGCGTCCCTATTCAGGGTCCTGGAGGCAGCCAGAAAATAGTTAAGGCCGGGGAACTCGTGCGGGTCGTCACTTGTAAGGTCATCTGCCTTTGACAAATCTCCGAGACTGAGCATTAAAAGGATTAGACACATCTCAGGATCAGACTCATCGAATGGGTCAGTATATGACTTCGCTACAAGTTTGGAAAACGACTCCTGGTCGAATATGGGGAACCATGTAAGCACGTTCCTTGCGAAAGCTTGTAGCAGCCTCACGCGTAACCGAGGAGAGAGATCTAAATTGTCCGGATTACCAGCTTGATAGAGACGCTTGCCCTGCGCGATCTCACGCACAAGGAAAGCTTCACTCTCATCAAACTGAAGCGGTTCAAGGAGGGGGGGAATCTCATGTCCCCCCAGTCGAGCGAAGGCATTAAGGCTCAGCCCTATGCGATCATACCCGAGAGGACCGGTTGGCGCCGGGCCAGACGGGGGAGTCGGTGGGATTGTTTCAGGATGTTGCGGCGTGGGTGCGGGCGTGAGGAAAGTCACGTGTTTGAAGGACGCAGCTGCAGGGTTGGAATTGAGACTCTGGTCCAGCTTAGCCTCAAGTCGATCCAGTCGGGCATCCAGTTTATTCAGAAAGAGTCCGGCCGCGTCTTGCTCTGGCCTAGGCGTGGTTAGCCCCGCGCAGGGTAACGGCACTGCAGAACAAATATGAAGCATCACGATCGTGGCGGCCAAAGCCAAATGAACGGCAGTGACCCTCAGCCGACAGCCAGAGAATGACTGGTTTACAGAGCGTGATACTCACCTACAATTGCGAGCAGTGGCATAAGAGCACGCCACGCCAAGCTTGGTGCAGGACCCACAGCCCGGCTTTCCGGCGTCGCACCGAACCTTTCGCACGCGGCAGACTTCGCAGGCCACGGAAGTGCGTTTGCGAGGATAATCGTAGGGGTCAGAGATGTACCTGACAGGGCTCTTCCGATCAGGCGGGTATCCGTTAAGTTCTGGCCGCTTGGCGGCTGGCGATAAGGACTTGTGGTCTTGCATCACGCCGGCTGGTTGGGCTTGCATGGCAAACAGTGGTGAGTTGCGAAAACCAAGTGCTTGGTCGGAGTATATGAAGGCTTCCAGGCGCATGCAAGGGTCGAGCGGCCCATCGCTAATGTCTCGCAGTCTCAACACAGCGATGCTGCAGAAGGCAAATCACAGAGGCGCGACGGCATGATTTCTTCCAAAGCCATGGGGCGCACATGAAGAGTGGTTTGTGCGGGAAGGTGCGGAAACGCCGCCACAATGCGTCAAACTGTGTCGTGGTCATCTTCCCCAACACCTCCAGTAAATCCTTGCGATAGGACCAGCCAGCATTCATCAACCTGTCCAAGGGCTAGTTTAGATGTAAACAAAACTTAATGAAAGCTATCCGGAGTTTCTGCAAAGCTCTGAATGAATACACAGACGGAGAAACCAACTTCGGTGGATTCTCAGCGGGCATTCTCCACCTGTGGTAGCGTCTTCTCTTGCAGAGCGTGAGAGGTTATTTGTATGCGCATGGCTGGTTCGGAAGTGTTTGCTGCAGTCCCGGTCGAATCAAGACAAGCCTTCCAGCCTCCATGCAAAGCCCCGTGCTTCCCCACAAATCGGCATGCGATGCCTGTTTCGCGAGCGGCAAGTATACAAGGGGGTAACACGAACGGGTCAGACGGCCATCCCTGCTAGTATGCTAGCAGAATAATACAGCCCAACCATTTTGCAAGGGTTCGCTTATTGTAATAACATACTAGCAGGGAGGGCCGTCTGATCCGTTCGTGTTACCCCCTTGTAGGTTGTCATAAGCAGCCTTGCTTTCCACAGAAACGGATCTTCGTATCACTTAACCACATTATCGATAGGGATCCAGCCAATAAGAGGCTCTCGTTTGGGCCTTTGTGATGAGAACTGTACATCTCATACCGGTGTTCATGCACGAGCTAGCTTGGTGTTGCGCCTCAACGGGTAAAGGGATAGCCAGTTTTGCTCTTGCCTGTACCCGCCACCAGATCTTTAAAGGTAAGCTTTTCGTCATCCGCTCCCTAAGTATGCGAATACCATAACTTCATATGTGGATAGAGGTCAGCCAGGTTCTTGGAATGAGCTTGACATGCTCGAAGTTGGCAACGTATAAGTCCTTGATATTCGTCTCCAGACTGACAATAGTTTGGCTAATTTATCTATGCAGGGCGGCATGACGGATACCAAGCATATAACACACTTCACTATGTGGGCTGCAGTAAAACCTCCGCTTATAATGGGCAACGACATCCGCGCCATTATCCCGTTTCCTTCACTAAAAGCTCAGCCATACCAATTAACTCTCCATTAGAACTCATCTCCTGCACTAAGATATGGCGTGATCCAACAACGAGAACCACAAACGCCCGCAATAAAAGTTCTCCAACTTTTAGCTTTTCCACCACTTCATTGCTCTGAATATAGTCTTTTAACTGCGGGACTGCTTCTTTTTCCATCAACATCTGCATTGTCCAGCTGCTGTGGAATTTATCCCAATGACCGTATTTGAGTTGCAACACTTGTGGGAGTGTATACTCACTCAGAGTTGAGGCTTTCTCGGTTCTATTGGGCTTTTGGACATTAGGTACAGGTATGTCTAGGAAGTCGATTTGAGCAACTTTCCACTCAGAAACTATTAGATGGCGGCGTAGTGGAAGAACGAGGTCAGCGCGACCGGCCTCACCAGAAGCCCTAGTCACTGGAAACTCTGGGCGTGGCCGAAGAAAGTGATTCAGGATAAGTGAGAAGTAGAAGCTGTCACGGTGAATTGTTTCGTTTTTCTCGAAGTCATTGAATCCCACATCTCGCTTTATCATTAAACGTTGATAACAGGCCAACACAGGTCGAATGTCCCCATCGATTCCGAGAAGTCCAAGGGCGGTGTCTAGAGAGTTAAGTAGCTCGTACTGCTGGAGAACTGTTTCGCCGATACGTCGTGCTGATATTGCATTGGGGATTTTAAGAAAATGCCCCGGATCTTCTGCGTAGAATGTGAGGGCACCGAAATATATCAACAACGAACGCCAGGCAGGTTGGCTAGTCCTAATATCTTTGCTCTAAAGAAACGTATGAAGTCAGCGCGAAGCAAGAGCGATATTTCATATTTTTAATATAGGGAAAAGTGGACAGAGCACTAACATACCAATTCAGCAAGTGTAAAACTTTTCTGTAATTCTGTGTATTCAATAAGCTGGTATTCATTCTTTTCATGCCCATCCCGTCCACGTCCGTCCTCTTCACGAGGTTTTAGGGCTTCTTGAAAGTCATGTATCACCGATGGTGAAGCAGCAAATATATTCAGAAACTGCTTGGATACTTCCGAGTTGGGAGGATCTTCAACGCGAGTTTTCTTTCCTTCAATAGCCGCGATCTATCACACTCATAACAGTTAGTAATTGTTAATAATAGTGACACATAAATAATCCGCAGATGTAACAGCTCATACCTGTAAATAATTCAAGCATGTCTCTGTGTTGTATACAGTATCAACAGTTCTTTCGTTACAAAAATGATATCCGTTATAGTATCGAGTCACGACTGAAAGGTGGGTTTTATAGGCATTGATATCTAAATCGCATGCTTTCTTCAAAGAAGCTTCAATGTCTTTACGGGTTAAACCACAAAGCCTGGCTACATCTTTGTCGAACGATATATCTCTAGCCACATTAAATCCACTACCAACGCCGGCTAAGGAAAGTGGTAAGATGCCGGTGATAAAGACTCGAGAAATCCCTTTATCAGGTCCTAGCAGTAACTTTACGGTGGACCAAAAGGAAGTGAACATTACTTCGACCTCGGTGCCCTCATAAAGGGTGTGGTTGTAAGGATCGAGGTAGTTATTGCTGAAAGCATCATATTCATCAACGAGCAAATAGATCTGTTGAATACCAAATTTCAACGTTAGTAATCGAGTCAAATTAGTAAGGGAGCAATATATTTCTTACCCCTTGGATATCAGCAAGTTGCCTCTTATTCTTTCCTCGAGCAGTGTTACGTAGGTCCTTAACCCACTTAACGCATTTCAGTAGGCTGATAGCAGGGTCTTCTTTGTCGATAAGATCACCCGGCTCGCGCATATCTCCATCCCAGTATATAGAATATGTCTTATAGAACTGTTCAATGGAAAAGTTTAAATTGGTTTTCAGCGACCGATTTGCTTGCTTAACATCTGGGCTGCGATCAATAGTGGAGAAGTCAAATCCTAAGGTGAAGTATTGTCCAGGTGTTACCGTCCCGTCCTTAATATCCTTCTGTACATCCAGACCCTATTGAAGTCAGCCTAGCTAGCATATTAAGGATATGCTAGCGAACCTGATAAAGTGACCCATGTATATGCTTGTATTGAATGCCATGAAAGACTTCAAGCATATTCACTGTCAACGTTTTTCCAAACCGACGTGGTCGAAAGAAGAGCATAACATGATCGAGTTTATCTAAGACCGAAATATATCGAGTACGGTCGAAGTATGCCTGGCCGTCTGTTTGTAATAGCTGAAGAAAGTCGGCGGATCCGGAGCGAAAATGGCGCAGATTGTCGCCACTGATGATTAGATTGCTATCGTCGACCCGGGACCTGGACAGGGAAGTCGGCACTCGTTTTCTTTTCCTATCAAGCTCTGTGTTGATGTCAATAAGTCAGTCACCAGGTTAAAGGCATGTTGAATGACTAGGTTAATGCATTTACAAATGCAATTTGGCATAGGATGTTCCCAGACTCACCAACATTTGAGGATTCCTGGCTCCCTTTTTCCGTAGCTGTCTGTTGTTCGAGAATTTCTGTACGACTTGCTCCCCGTGATGTCTGGTAAATGTCGTGACTTGGTGCCGTCCCTTCGACTGAGTGTTGTGTCGTGGGATCTCTACCGTTGCGTGGGGAGGTTATATCGCCGCGTTGAGAGGTTGTATTGTGACGACGAGAACCTCTAGGTCCTCGTCCCGCCATTTTGCAGTCAAGATCGTTATAGGGTTATTCAATGGGATATTTCAGGTGACCCGAGACGCGGCAGGCACAAGTGTGTTGGATTTTAGTTCGGCAATGAAAATCAGCTCACAAACGCGTTATAACGTGGGTCACCAGGTTATGACGGTCCACCCAGTTATGACGGAATACCAAAATACTGCAAAATGACCGCCTTTCTAATTAGGAAAAGTGGTTTCCTACTGCAAATCGGCAGATTTCCGTCATAACCAGGTGGACCGTCATAACCCGGTGACCCACGTTATAAGCGAACCTATCACGGCGTTAGACGACGCGACAAGAAGACCAATTGTAACTACAAGGTCGCCAATCGCAAGCTTGTCTCAGTAGCCAACGTCAGCAACGTCCCCTGCATGCTCACCGTTACCTCAGAAGCTCAGACCAAGAAATCGATTGTGCGGATATAGGAATATCCGCACCGTCCGCTAAGCTGATTTAGGACGGCAATCGTTTTCTTGGTCTGAGGGACTTTGGCGAGATTTGCAGGAAACCTAAACACAGTTTATATGAGAAGACCTTATCAACTTTAACAAAATTAATCTACCTTCCCACAATACCTGTTAACATAAAAATTACACCAAATTATAGAGAAAAGCCTACTCTATAAGTTATAAGATCTTTAGCTCCTTATACGCGCGCGACGTTAAGAGGAATTCGTCGCCGTAGAGGCCCCAATTCTACCTCTGCACCGCCGAGCCGCGCAGTAAACACCAACGCTGAACGCTTACGCCCACGCCGCCAGCCCTCTCTACAGCCAGCAGATATTCCAGCGGATATTCCATCTGCTAGTTAGACAAAGACATCAAAGGAAGAGAAGGTTAACATTATTAAGAACCTTCTACGTTAATAGGGCTGGTCTTTTTATAGGCTGGTCTCTGAGTACTTAGAAAGCGAGAACGGGCATAGAGGCAATAGGAAGAAGAAGAAAGTAGGGGACCTACTTATTCCTTTATTAGAGGATAAGGAAATACAAGAAGAACTTATTAATAGGGCTAATATTTATACAACGCTAATAACCTGTACTATCCGCTATATCCGGAAAGAGCTCCGCCAACTATAATTACAACACAGCCCCTTTAACACATGGACTCCAGATATAGGGTTTTAGGATATTAACCTTAAGAATACGGCTAAGTTTGTTTAGCAGTATAGTCCGCTACTATTCTAGCTTATTAAGGGGATATCCGTACTAAATAGAGAGGAACACAGTTGAGATCCGCACGGTAAACGTACAGTTATAGTTACCTCTATATTCCTCCTGGGGTTCGCCTAGAACTCCGCAAATAGTTTCGCCCGTCTACTTAGTCTATATCTTTAGGCGCTTAGTATAAAGCGCTATATGCTATCTTTTCTGCATAGCCTTGGTCTAATTAATGGTTATAAGGCTCTTAACGCTAAAAAGCTTAGGCTAGCTAAATGTTTTAAGGAAGGTCCTATTAATTCTACTAGCCCTTCTAGCGCTAATAACCCTTAAGAAACTAATTAAGTCTCTATCTATTTATAATAATGTCTGCATTATCTATAATAACTTTAACTATTGCCAAAAGACTTAATATTAGGTTATTAGCGAGATTAGTAAGTTTAATTTATATACTACAGGAAAGATTTTACGCAGAGTATATATGCCTAAAGGGGGCCTTAAGTAGTTAATGTTAAATAACACCCGTCAATTTAAGCTAGATAAGGTTGTTAATACAGCTAGGAATAAATTTAACAACCTCCAGAAGCGGATATCTATAAGTTTTATTACGGACGCCATCCAATGCGCGTATCCTACTGTGGTTAATAGTATATTCAACTCTAACGCGGATATCGAATATCCGCGTATACTAGCAGTTAATGTTCTCCCTTATAGAAAGATAGAGCATGTAACTCTAGGACCTATTCTAGACAGCAAGGCTTCTATTAACGGCAATTATCGCGTAATGGAGAATATCTTCCTAGACTAACTGCAGTATAATCACGAAACCACTTTTAATAACCGGCTATTCCTGGTATACGGAGATTAGAAGACCGTAAAGCTTATCCAATTATATAAAGAGGAGCGGGTTAAGGCGGAAGGTGTGTATAATAGCTATAAGTGGGTGTTGCCTATTCCAGGGCTATGGTATGTGCAATTAAACTTCCTGTATATGGTTATGCGTACGTTCTATAGGGGTAAGTAAGCCGCGCAGCAGTTTTCAGCGCTCTATACCTATATAAACCACCTAGGACGGCGCAATATTCCTAGGGAAAAGGCCCTGTTTTATTATATAGAAGAGCTGATCCTCTATAGCTTTAACGCTTGTGTTATTGCGTTATTCCTACTCTATATCCGCAATAAGTGTAATATTGAAGCAGATGGCGAGGCCAAGCAATATATACGAAACCTATCTCCGCAGCAATTTCTGGAACACGTTAAGGATATCCGCACAGCGGCTTTCTTAAGAGATGTATGCCGCGATGCAAATTAGCGTATATTGGATTATTTAGAGCTACCTACCAACGGATATTAGCTAGCAGCGACATTATCCTCTACGGATATATTAAGTTCCACCGCTAATAACTAAGTTCCTTAGAGTAGTAATATGGAGTTCTTTAATTATATCCGGTTTCTATAGGTTGTTAATACTTACAAGCTTCTAAAATACGCCATTAAGCATGCGGATATTGGACTACTAAAGCGTATAATACCCCGCCTTTGCTTATACTTCGCTAGAAGCTTGTTAAAGAACTATGCATATAATATACTGCTCCTATAGCGACTAGTTAGAACAAGTGCTTGCAATCTAGTGCTTTAACGGGCTATCCTTGCTAATAGTTTAGTTAACCTCTAAGGGCGGCTAGATAGCTTCTTTAAGACGGATCGCCTTAATAAGCTGCTAAATCTTTAACTTAAGGAGTTGCTCTGGACGCGTGGGAATTTAATATTTAGCATAGACGAGCTATTTAAGTAGAGTGTTTTTATAATAAGTTACACTGGCGCGCTCCGCGATATTTTTAAGCGTGCATTTGGCGAGCGTATAAACAGCAAACATATAACCAAGTCTCTAGCGCTAGATATCTGCTATCTTGCAGATCGGATTAGGAAGGATTTAATTATACGATATACACAGCGCTTAGCGGATTTTAAGGCTCCTTCGCTTCTATAGCGCGGATATGAGAGGCTTGCAAAGGATAGTATAAATATATTTAACGCCTTCCTGTTAACTGCAGCCGGTTTGCCATTTAATCCCCTTATATACAGCTTTAGTGATGCCGACGAGAATATAAAGGTACTAGGAGAAGCTACTAAATATATTTATATAGTTTATTATCCTAATGTTACACCTATACCTCTGCTAATACGTATAATAGTTAGTGTATAAGTTGCTTAATAAATGCTAAGAGTAACAGTAATATATTATTTTAATCGCGAATATACTTCTAATATAAGCGGGGTGTCTACGGATATTCTAATTTTATATAATAGCTCTATGCGGATATTATAAGAATTAAAAATGGTATTGTAATATATAATCTTCTAAATAAAAATATAGCAAAACTAATACCTTGTACTCCGGAGACTTACCTTTAGAATAAACTCTCTATTTAAATACCTTTATCTTTGTTGGGAATGAGGCAAGCGGTCGTCACGTAACGCCGCGGCACTAGCGTGGCGAGGAGTCTTAAGCTCCTCGCCCTTCCTTATTTCCAATACAATCAAGCTTATTAACCAACATCACTGTAACCTACTCGAGTAGTCATTATTAGTGAGTTACCCTGTGTGACCAATACTAATTAGTGGTTAAACACACAGTCAACTATAGAGCAGCTAGGTTATTAACAGAAGAGACAGTCTCGTGCAGAGGTTCCCGGCGATACTATACTACCTTAGGCTTACGGAAAACCAGTAACAGAAGTGTCACTAAGTACTAGGAGATACCAAGTTGCGTCCATTACGCAGAACAATCGCGTTTACGAAGATTTAGTTAAGTACTTTAGGTTAGAAGTATTACTAAACCTAGGGTCCTAAGTCAACGTCCAAAACACATCAACTACGCCTTAAATTGCCTACCTTTTAACAGCAAACCTACGAGATCCTATAAAGCCGAAAATCCTACCTACCTTCGACGTACGACACCCCATTGATTCTACTCCTATCATGGCGTTAACCTACCTAAAGAAGTATAAGAACAATATTAACCTAGAGATATAGGATAAAGATATTAACCCTGCAAACGCCAAGCAATAGGACCTAAACGGATTCTTACTATACTATATAGCACAATACACAGACAGCGAATATAACAATACTGTGCTATAGTATTGCATAAAGGAGGACTTTGTTAGATGGATAAAGGAAACATAGGCCCTTGTAAAGAAGAATATTATATAAGACTTCCGTAACTTCCTTTAGGAGAACGGAGTATTTGTCCCTATAGATAGAGACACTATTAGAGATAATATTTAGAAGCAAGTTATTAACGCAAAAGAAGAGCACAAATAGACTCTATAAGAGATTGAGCACTAACTACGTAATATAAAGAAGCTCAACTTATAATAGAATCCAAATGATATACTAATAGAGATATATTCTAATTCCATTGCTCTAGGCACGAGTTCTTATATGCCGTACCCATCGCTCCCACTAATTTAACCTATAACTTTAACTACTGCCCCCTAAGAGCAAGCGCAAGACCCCCTTGCTTCGCGATTTAATAACCTTCAAACTCTGCTATAGGAAGATTAGGTACCACGCCGTGTTCTATTAAGCTCTATATCTCTACTGCAGCCTATAAAGTAATCCCCACCTTAATCTCTAATGCAATTTTAACGTGGCCTAACACCGCTTAGAGGCACCTTAAAAATACTTACAGAGCTTATAAAACTCTATTTAGACCAGGAGAAGAGGTTTGGCGGGGAACTATATAATATCCTTAATTTAAAGCTGCGCATTTTCTATAACTGTTACTAGAAGGTTAGACTAGAACCTAACTAATATTATAACACTTATTCTGTTATACTTAAGGGCCGCGCCAGTACCTTCTATTATAATTGTTTAGTAGGAAAAGGATATAATTTCAACCAAATAATATATAAGATAAGATGCCACTTTGAAACAGAAGAGAATAAGCAGCAGTATATATTGGAGTAAAGAGAGACTACCTTTCTAAGAATTATTGCTATAAACCCAGATACCTCTTAACTTGACTGTCTTTAAAAGCTCTTTAATTAACTTTAGATAATTTAGTGTGGTTTATCCAAATTATATTAAGAGGACTTCAGCCTATGCGATTAAGTTATTAGCGCATGCTAAGGTATTAAAGAATATAACCTTGCCCTCTTTAATCCTACAAATACTTATAAAGGAGTATATGCTTAATTAAGATCCTCTATTAGCACTGCTCTGCGCTCTTAAGAAGTATAGCAATTTAATACCTAACTCTAACCTACTTTAATCGACCCGACTAACCAATATAATTATAACTAGACTAATTGAACATATAGTAGCCGGGGTAGGGGATACAGTAGAGGGTACAATTAACGTTAACTATAAAGCAATTGTAGAGGTCCTTATGGAGGTTTATCTTAAAACAATTAATAAAAGAAATGCTATATTTATAAGAAGCTAAATTGCTAGTTAACTAGACACCCTCTTAATAGATAAAAGGAGGTATATAATAAGTTTTGCCAAAATGCACAAAACATTAAAAATTATAAGGTTACTATAGCCTACTTCTAAAGCTTCCTGGTTTAATATAAAGGCGAAGAAGATCTTAAGGGTAAGGTTAACAAGGCCAAACAGCTCCTTATAGATATGGAAATTAAGGACTACTCTCCCAACTAATACTTTACTGAGTATGGTAAGGTAAATGGCATATAAACTATTACTGTCCTTAATGACCAATCTACGCTCCATTCTATCACAAAGTTAGATATCTTTAATGAGCTAAAAGAAAGTTCCGCGTTCTCCTTTAATAACAGATACTCAGCGAACGTCTTTTATGGTATTATACCAGATACTAAAGCCGTAGGAGTATCTACAGCAGGAGAACCTTAAGTTTAAGCTCTTTAGCAGCTTAATAGCTCTATTTAGATTAACCAATTAATGGCAGGCTAATATACAATTTGCTTTAGCAAGGGTACTATAATCTCTCTTAGCACAATTAAGGTCTAAACTCTATTAGGATATATTACTTTCTATATTATTCCCGCAAACACCCCGTTTCTATTCTGCATCTAAAATATAGATAAGTTAGGTGTTAAGCTTAATAACCTTAAGAATATACTTGTTTAGGGAAAGAATTAGGTGCCCGTTATACGCAAGTAGGGTCACCTTTAGTTGCTTCTTTAATAGCTAGAAAGGAGCGTTGCTTAGAGCCATTTAACTAAGTTAGAGTTACGTTAACTACACCGTTGCTTTGGTCACCCATTAGTTTATAGATTGCTTAGGGTTCTTTAGTAAGTAGGTTATAAAGTTAAGGCTAAGACGATTAAGCATCTTATAAAGTACTACTATTACTACTAAATGAACTAGAAGTCCCCTGGCCAATTTAAGTTTACCCTTAAAGATGACTATAACTTCAACTTCTATATCATTATTAATATTATATATCTCAGCGGTAAGCTAGTACTCTAAGTTATTAACCTCTTAACCTCCTTTTAAGCCGCATGTTTTCTAAAGGATATATTAGCTAGGAACGCATAGGATACTCTTTAATTATACTAGATTGATATCTACCTAGGACCCCTTAATCGAGTTATTTATAATATAGGAAGGAACTTCTTATCTGCAGAGTTTTGGCAATAGGTAAAGGCAATAGAAATTAAGGTTAAGGAAGTCCCTGTTAAGGCACATAATAGTGTTAGAAAAGTAGAACGATATCACACGCTATTATAATAAGTATATAAGATTATTTCTTTAGAACTAGAGGGCGCTAGTAAAGAGCTTATCTTACAGATAGCTATTAAGGCTATTAATAATTCTGCTGGCCTAAATAGGCTCATACCTATATTACTAGTCTTTAGCGCCTACCCTTAAATAACTAATGATTCTCCACTATCCCTATCCGTTATATAATAAGCGGAGGCTATTTGCAAAGCAACAAAAGAGGTATAATATCTCTACGCTACACGCTAGGTCAACGACGCACTAGGAATAAGAAATAGCCCAAATACCTTAACTACGCTTAATCTGCCACTCTAATCTAAGGTACGCGTATAATATAAAAAGGGAGAATAGTTAGGCCTATATAAACTTATTACAATTAATAGTTAGACTTGCACTCTTTAGATACCCTATAGACCCACTTAATTCCGCTTAACCGTTATTAAGCCCTACTATAGAAATGATAGTTCCGAGCCTTTATAGGATGCCCTAGAGGATACCCTAGAAAAGAACTACAATTAATGTACTTTAGAAGGCAACTATAATCCTAATATAATTATAGCAGATGTGCCACAACTATGACGTGGTAGAGGTCGCCTAAAGGGATTATAAAATCACCAATACCTTGTTGATTTCAAAGAGCAATTTGTTACTGCTATTAAGAGTAGAGATAAGTTATTAATAGCCTTTATAACAGCTAAAAAGAAGGCTGACTTTAAGCTTGTAAAATAGCTCTAAAAGGAAGGCCGTATTATAACTTTAGGAGCTCCTTTCTAAGCATTTAACAAATAGGAGATCAATAGTCTTATTACAAGAGGAGTCTTTAAATTTAAGAAGTATAACCCTACTAAGTTTAATAGAGTTCGCATCTTTAAGTTAAAAATAGTTAATAAGATTAAAGGCAAAGCTACTAACACCCCATTTAAGAAGTTAAGACTAGTCATTTAAGGTTATAATAATAACAGCAAGGAAGTGATTCTTACGCAATCCCCTATAATTCAATAAGCTAGTTAGCAAGTTATTATTACGCTAGCTCCCTCCTTAATAAAAAATAGAATAGTGGTTTATTTATAAGATATTACTTAGGCCTATACCCAATTAGAGACGCGCCTTTAGCGCTTAATATTGGCATACCTTCTAGAGCAAATTCGCTACTAATATCCCAAAGATATAATTATGGTTATACTTAAGCCATTATATAGAATTGCAGAGGTAGGAACTTATTAGTAGGCTACTTATAGCAAGCACTATAAAGAGAAGCTCTTAATAACTACTTCTATATTTAATCCCTGCTTCCTTATTATAACTACGGGAACTCTATTTAGAATTGTTGGCATATAAACCAATAATATAATTATCTTGGGAGACGACCAATTCTTAGCTCTTAAAGAAGATAAGCTAGTAAAGGCAAATCTTATAGTAAAGCTAAAGGAAAAGCTTAATTTAACAATACCATTACTTTTTAATAGATGCATCCTCTCCCTAAATAAGGATTCTATTACTTTACGCCAGAAAGATTAAGGCAAGAAGATTAATGTTATTAACGTTAATTCTCCAAAGCAAGGATATGTGGAGCAACGCGCTTATGGAGCTTATATTACTTCTATCTGTTAACCCAAGGCTTTATTTAATCTCTCTATTACTACTTAACACTAGAAACCAACTAAGGATAACATCCTTGCCCTAAATAAGCGTCTTTTCTAGCAAATAAACTATCTTAATTAGGGACTACTCTATATACCTATCAATCTTCCTACCGCTAAGCTCTTTATATTTGTTAATAGATCATTTGTAAATAATAAAGATTTTAGCTCCTAGCTAGGATATAAAATTATTATTATAAACGAATCTACTGGAGAGAATAACTTTATAATCTACAGCAATCTTATCTATTAGAGCTTAACTAAGAGTAAGCGCATTACCTAAAGCGTTCTAGCATCAGAGATATATAGAATGGTTGGCGGAGTTAATATAGTAATTGCAATTAGAACTACCCTAAAGATAATTATAGATTAACTCGTACTTCCTATTATCCCTACAATTATATGCACCGACTTATATTCCCTCTACAAGTATTTAGTTAAGCTTGGTACCACAAAGGAGAAGCGCCTTATAATTAATATTATGGCACTTTAGCAATCCTACAAACGGTAAAAACTCTTTAAGATTTAATAGATTAATGGCCAAGACAACCTAGCAGATACAATAACAAAGGTAAACCCAAATAAGGCTCTAGAAACGTTTGTTAACACAAACACTCTACATATATAGGTTAAAGGTTGGGTTAAAAGGGAGTAGGAGCACAACAATCTGCAGACCCTAATTCTAACCAGCTAATTAGGATTTTCCATCCCTAGAATAGAAAATCGCTATTAGCTCGCTTATAACTAGCGCCTTAGCGGCCCTAATATAATATGCACCCACGACTCCAAGCAAGAAAGCACTACGTGCTAAAATGCAAATTTTAGGACAGCGAGACTTATATTGCGATGGCAATAGTAGGTAAAAAGGATTGATATTTATTACGCTAGCCAAGCAGTATTTATATATAGATGGCAACCATAAAAGAAGAGTTGCCAGTGTCGGGAATAAGGCAAGCGGTCGTTACATAACGCCACGGCACTAGCGTGGCGAGGAGTCTTAAGCTCCTTACCCTTCCTTATTTCCAATACAATCAAGCTTATTAACTAACATCACTATAACCTACTCAAGTAGTCGTTATTGGTAAGTCACCCTATATGACCAACAATCTTAGCTTATATAGATATCTTTATATTAGCTTATACGGATATTATTATCTTAGCTTATGCGGATATTATAATATTAATTAAGTATATCTATTAAATGTAAGGCAGAGACTTGATTCCTACATATATAGTAGTAAAAAGGTAAGAGCTACTATTTCATTATTATAAACTAGCAATAACAGCCAACCTATAGTAATAGCTAACTTGTATTTACCTATATTTAATATCTAGTAGCCCAGTATTGCGTATAAGTGCAATAATACCATGCCTTAGGAACGCAAGCTTATCCTTTATCTTACTTAGAGAATCTTTAAACTTATTAAACTGGCGATCTATAGCTTAAACATCTTTCGCCATATTAGTTACCTATTTACGAACTATATTAATGCGTATAGAAACAGCAATTGCTAAATACACCCCAACAGATTCCGTACTAGCGGAAGTAGTAGCAGTAATAGCAGCACCCAGCGTGCTAGCAATTGGTAAAAAAGTTAAAGGAGCAGCAGCAGAGCGGGTGCCTTTACGGCCGCGCGTACTACTGTAAGTGGGAGTCTTAATGGGGGGGGAGGTCTTGGTGGGAAGGGGAGGCGTAGTAGCGCAGGCGGGGATAGTGCGAGAATAAAGCTATATAGATATCAGCAATATCCGTATTATTAAGATGCGGATATCATACCTTCTTAGTAGGCGTTTTAGCTGGATTATTAGTAGAAGCTAATTTCGCACGCTTTTTGCTCTAAGGTGTAACTAGCTCTAGATTTAGTAAACCTTCCTATACGCGTGTTAGCTAATAGAATAATAGTATACTATTAGCATATACCTTTCTATATAATCTACTACCCATATAACATCTTAAGCATATACCCCTAAAATAAGGCCTAGAGTCCTTCTTATAAACGCGATGTTTATAGCTATGCTTTTTGTATAGAGCGCATAGCAGATTACGCAGCTTATTAAAGCTACCCTTAATATTCTAAACATGTGTTAATATCCGCTGGCGACTTTCCTTTATATTCTCCTAAACGCCAGCTTTTGGAGTGTACTATTTATTCGCTAACGGCACTTGGATAGGAAGGCGCTTATTTATACTAAAAGGACTACGGAGATTGCAAGAGTCACCATTATTAAGATCTTTATCTTTGTTACTGTCTAAAGATTCGCTATCTAAAGAAACCTTATAAACAATACTTAGGTTACTATAAGAGGTAAATTAGTAGACAAGATATTAAAACGGTATAACTAACATATACGATTTAATGGCTATCTTGAGCTTTAGATTTATATCAACAACCTTTTTAGCCCGCTTTATAAGGAAAGAAGATAAACGAGCCTTATTAAGCCTCTTTTTAGAAGCATTGAGCGGCGGCAGCAGGGAGGCGGACGGTAGAGTAGCGGATGGCAGGGTAGTCTATAGCAAAGATACAGGCAGCGGAAAGGCAGGCAGTGAAAAGGTAAGTAGGTTTTTAGCGGATTTTGCCCTGTCCTTATTATTGTTATCTACTAAACCCTATAAAAAGCGCTTCGGTACATATTTCCTAAAATTATATTAGCTATAGGTATAATTTAGTATAAGAAAGCTTACTCTTTAGGAACAGAGTCTAAAGGCTTAGTAAGAGTAGCTATAGTATGCTTAACAGCATTAAACTCTTTATTGTTAACGTCGCGTATATCGAGTTCCTTAACTACCAGGTTGCTGTTATTTGTATTAACATCGTTTATAGATCTAAATGGAGGCATCGTAGGTATAGTATGCTAAGGGACAGTATACGAAACAACAATAATAAAGTTCGCGATGCGGTGCTGTAAGGTGGAAGGTTAGTAGAGAAAGAAGAGGTACGGAGGTTAATTAAAGGTGAATATCCACACTACTAATTTTATTAAATTAGCTTACTAATAAATAATTACTACTATAGTAACTCACCTTAGTAATTATTAACGGTGCGGATATATAAATATCTTTATTTTAGCTTATACGGATATCACAATATTAATTAAGTATATTAATTAAATATAAGGTAGAGACTTGATTCCTATATACATAGTAATAGAGAGGTAAGAGCTACTATTTTATTACTCTAAACCTGTAATAATAGTCAACCCGTAGTAATAGCTAACCCGTAGCAATAGCTAACTTATATCTACTTAAATTCTATATCTAGTAACCTGGTGTTGCATATAAGTGCTATAATACCACGCTTTATAAACGCAAGCTTATCCTTTATCTTACTTAGAGAATCTTTAAGCTCACTAAACCGGTAATCTATAGCCCAAACATCTTTCACTATTTTAGTTACCTGTTCACGAACTATATTAACGCGTGTAGAAATAGCAATTGCTGAATACACCCCGACATTTTCCGTACCAGTGGGAGCAGCAGTAGTACCAGAAGTAGTACCAGGCGTGCTAGGAATTAGTAAAAGAGTAGGAAAAGCGGCGGCAGAACGGGTGCCCCTACGGCTGCGCATATTACTGCGAGTGAGAGTCTTTGGGGGAGGGGAGGTCTCTAGAGGGGGGATAGTATGGGTATAAAGCTATACGGATATCATACCTTCTTAGTAGGCGTTCCAGCCGGACTACTAGTAGAAGCTAATTACGCACGTTTTTTGCGCTAAGGTGTAACCGGCTTTAGTCTTAACAAACTATCCTATATACGTATTAGCTAATAGAATAATAGTATACTATTAGCACATACCTTTTCGCACGACCTGCCACTTAAGCGACATCTTAAGCACGTACCTCTAAAATGTGGCCTAGAGTTCTGCTTGTAAACGCGATATTTATAGCTATGCTTCTCGCATAGAGCGCATAGCGGATTGCGCAGCTTACTAAAGCTACCCTTAATATTCTAGACGTGTGTTAATATCCGCTAGCGACTTTCCTTTATATTCTCCCAAACGCTAGCTTTTAGGGTGTACCATTTATTTACTAATAGGACTTAAATAGGAAGGCGCTCGTTCATATTAATATCTAATATTATAGCTTGGGCCGTCTGTGTACTGCGGAGCTTACGAGGGCTGCGGAGCTTATAAGAGAATAGAGGAGGTATCACGGGACGGGGGCAATGGCTACAGAGCGTATGTATTCAAGGAGTCTACAAGACGTTGCGCGATCGATCGTAAGGATCGAGGGCGTAGGAAGGTGATATACTACGCGTGGCTGACGTAAGCTGTACGCGAAGCGTACGCGAGGGCACGGGGTTC
>Ga0307507_10001571_pt1 | contig 50727 bp, 27 predicted proteins | sample 7_EM_MG_FD_207223 | JGI IMG/M metagenome (GOLD analysis project Ga0307507, IMG submission 207223) | Populus trichocarpa ectomycorrhiza microbial communities from riparian zone in the Pacific Northwest, United States - 7_EM | ecosystem: Host-associated > Plants > Roots > Unclassified | place... | reverse complement strand
GCTAAATGCTAAGACTTAATTATAAATGCCGCATTTAGCAGCTAAATGCTAGTACTTAGTTATAAATGCCGCATTTGGCGGCTAAATGCTAATACTTAATTATAAATGCCGCTAAATGCTGGGAAATACTGGGAAATGCTAGAAAATGCTAGAAAATGCTAAAATAGCAGAAACGAAAAATTAAATACTGGTAAATTTTTTCCTAATGTAGGTAGTCTTATTATAGCCTATCCACTTTACTTTATACTATATTTTACTATTTATGTCCTTATAACTAATAACCTTTAAAACTTACCACTTATCCTCTTCTTATCCTTTATATATATCTGCTTTGTAGACTAGTAGTTTAACATTTTTATATACTAGCTCTAGCATTGCGATGTGCTATATAGGGTAGATTTTTATTTTAGCTAGTAGGTTTAACTTATACATAACTAATAAAATTCTCTACTTAATTTTAAAAGGTCCTAGTCTAATATAGTCTAACTTCTTACTTAGTTGTTAACTCTTAAAATTTTTATATAGTAGCCACACTTTATCTCCCTCCTTAAGATCTGGTCCCTTAGATCTCTTAGTATTATAGTACCTTTTTATTTACTCTTATACTAGTTTAGCTATTTCTTTAAGGTCTATATAAAGATTTATTAAAGTCTCCATTCTTTCTTTGGCTATACTACTTATCTTTTTTACTTAATATAGCAATAATAATATTCTTAGCTTGTATCTATAATTTGCCTTAAATAGTAATGTCCCTATTTCTTCTTGTGGTGTTGCATTATATATAAACTATATAATTGGTAATAATAATACCTAATTATTCTATACGTAATTAATATAGTGCCTTAGATACTGTTCTAGTGTCTAGTTTAATCTTTCTATTTATCCGTCTATTTGCGGATAATACGCTATTAAGGTTACTGTGTAAACTCCCTATTCTACTAAAAACACTTCCTAAAATGCTGCTATAAACCTTAGATCTCTATCCAATATAATTTTATTTAGTGCTCTATGTCTTATAAATACTTCCTTAATATAGATTTTAGCAATATCCTCTACTAATATCTCTTTTATGTATATTATAAAGTATCCCTACTTTATAAGCTTATCTACTATTACTAAAAATATGTTATAATCTTGTTCTATAATAGGATCTCTTAACTTTAATAACTTAATAATAAAGTCCTATAATATAACTTCCTATAGTCTCTCTAGTGTCTTAATAGGTTATAGCCCTCTATATAGCTTATGCCTTATTAGTTTATTCCTTTAACAATCTAGATATTCTCTTATAACTTATCTTACTAATCCCTAGATTCCTTAAACAATATACTCCTCTTAAAGTCTTAACACTAAGCCTATAGCTTTGTTGTGTCCTTATATTATTCCCTTATAAAATTTACTAATAAACTCCTTTATAATAGATCTTAGAACATAAGTTACTTCTTTGTTCTTATACTAATCTAAGTTTAAATCCTCTACCTATGCCTCTTGGATCTTCTATGTCCAATTACTTTTTAGTAATTTATAGATCTGACTTTCCCTAGTTGCTGCGATCTTTAAATAATTATACCTAATTAATCTGTCTTAATCCCTTTATAATAAAGCCCCTAATAGCTTTTTATTATTTTATAGTTTAGCCTTTCTGCTTAGAGTATCTGCTTATATATTATCTATACCCTTAGTATACTAAATCTCAAAATAGTATTCTATAAGCATTTCCGCCTATCTAACCTATCTTTGGTTAAGTTCCTTTATTATTAAGAAACCTATAAGGTTCCTATGGTTTGTCTTAACTATAAATAGTTTCTCTGTGCCTTATAAGAATGCTCTCTATTCCCTAAGTACTATAACTATACCTAATAACTCCTTATTATAGATGTTATAGTTTAGTTCTAGTAGTATTATTTTCCAACTATAGTACGCTACTGGATGCTATATATCCTAATACTTCTGTAGTAAACATGCTCCTAGTGTAAAGTCTAATATATCTATCTTAACAACCGTCTTTAACTTTAGTTAATAGATCTTAAGGATTAGCTCTTAGGTAAATAACTCTTTAAGTTCCTTAAATAACTTCTTTTATTTAGTTCCCTATACCTATAACTTCTCTTTCTTTATTAGTCTTATAAATAGCTTAATACTTTTTAACCACTGTATTATAAACCTCCTATAGTAGTTATAAAACCCTAGGAACGATTTTAACTATGTAATATTCTCTAGTTCTTACTAACTAACTATAGCTTTAACTTTCTTTAGGTCCTTACTAATTTTTCTTAGTTTAATAATAAACCCTACAAAATTGGTTTTTTTTGTAAAGAACTTGCATTTCTTAATAGCTACTGGTATTTGTTTTTCTTATAGTCTCTTTAAGACCCATTTAATATGTTCCTTATGTTCTTTCTTACTCTTTAAGTAGATAATAATATTGTTAAGGTATGCTATAACAAACTTATTAAGGTGTTTTCCTAATACATTATTAATTTGCTTTTAGAATATTGCTAATGCATTTATAAGCCTAAATTGCATAACTAATGGTTTATATAGTCCTTCCTTTGACCTAAAAGCTGCTTTTTATTTATTGCCTTCCTTAATCCTAATTTAATGGTATACCTATCTTAGATTTATCTTTATAAAGATCTTTATGTTACCTATCCTATCTTAGATTTCGCTAATTAAGGGTAAAGAATACCTATCCTTTCTGGTAATGCTGTTTAACTGTCTATAGTCTATATACATCCTAAGTTTTCTATTTTTCTTTAGGATAAATAGTACTAGATATTCTGCTAATAACTATGACGGTCTGATATATCCCTTTTATAAGTTCTCCTAGACAAACTCCTTAAGCGCTACTAACTCTGTTTTAGTAAGCTTATAGATTAAAAAGAACTTTAGACTTATTCCTAGTTCTAACTCTATCTTATAGTCCTATACTATATACTCTAACAGCTTTTTACTTTTTAGTAACTATAACTTTTTACCATACTTATGGTATCTCTTTAGTATATAACTTAAGCCTTTCTTAGTCTCCTTGTATGTCGCTCTAACTTAGTACTATACTAACTTAGTTTACTGTCGTATCTTATGCCATTAAGTATCCCTAATATTAACCTAACCTATAACCTAATTAATCTTTAGATTATATTTCTGTAACTAAGGCATTCCTAGTATTGCCTTGTCTTTTTCTAATAGTAAGATATTAAAAGATATTCTAATTAGTATTTCTTTAATAGTTAACTAAATAGGTCCTATTTTAAGATTAATAATACCTTCTCTATAAGCTATCTAATCTCCTAAAATTGTTATAAGTGGATATAGGTGTTCCTTTTATCTATGTGGTAACCCTATCCTTTCTACTACTACTAATAATATGTGGTTTCTTATTACTCCACTATCTATTAACGCCTTAAACTACTAATCTTGCCATTTAACTCTTAAATTTAGGTATTATCCTTGAATTCCTTTAAGGGTCTAAGGCTCTACTACTAGTTCCCTCTGGTTCTATAGGCCTCCCCTTTTCCTAACTATTAGCTACTAGATTCTATCTATACTCAGTTTACTCTTAGCTAATACTTAGTTTATTTCTTTTCCTCTATATGCTATAGACAAGTATTCTCTAGGCAGTCCTACTACTGTTATTTGTCTAGACATTCTTCTATAAGGAATCTTCCTAGTTAAAGTATTAGGTCCCCTTAACTCTATACTTCTACTAGGTGCTATCTATATATATACTTGACGTCTCTAAACCGCTTTTCTTCTGGTGCCTAATATATTTTTACTAGGTATTTCCGGTTCCTATCTTTTGGTGCTCTATATATATTATATATATTATCTATATAAGCTATCCACAATAGTATATAATGCGCTGTATATTTTGGGTTAACTCTTAACTTGTCTTTATTTTTAAGTTTAAACCTATACCTAGTTAACCTAACTACTAATATCTCTGCTGTGGGTACTAAGATTTATTACTTACTTCTCCAGTCTCTAGATCCTTCTTCTAGGTTCCTTAATATTATAATTAATGCTCCCTTAATATAACTTATACGTTTTTCTGTAATAGGTTAATCTTAGATAACTTTCTTATTTAGCTATATATAAAAGTCTTTCTACTTATTATTGTATTATTGCCTATACCACTTTCTATATAACTAGTTAAGTGTATATAGTTTGTCTATAAGAAAGTACCTTATTATTACTATATTATAATATCCTTTAATATATCTTTCTTTAAATCTAACTAGAATATCTAGATCTTCTTTTTATTCTAGTTTATTTAACCACTTTACTCTAGGTGTCCCTATACTAGGCCTATTAGTAACTCTTTATATAGGTGCTCTATCCCTTATACAACCTACTATAGACCTTTTATCTAGCTTTTGCTCTTGCTATATAATAATTCTTTACCTAAACTTATCTATAGTTTTCTGTTTTCTATATTTATAGCTAGATCCTTAAAGTTATCTTACTTCCTAATTTTAGTATTAACTTTTTAATCTTTAGGCTGAATACTATATTTACCTAGAATTGCTATAGTCCTTATTTATTTATTGAAATCTTAGCTTTCCACTAATATTCTGATTTATTCTCTAGACTCTTAGTTCTTAAACTTACATCCTATACTTATTTATTTGTTACTAAACTAAGTTACTGCTCTTTCCTATTGGTTTTTATCTATTATAGGTTTTTAAGCTGTCCTTATTATATTTTACAAGTCTAAAGCCTTTCTTATCTCTTCTTAAGAATCTTAGACCTATAGCCTTTTACCTTTTACAAGTGGTAAGCTAGTACTAGCAGTTATCTGCTTACTTAATTGTCTCTAAATATTGCTCCTTCTATCTTATAAAGTAATAGAAATTGTATTTAATAGTATTATAATACCTATTACTAATCCGCGTTCTGTAGTAGTTTTAGTCTCTACTTCTATTACATTATTAAGGTTTAAGTGCTCCTAGTTAGCCTCCTTTTCTTCCTTATTACTATTAATTAATAAATACTCTAACTCTATTGTTATTATTGCTAATCTTTATCTATATATTACTTTAATATCTTAATCTAGCTTATAGAGTTAATCCTATTCTTTATCTAACTCTTTAGTTCCTTTAAGTCTTCTTAACTCTAGCTCTTGCGGCTAATAGCTTACGCTATACTTAGCGTCTTTATAAATTTAGTATGCGTTATTATAATAAAATATAAAGTGTTTAATTAAACACTCCTTAGTCTTATATAACATCCCTATATCTATATTATTATACTCTAACAACCTAGTGCCCTTTACCATATAGTTACTCTAACTACCTCTATAGTCTCTAGTAAAATAACCCTGTTTTCTATAATTTATATAAGCTCTATCTTTAAACCATTTTTCTTATTATAGAGTCCGCCTAAACATCTTCTACTATTAAGATCCCTGGTTTATCCTCTGCTCCTTAGTCCTATAATTACTTAATTCTTAACCTTTAGGTTTCCATAGTTTCTTTATCCATCTCTTGGATTCTTTAATACTACTTAGGTCTATTAGCTCTGCACCATTCCATAGTTTTTAGCTCTATATTTACTAATATATACTCTATATCTTATATAACTGTAAAACTCTATTTTACCCTTTCTTAGCTTATTCCCTTTAATAGATCCTATTATTAATCTTTATTAACTAATCTATTAAGTTTTATAGACTTTCCACATTTTCTATTAGGATAATTACATCCTAGACTTTAGCCTTAAGTCCCTATTTATACTATGCTATAAGCGCTTTATTATTTTACTTAACCTATATTATAAGTGTCTAAAACTATATTATGTACTTAATTGCTAAATAATGTTGTACCTAGTTTTAAAGCTTTTGTTTTATTATAGTTAATGCTTCTAGGTCTCTAAATATCTATATTAGTCTCTTTACAAACCCATTCTAACTAGTAAACATAAATTGTACGTCTTAATTAGTAGTTGTTATACTGTTAACTTGTATTTCTATAAGGTAAGGTTTAAACCATTCCAGTGCTCTTCCTATTAAGAACAATCCTATATACGCCACTTAATCTATAGGTGTTGCTAACTTTACTCCTTCCTGTATAACCTTAAAGTGCATTTATATAAGAAATCCCTTAAGTTTTAACCTTTCTCCTAAGAATTGTTTAATTAATAGTAACTTAACTTTTACTATACTAATTCTATTAATGCGTTCCTTAAGTATCCTATTGTTATCTAATAAGCAATTAATCATTTCCTATAACTAACCTTTCGTAATTAACTGTAAGTCCATATCTGCTATACTGGTGTCTCTCAATCCTAAGGTAGTTACTGCCATTAATAGCATCGCAACTAGTGCTTTAGGTGGCATGTTATTCAACTTCTCTTATATTTTAATACTATAACCTTAGTAGTAAATGTGTAACGGAACCTTATAGCAAGAACTATAATAGGCTTATTAATGGGCTGGGTATATAGGTATAAACAATAAGTTAACAACGTAATAATAACTGGTGGAGTAGTTACCTAACAGATTAACTCTAATTATATTTTAAGATTTACTATAAAGAGAGAACTATCTAGGTAGGGACTGTGGTTTTTTAAATATACAACCATATACCTAAGAAATCCCTTCACTCTATAAAGTACGTATACTCTATCTACTCTATCCCACAGATTATATAGATTATATAGATTACATAGATTACATTATATGACCTTAGCTACTATTCCTTATTATATGGTTCTACTAGATCTATCCTGGACTGTGCTTGTATTAACTAACTAGCTTCCTCTAACTCTTCTCCAAGTAGTTATAACATCGTACTTAAGCTGTCTGTAACATATACCTAGGTCTCTATAGCCCACCCTAAAAAAAATAAAACCCGTAGAATTATTAGCAACCGCTACTACTAGCCTAGAATAGTTATAAATATTAACCGCTATATACAGAACTGTAACGACTGCTGTAGGTCTATAATTCCACAAGATAAAACCCTAGGGCTATTAAAGCTACTTCTAATACCAGAACGCCCCTAGCAGCATATCTCTATAGACTTCTATAAGTTACCTATAGACCGCAACGGATATAGTATAGTTATAATCCTAGTTAACCGCTTTAGCAAGCGTCCTTTCTTAATCCCCTATTATAAGAATATTAATGCTAAAGAGGCGGCCTAACTGTATATCTACTATGTCTACCAAATTTACGGACCACTAAATACTATTATATCCGATTACGGGCCGTAGTTTATATTAGCCTTCTAGAATAAGTTTACTTAGATTCTAGGCATTAGGCTAAAGCTCTTTATAGTATACTACCCCTAGACAGACGGTTAGACAGAGATTATAAATTAATACTTAGACTAGAGACTCCGGCCCTTTATTAATTACTTTTAAGATAACTGGAGCGAACTACTACCTATAATAGACTACGCCTAGGCAACCCTACCCTATAACTCTACGGGGTTTGTACCTATTTAGCTAGAAATAGGATACTTACCCTATATAAGCTTTAACTAGGAAAGACCAGAAGAGCTACAGACTATATATAAAAAACTATCTTATAAGGAAGCTTAGTAATACGCCAAACGCTTAGAAGAAGCCTAGAAGGTAGCCCATACAAACCTAAAAAAGGCCTAAAGATTAATAAAACAGTAGGCAAATATGTATAGGCGCGAGCCTAACTTTACTATAGGTAATAGGGTCTAGGTTATAACAAAGAACTAGAAAACAGAACGGCCTAGCCGTAAGCTAGACTATAAAATAGTAGGACTATATAAGATCCTTAATAAAGAAGGCAACTTATATAAGGTTAAACTCCTAGACTTAATTAAAGTTTACCCTGTTTTTTTACTAGATAAGCTATAAAAAGCTATAAATAACCTACTACCTAAATAAAAGAATAAGCCTCCACTGCTAATTTAAGTTAATAGCAATAATAAATGGAAAGTTAATAAAATACTAGCCTATAAACTAGTACAAGGAATACTAAAATACCATATCTAATAAAAAGGTTATAATCTAGACCTAACCTAGTACCCCGCCTAGAACTTTATAGGTTGCCCCTAGAAGCTTAAAGAATTCTATAACTAATACCCTAACAAGCTAGGACCCCTAAAGTATCTAGACAAGTAAATAGAGTGCTAGTATAGCAAAGAGGATAAGCTACCTATTAAGCATAAGGATAAGAATACCCCACGGACATAATACGGACATACAAAGCCTAAGGGCAGGCTTTTTTGGAGGGGGGGGTAATGTTACGGCGCTGGTAGAAAACGGTGGATTGTGGCGGACAATCGCAGACAGTTTCTTACTGTTTCAGACAGTCGTAGTTACGTGACTAGACGATCGTATAAAACCTCGAGCGGCGCTACCCTTCTTCTCTTTTCCTTTCTCTAGCTTTGGATCCTCGTTTATAGACAATCCAATTGTACAGGCTTGCGCGTCCCTCTTCCCGTGCTCGTGCCTCGATTGACTGAGTCGCTAACATTTGTGACGGCGCTGGGGCGCGTCACCTAGTCAGGGGTTCGCTTAGGGCTTGGCTTGTGTATTTAGACGTGGCCTCACCACTTCTCTTGCTCCTCACCTTGATATCTTCGTAATACAGCATTTGTTCAAACCCATCGTTGCATTCGTTCAAGCTTCGGTTCAGAGGCATTTGTTCGAGCCGTGAGGCATTTGTTCAAGCCGTCACAACATTAGGGATTCTTAGTAAGGCTATAGTAAGATTCCCTAGTATCCTCTATCTTTTTCTAAAGTATTAGTACTTTCCTAAACCTAATATAAAAAAGTTAACTTTTAGTAGTTAGTAAATAATACGTTAGTAGAGATAATTAGGGATACTAGTAGGGGCTATACTAAGGATCTCCGTGTTTCTTATTGCTTGGCGTGTTTATAACCCCTAAACCTAATAAAAAGCTAACACGCGCTTTAAAACACTAAGATTCTATTACTACTTCTATATTAAGGCAGCGAGCTATTAGCGCGCTTCTGACCCTACTGGAAGCTCGCTACCTATATCCTATCGCTAGCTAGCTAAACCGCTATATAGTCTCTTGGCAGCTTCGCTGTCAGCGTCGCTGGCTATTAGATACCTTACTTATTATATTGCGATAATACTCCCCCTAGCGTATAATTAGATAAGTTTGTTTTAATAATATATTTAAGGTTAGGGTTAAAGTAGGTAAGAGATAACTGTCTTATAAAGATACTAGATTATCCTTTAGCTAATTACAAGATAGCTTAATCTTAAAATTAAACTTAGCTACTTTATTTAGCAAAGCTATCCGTATCGGTACTATTAGATCTAGCGAGGTGTTTATTTCTTTCCAATGTTGATTGTACAATTGAATGCTGGTGGTAGGAACTATTATAATAGTTTAATCTGGGCTCCAGTGCCGCTCAGATTCAGCCAAGACTTCAACTATCGCCTTATTGAAATCGAGCAAGCTTTCGGGGGCATCCAATGGTTGAAGCTCGACGAATACTCACAGAAACATCGACTAGAGTACGAAGGTATTTCGAATCTGAGATGAATTGTCACTTAGGCATAAAAGACAATTTCATGGTGACAATTTTGAATACGAGGGATATTGATAGGACTACTCCTAGTTTTTCTCGTGGTATGATGTGTTCTCAGTATTATTGTCACCATCACCTTTTATGTCTCGATGGCTTTTCACGTACAATTTCTTTTTGGCTGTCTGAGGGCGTAAAATCATACTCCAAAGGTACCTTATGTTCTTTCGGAAATTGTCAGTGCAGTATCTAATAATGTTAAATTATGTATCGACTCCTCTCCCATGACAGTTATTACTTAATGTGGGATCGCGTATAACCAGTGTTCTACGCCCAGACAAGCTTCTTCAACGAATATCCCAGCTGCTCAAAATAACCCGTGCTCTTCTTTGCGTCAGCCAATGAAATAACGTCTTTCTCTTCAACCACCAGCTCTTTATCTGCACCCTCTGCTAATTCCGCAGCGCCGGAACCCTTCCTAGTCTTATTAGCTACCCTAGCGATCTCTTCACACACTCCTTTCATCATTTGCACCTCGCCCACTGGCGCATCCCACCCCTCTCCTGCTGCAATACTGCTCTGCGGCGGTAGTGCCTTAAATGCTAGAGATCTGATTCCATCACCCTCCGCCTGCTTTTGTTTTCCCTTCTTCCCATCATCCTTCTTACTATCCAAACTCCTAGTATTAACCCTCACTAATTCTTTTCCTGAATCGGTCTTGTACTTGATGAGAAACCCAACGTTTTTCTCCTCGTCCATATGTCTTGCCGCTAGTGTACTCGTGATGTATACCCCCCTCCAGATAGCCTCCAATGATTCTAAGCCCACCCTTTCAAACTCGCGTACTTTCTCTGTGCCCCAATCCAAGCGGCAGAAATACAAGGCATGTTCCGTAAGAAGCAATACAGTCTCTTCAAAAGTTCCCGAGCGCAGAGTATTTGGCTCTGAAGGACAACTCAATGTCCATCCAGCAACCAAATCCTCGTTCTCGTTCTCAATGACGATGCCAGCGCAGCGCTCGATAGCTGCTTGCCTAACTTTTCGTAAATCGACAAAGTAGTCTTGTGCTTTCATGTCTGCTTCGAACTCGGAGAATATGCTGTCGGTTGCTCTACCTAGAAGATAGTCGATAAGCGCTTGTGCAAAGTAATCATTGACAATATTATTGTAGTATCTGCTCAATGTTAGCCCAAAATCGGTTAGGGCGCCGCCAATGTTTCGGCGACGTGTACGCGTGAAGTCGCCTTTCAGTGCTGCAGTCCCGGCGTATTGTTTCGAGATTGCATCTCCGTTGTCAGCCCAAAGTGTATTGAACCAGGCAGTGCTTGGGTCGGTTTGTAGATCAATAGAGATAAAGTGAGCAGCGAGTTGGTTCTCGAGGGCCGTGCGGGCGCAGGCAGACTGGACAACATTGGTGCGGTCAAGACAGTCCATGCAATTTGTGCGGAGGACCCCTAATTGTCTGTGCACAACCTTATCTTCTTCAACGACTGTCCAGCCCGAGGATGTCATGAATTGATCGAGGGTATTCATGAGAATGGAGACATTTTCGAAGCGCATACCGCGACAGACATTGTGGAAGTCAAACCATTTGAATCCAAGTTGGGTGCCTTTGCCGTCAATGTCACCGTTCGAGTTGAGGACAGCAGCCTGCTCCTCGAAGGCTTCGCCGATCTTGAATTCGCTGCCGTGTTTGTCAACTAGAGAAGCAACTTGGATATTGCCGTAGCGAGCAGCAAGGTTCGCGAAATGAAGTTTGAATGCCGTAGCGTTTGTTTCGGGGGAGCCCCAGAACATGGGAATAGGTTTGAGGCTGTATGGCGATTGGGAGAAGAACAAGGGGATAGAACCCCTAAATTGGGTGAAGGAGTAGATCCTGTCCTGCGTAGAGTCCCACAATGGTGTAGACAGTATCTGCTCCGTCTCAACGCTATTTGCAGCATGACCCTCGTCGTCTACCCCACGCCGTAAATAGCGTAATCCAGCACGCTTTATAGATCTTCGCGATATTAGGGTGAGTAGAAAGTCTTTTTTCCCAGGATCTTCGCTCAACGGCGCCGCAGATTCTGTATTCGGAGAAGAATTGGATTCTGATGACTCTGCCTGTGCAGCAATAACATCTTCTGGTTTCGATGCGGAGTTAGCAACAGCGTTATTCGAAGAGTCATCCGATACATTGACGGTAAACGCTCGCTGACCCACAAACCCCTGAAGGACTGGGAGTATAAAGCTATGCTGTCCAGCATCTATGAGGGGACTAACAATATAATTGTTCCAGAAGAACTATAGCGGTTAGCTTAAAGTCTCCAATAGGTGAGTCGAAACAGCACTCACTAATGGGTCATATTGCTGGAAAAGTGGTAATGAGGGTGTTGAACTAGCCTGTCCTCCTAATCCCCTGGATAAATCATAGTCATATGAAAAGTAAAAGTTCCGAGAGCTAAAATACAATTTTGCCGTCCTCAAAATTTTTGGCAAAAGCGTAACGGTTGAGTTGTCCCTTGGCTCAGCTAACGCTTTCGGAATTTCCTCCAGAGAAACGGCAGGGGCATCGACCTGCTTCTCAATAGCTTTTGGAGCATTCTCGGGAATCTTTTGCCTAGTGACTGGTTCCTCTTTGAGTAGTGCAGGTTCAGCACTCTGGAATGTCTGCGCCTGCTTGCGTGCCAAGTCCTCTTCGCTACTCATCCCTTGCATCCGCCTTCCCTCCGCACTCCATCCTTTTTTCGAGAACCACCTCCCCGTGAATCTTCCATAGGCCCCCTTCTTCCTAATGACATCTTCCGCGACGCTTGTCTTCCTATCTACCCCTGTTATTTGTCCTGTGACAGCATCTTTTTTCACTTCCTTTGGCGGCGGATCGACCACACTCTCGCCTAACGAATCTCCCGCTATACTCCGAGTCGCATCGTCATCGCTCTCACTGTCTTCCTCTGCACCACTCTCCGTAGGTTTAGAATGCCTTTTCAAATGTTCCTTTGCCGCGGTAATAGCTTTATCCGCGTCGGCTTGCGAGGAAAGCGGGATGAGCGCCACGTCAGTAATTACATAAATAGGCTTTCCGCGGATCTGAGCAACTTGCTCTCTGCTACATATTGAGATTAGGAATGATGCTGACGCAACTTTCAGTAACCCTAGAAGTAGACATCGTCTGCGTTAGCTGTGGCTCGAGAAACTGAACGGTGGGTAGGGGCAATTATATTTCCGTACCAATGATGCCATAGGCTTCCAAAGACGCAGGGGCAGTATCCTCGTCGCATCTGTCTTTTAATAGGGGAGAAATGCTGCCCCTATAGTGGATTTTGATTGCTTGCTGAGTTGCTGGTGGATGGTTTCGTGGTGGCGCGGGCTGGAGTATTAGGCCGTCGGTGGCAGGGAAAACCAGCAGTTTTCGTACCAGACCGGGCATAGTCATACAGCTGCTGGGGGTTAGTGGAGGCCCATTGCAGGCATAGCCGTGGTTGTATAGCTTCTTGGTGTTGCCTTTTAGCGGCACGCGGGATGTGCAAATGACGTCGAGGCTTGGCAAATAGTTTGCTTTTGTTTGCAACCAAATTGAGAGCTAGATTGGAAGATGGATACATTGAAGAATTAAGAGGTTGAATAGCATATTTAGAATTCACAGGAGGAAAATAAAATGTCTCAGAAGCCATTTCATGTATAGTCTGAGTCCTAGTTCTCCTAGAATATATCCTCTAGCCCTTCCCACTTCCCTTTATTGTTCGCAACGTCGTTCCTCATCCGCCAGTATTCTCCATTAAATAGCCAATACTCTTCACCAGTAATCTCGCATTTCCCCTTGCTGAACCATCGAGGAATGAACTCTTCGCCTTTAGCTTCCCTCTCGCGCCGCTTCGCTCGTTGCTTCTCTTCTACGCGATTCTTTTCAGTAGCAGCGAAATCGTACTCGCCATCTTCCATGGCACGTTGATCAGGCCGTAACCGCGTATCTGTCGGTGCAAGAACTGGTCGAAGTTTATCCGGCAACGCGTTCAGCGTGACAACGAATGGGGTAAGGTTAAAAGGAATTCCCGTAGGACGAGCATGACATTCCCATACTAGGAAAGCCTTGTTTTCGTCATGACGCAGACTAGAATTCTGTAGATTGACCGCATCATCCTCATAACCTGGCGTTAGGCGAGCATAGATTTTATCGTTCCATCGGCCGCCAATACTCCACCTAGTCTTACCATCCGCATCCATAACTTTCCCGGCGACTTGATAGGCGGAGGACGCTTTCCAGCCTCGAGGTTTGAAGTCAAGCTGACATATTTCGCCGGTAGTCCAATTTTTAATCTCCATAAGACCGTAGTTGTCGACAGTGGGGTTTCCAGTGATAATACCGACAACGGATGACGTGACCTTCTTCCACGTGTACATTTCAGAGCCGCATGAGTTTGGTCTGAGACGCAGGAACCATGTTCCAAGAGGATTGATGTCGAAGGACTTCCCGTAGAACTTCGACTTCACGGCAGATTCGCCCTTTACACGCTGTAAGCATAAAGGTAGCTATATTTTGGCACGAGCTTACATAGTAATCCCACTTCTTGGACTCTGCATAGGCAGCTCCGATGGGCGGATGATGGCTGACTTGCTCAATGAAGAAGCGATAACCCTTATCAGGCCGTGCATACTCGTAGGTCTCTCCGAGTAGAGGATTGAAAGGTTTAGCAACACGGCCCATAGTCGAGGCATATTCGCTGGCAGCAAAGGCAGCGACATATAAAAGACGTTCGGTTGAGTCCATCCGCTCAGCTGCAGTGTCGAGTAGATCAGTATATTCCATATCTTCAGCAACGCGTTGTAGCAAAGAGGTTGGCTCATTAAATGACACTGGCAAAGTCATCTTCGTCATGTCTTTGCCAATCATGGATTTGAGAATACTCTAATGTATCTCGTTAGCTAGTTTGAAAATGTTAGGGCTCAATAATCTTACCCAAAGGGATATCTTAGGCCTGTCATCCGCATCCATTGCGAGTCGTTCCCGTGGAGGATCTTCGTAACCGATGAATCCAGTCATGATTTGGGTCATCCTATCTTCAAAAAGCTCTTCGGTCGAGGCCGGTAGGTCTTTGCCTTTCAGACCGGGGCTAGTGACAGGCATTTCAACAACTTGAACCTCTCCAGCATCAATGGCGTCGAAAAATTCGTCATCATCAGATTCTGATTCTGAAATTTTAGCAAAACAAGCAAGAGTAGACTTCCTTCTCATTAGTGAGCTGGTGCTGGGCTTGGGCCTAAGGAGTGCACCGTTATCGCCGTCGGTCTTCAGAGATTCTTCAGCAACAACAAAGTCGTCTCTCCCCTCCATACTCAACGGCCGCGACTCGTTCATCTCAAAACCCTCCAGAGCCTCACGAAGAGCGCGTTTGGTCTTTCTTCGTTTGAGTTCAGATTCGCCAATACGACTTTCCAGCTCTTCTTGCTCTTTTGCAACTCGAGCCATACTTTCCTCCCACATCCGACGTACGTTTGCTTCTCGATCGAGTCTGTATTGCCAGTATGCGTCGCGATCCCGTGATATACGTAAGAGATCTCCAACAAGGCCTTTCAGGTTCCCGACTGCAGCTTCGTATGAAGACAAAGCTTGGACGGCTATTGGATCCGAGATCTGCATTGTGGGATTCCTCGATCTCTCAGCTTGAAGTGCAGCAGAAACTTGAGCTAAAAGATCGAGCTGGAGCTTTGCAGATTGCGCGGTAATGTTGAATGCGTCCTTATTCGTTGGCTGGATTTCATGGCTGCTGGCATCATCCCCGTAATCCTCATCATCATCCACATCCCCTTCTACTGTAGCCGTTCCAACATGGCTTACCATCTTGCCTAATTCTGCACCGGCTACACTAGGTTCATAATTGCTATGAGTATAGTCTTCGTCATCGATGATGCTAGCTCCTGTGCGCGAGCCGCCAGTGCTTGTTAATGGGATACCGAGAGATGTGGCTATAGGTCAATTAGCGCATGAAAATATTAAAACTGAGAAGCACTTGAGACTTACAAGGGACGAGGTTTTTATTACCAAGGCGAGAACTTGTAACACTCAGTGAATCGCCCTCTTTCGATGGCCGCTTGTCGTATTGCTCCATTTTAGCCTGCTTTAAAGCTTCCGTCTCGCGATTGTGACGTTTCTCTTCTTCTCGTGCCTCGTCCTTACTCCACTGGATGGCATTATTTAACGCCCAATACCAACGTTTTGCCTCAACTTGATGGTTGGCCTTTAGATGGTACTTCACCGAAGATTTCCCCTGAATTTCAAACCGCTGTTTGTCTTGAGGATCCATGTATAGTTTTGCGATTTTCATATTGATCGCTCCGCGGCACGCCGAACCAGCATCATCTACAAATTATCAGTTTGTTATTGTACCTCTTGCTACTGCTGAAGCAATGTCAATGCTTGATGATTTGATTTGAATTAGACTTACCTTGGTGTTTGTAGTAGCTGAGTACTCCATCTTCAAGAACAAACCACCTCAACTTGTAGCCGCTCGTGTAATTTGTCCACTTCTTCAGGTAGCCTTTCATTTCTCGGCCCTCCTTACTACCCAGCGCATTTTCCGCAGACGACGGCCCCGCCTGCGGCGTGGAGCTGCCCAGGATTGTCTTCTCTTGAATTCCACGTTGCGCTGCAGCTGCAGCTGGTGATCTCTTGAGAATTGCGCGCGTTCGATCATCTTTTGTGACATCTTGAGGAAGCTTTCCTTTCCTATCTCTCCTAAATGGATCGGCACCATTGAGCAACAGCATTTGTATCAATTTAACATCTCTTCTCCTTGCGGCTTCATGTAATAAAGTGCCTCCAGTCTCAAGCGTTGCGGGATCTGTTGTGAGTTCTCCACCATTAACGTCCAGTGTACTTCGAATTCTAGGGTCTTGTAGTAATTTCTCCAAAGTAGCAAGATCACCTACAGTGACAAGGCTGTGTATTTTTCTGATGTTTGTATCTATGAATATAGATCGCGCAAGTTGTAACTGTTGGAATATCTCTGGGGTGCGGGCCAGATCCAGCGGGGTCTGCCCTTGATAGTTTACAATAGAATCGTTAATGCCGGGTTGATCCAACAGCATTCGTACTACTGGCGCACGACCAAGTGTCGCTGCGAGATGTAGAGGAGTGTTCCCATCGCGGTCTCTTCCATTGATATCAATGCCGCTCTCGGACGTCGGTGTTGCATTTGACAGGACGAATTCGATAACTGGAATTTCCGCGCACTGTATCGCTAGGTGTAAGATAGTTGTGCCCTCCAGCCGGCCCCCGGAAGCTAGGGCGAGTGAAGAACTGCTTCCATCAGCGTCGCTAGCTGTAGCAGATTGCTCCCTGATAGCCTTCGATATCGCCCCCGTGTCACCATTGCGAAGTGACTCAAAGATCCTGAAAAGTTTCACCGACTGCTCGATAGACGCGCCTTTAGTTGTAGGAGAAGAGGGTGATGGTGCGTGGTTTGGGGAAGCTGGTGCCAGGGCATCTAGCTGACCAGTATTTGACATGGTCGTTGACAGATGCGGCCTGTGACGAGAGGAATGTCTATGGTGGGGGTGGTGGTGTTGAGGTATTGCAGCTTGCTGAGAGCTCAGCGAGGTCGCTGAAGAAGTCGGTGCAGAAGGCGGGACACTGTTGTCGGCTTCGTCGGTGACGTCTGTTCTAGAAACTCGTTGGAGTAGCGATTTCACACTGGCGGATTTGGACCTCTTATGACTGTAACATTCTTGATCAGCTCCAAAAAGCAGAGAGGAAATATGTACAGGTCACAAGAGCAGAGCCCCTACTGCGTGCCAATACCGCCGGAGATTCTTGAGGCGTTGAATTAACTTACCCTTCCATATTGGCGAGATCCAACAGCTCCTCAGCAATAAAAGATGACGGGAATAAATGAAATAAGACCAGTCCGCAAGAATAGTTTGCTCATCGGCTAGAGGATATCCAATGGTCGGTTATACAATGCAGAAGAGTAGGACCTCTTGGTATTTGTGCGACATTTCTCAGGCGGAGAGCATTGTGAAAGGGTGGGGCTGACCTGTGTCAGTGACGCCAACTGGAGGGCACAGTATTTTCAAAGGACGCGCTGATGCCCATACCTGCTATGCTCTTTGCGCTCGGGGTGTCGAAGCCAACCTTGCAATAATTTCATGCGCGGTAAAGTATCCACGCATTCCAAACTCACCAAATGCGTAAAGCTATACCTACAGATAAAATATTCTACTCTATTTGTATACGTCTGTATTTATCTACTCCTCTCGAGCGTTACCGCTGATGAGCACTATTACACTGCCCAGCTGTCTTCGCATGTCTTCTTTCTCAACATCATGAGTGTCTTCAACTTCTCCCCACATCCCCGTCTGCCACCGCACTTCTAAACTGCATGCTTCAGCGGCTTCTTCAATCCCGAACCTTTTGCCTTCTCCACTGTCTCCTCGCAGTCGTGCAAACTCCTCGCTCCATTCCACTAAAAGCCGCACCCCAACAAGGAGACTTTTGCTTGCTAACACCGCCCGCTCCAACCCGGCAAGTTCGAAGGCGGGTAGCCCTGAGAGCCATCCTCTAATAACATCCTTGGTCATTTCAGGCTGTGGGGCTGGCAGGATACTGTCGGGTTCCAAAATCGGCCTGATTTCCACCCCAGGCCAAACATGCGTAGTGAGATAAGCAATGATGGGTTGCGCAACGCGGATCTGAAGCTTGCGCAATGAGTCTGACCCTTCCCTGTGTTCCAATTGGGGGGGGTCGTAAATGCTTTTCTCCGGTGCCCAACATAGTAAGGTGTCGGTGTTTAGGTAGCGCATCAGCATCTTAATAATTTCGTCTCGAGTATTGATCTTTCCCTCCACATCCGCGTTCCGTATGTCCAAGGCCCTAGCTGCTAGAGACGTCATCGGGATATAATGCGTTTTAAGGGCCTGCTGTGCGCTGACTAGTAAGTCCCATTCGAGTGCAATTGCCGTGGCGAGCTGGTGTTTGGTGGAGGGGACGGTTAGGATGTTTTTCGAAGGCGTTCGGACTGGTCGACTGTCCAGGAAAATCTGAAGGCCGTCTGATACTCATTAGCCGCTGAAAGTGCCTAATATCGTTTGATCGTACCTGGCGTGTCCTTGACAGTGACATTTTTCCAGAACCGCTTTTGCAGCACAGTCTTCGGTTTAGTAGGATTTGTCCGAACCTCTTGTGCTTTGCGGAATAGCTCAGCTTGCTTTCGCTTTCTCGCTACCCTATCCTCCGCTTCTGATGGAGCAGGTGTTGGGGGTTCTGGAGGAGGACCGGGAGTAGTTGGATGTGGGAGAGGTGTTGCAGATCTCGAAGATGATGTATGGAGGCATTGGTAGAGTGGTACAAATGTACGTCGAGGAGCTATTCGGCGCGCAGAGAAGCATATGAGAGACTGAAGGGGTCGCATAGCCTCCATAGCTGCAGCAAGAGGTAGTGATGTGGAATTGTGTGCTAAAGGATGCGCGAGTACTTTTGGCCTTAACGTCACAAGAGTCTCGATTCGGGTGCTTGGCGTGTGTTTTGGCGTGGATGAAAAGCTGGGGTGGCTCCTCCGCTCTCGTGTTCTCAACCAAGCGCATCCCACTAGTCACACGCCGTCTCATTTTGATCCAACATACCGAGAGCGGCGTGATGATCCTGGAGTCTATCGTCGCATCTACAAGCATCAAAACTACCAGCTCCTGGCCGTGTCATTGACGTACCGGACACTCGAACCCAAAACCACCCCGCATCGTTGCGTCAAACACCTGTGCTGCAAGCTCCAACAACGTCCAACGCGGGCGGAGATAGAAGCAAAGCCCAACCCCGAAGCCCAATGCGGTCCTGAGTTTTTCGCAAACTCAAGGGCAGCGGAGGCCACTTTCATGAATCACAGCGCCGCATCCACCGCTGCCACCAATGCGACTCCTCCACAGCCAAAACCTATCCGCTTCGTAACAAACCACGATGGACCATACGCGAAGAGAAGGAGGATAAACTCTGCCTGCTTGACATGTCGACGAAGGAAAACGCGGTGTTCTGGTGAGCTGGGAGTTTCGTACGCCGGGCTTTTGCTGGACGGAATGTGTACTGACAGGAGAGAAACACTGTAGGCGAACGTCCAGTTTGCGGGACCTGTTCTCAAAACAAGCATGAATGTGGCGGCTACGGTCCAGAAGGAGATAATCCCACCTCTTTCAGCCCAACCTCTGAAGACAACAAGGATGCCGTCAGGAGAGCCTTTCAAAGGGAAAGCCACCCATCCGATTCGCCCCGCTCACCTGTCAGAAAATCGCAACCACATCCTCCCTTACAACCCTCTCGGCCTCCCGTATCGCATGCAATATCGAACGAATCTATAACTTCCCGCGCCTCCGATTCATCGGCGCATAACCTCAATAGGAGGCAAGGAGAGGAGATGGGTATGCCTTATCAAGTGGAGAACATTCTGGTGGGCTCAAAGCATATAATTGACTTATTTTACAGGCCAGCCGGCTTTGAGCCTAAGCACTCGCAATCGCATGCCATACTTCCGATATTTTGGTCCAACTGCTATCATGCCGGGTTTCAAACAAATGGTAGTGAAGGTCAGGGGGAAGCAGCACGGAACCGGACAGACTTCATCGGATCGTATGCTCGCAACTTGCACAAAACTAAGGTATTATACTAACTAGAATGCTCTAGCTCTTGAATCCTCACCTGGGCAGCCACCATCGATAGGACATATATCACCTTCCCAAGGCCATGAAGCTCGAACACCCGTGGAGATACCAGTTTACGATACCTCGGCGATGTCTCCGAGTCCATTGATCACGCATCTCTGTAAGATATTTTTCCTGCATCTCGGCTGCAACTTTCCGTTCTTGCAGCATGAACGATTCATGCGTGATCTCGAAGAAAAACAGGTCGACGCGATCCTCGTCGATGCCGTCTGCGCATTGGCTGCCAGGTTTTCTACTCACCCAATGTTGACCGGTAGCCCCGAATCGCAGAAAGAGGGGCAGGTCCCAGAAAGCTCCAGCCTTCATCCATCTGAGTATGGGCAGGCTTTCGCGCAACGGGCAAAATCCGCAATACCTGACACTTTTCCCTGCCCAAGTGTTGCAGTAGTACAGGCAGCTCTTTTGCTCGCCTACGATGAGTTCGGCGCAAGTCGTGATAGTGGATTATGGATGTATCTCGGAATTTCGATTCGCATGGCTCAAGATCTTGGGATGCAGACTTTAGAAGGATTAAAATACGAGGGACGATACGGACCTACTCCAAAGACAGTGAAAACCACTCCAAGTAATGGCAATAGCGAGCCCACACAAAACCCTACTCCTCCTAGCTCAACCTGGAACAAATCTATGGATAACCCGGCAATTCAGGAACAGAAAGCTGTCGAGCGCGAACGAGTAGACACTTTCTGGTCCATATTCTTCTTGGACCGTGTGATATCATCTGGAACTGGGCGGCCCGTAACCCTTCGCGATCGAGACATCGAGATATCGTTTCCTTCTTTAGACGAGGTGGACTCCTCGACTGGTTGGCCCGTTCCATTCCCAGCTCTAATTCGGATTATACACCTTTATGGTCGGGTGACTGATTTACTCAATAGCATCAAGGAAGTCTCACATGTAACACCGGATGTCATTAAACGACTTGCAGCAATGGAAAATCATTTGACAGATATCTATCAGGGACTGTCACCCAGGCTTCACTTCAACGCTGTAAATTTTCAGCACTATGTCAAAGCCAACCAGGGGACCAACTTCGTCCTCTTACATTTTTGGTTTCATACTTTAATCGTCCTCCTTCACCAACCAACACTACTAAAAACATTCGAGGGTAGCATCCAACAGCTGCTTCCCAACAGTAGAGAGTTGTCCATGTCTTCTGCGAAGACAATCGCTGATATCTTGGCGTTTGCTGAGCTCATTGATGCTAAGTCGGGACTAGGAAATCCATTTACTAGGTCCTCAAATTGCTGGATTTTTTCTAGGTGCTCGTTGCTAATATTCGCAGCAGTCAGCCTATCTACATAGCAGCTTGTGCTTTCCTCAAAGAAACAGCCTTGCATTCCGCTTCCTCGAATCCGCATTCTACACCTTCGACACCAGGATCTCGTGATAGTGGACATGATTCTGGAGCATCGGCAAAATCTGCTCTAGAAAACATAAAACCAGAGAAGCACGGCAGCACTTCATCCAACGGTGACAAGACTACAACGCACCCATCAGACCATCCACTAGACCAGAAGCAGGCAGCTAAACATACTTTGCTTGCATCTGCTGCAAATCAAAACTATCAGCGCTGTTACAGGGCGCTTAAATCCCTGGAGACCTACTGGGCAGGGGTCAAATACATCTTGACTGTTCTAGATCAGAAAGCAAAAGGCGTCGGTGATCCCTTACTCTATACAAGGGAAGAGATGGAGAGCGCTCTAGAACTTCCAAGACCTGAGCCAGCATTTACATCTCCCGGGTGGCGGAGGAAATTGTCATGGGGAACTTACTTGACAGCACAGAATCTCGGGGATGTGGCGCATTCCAAGGTTACCTCTGCCCTTCGCCAAAAGAACAGCGGGCAGACTGCGAGTGGATCATCGTCTCCTATAATGAATCCAGGTCAAGGTATATACGCTCTCATATTCCATTTGCCGTTGATAAATAGCTGATAATGACGATAGCTATCGGATGGTCTTTGACTGGCACCATGAACTCTCCAAGCACAAGCCTCGCTGTGCTTTACCCTACCGACACCAACCGCGAATCTAATCCTCGTCATACTTCTGAGCCTATCAACCCTTCTATCGCCTCCATACTGTCTAGTGCCCCGACCACCTCTTCTCCAGCCACCCGCATTAAATATGAAAGCCCGCATGGCATACCCTCACCTTCTCCAAATTTCTCTAGCGGGCCCAGCTCGCAGCAGTTCAACCCAACTCACTCAACCATAACCACTATGCCCCCACCTCCTTCGACTTTCCACACTGTCCCTGCTGCTGATCCTGTCCTCGTCTCCGAAGCCGACCTCCTGTTAAACTTGCACTCGCCTTTCTCTGCCTCCTCGTCTCCTGGGCGTATCCCAACTGGCGCGTCGCCTTATGCGCCTTCCCACCGCTCTTCAACTCTTAACACCCAAACCACACAACAGGACTTCTCACCGGGCTCGGGCTCGCAATTTCCACAATTCAATACCAGCCCTAGTGGGGACAGCTCTGCTCAAGTCCCATTCGGAGACATGATGATTGAGAGTCAGGATATTGACGTGAGTGCACTTGGGGACGATATGATGCCCTGGCTGGAGTATCTACCCCATGAGATGCTAAATTACTATGATACCAATGCAGGTTTTGTGGGTGATGGTGGGGTTCACGGGCAAGGAATGGAGTCAGCGGACGCCGTGGGTGGCGCGGGAAGGTGAATTTTGTAATGATACCGGTGTGCTGTGGGTTGGCGTCGCGGAGTCTATAATGCGGTACATGACGTATTGGAAAATTTGTTGAATATGGCTACACACACATTTTTGGATCTACAATGCTCGAAATATGTGGAGGGCGTTCGAGGTGACGTGGATATCCATCTCTGTGGGTTGGCCGAGATAGGCGGTGTTTTTTTTAATCGTTTAGCGTTCCAGTAATTTCCCTCGTTCTGCCGTTAAAATTGGCCTTACTTGATTACTTCATTTGTACGTGTCATAATTCGTCCAGATAGCCCGGCTGGTAGCAGTCAGAAATCCTATGATATACCTTATGCAGAAACCGTTTTGACCTAGCATTCAATTGTCTTCAATACGGCTCATTGCATCGACTAGAACTTAATGAACATGAGAAGTGGAGTGGTTCCACATCTATGGTAGGGGGCATTTAGTATTCTAAAACTGATTTTGGCTTCCGCAGTCTCTCTACGACTCGCACATATTGACCAATATAATACTTCGTGATAACGCCTAGGGAATCGCTTCAGAGTAGAACATTCATGCTTCTTACTCATAAGTCATCTTGTGCATCTGCATTGCAGTACATGACGCCTCCCAAGGAATCTCAACTGATTACCACCATTTCCAAAATGACGATTTCAGCGCCGGAATACTTCCTCGCTTGATCGCTGGAAGCGTCGGTAGCGCACCCGTGCAGTCAATCAAGTTCGGGATACTCAAGCCACCCTCCACGCCTAACAGCGCCATCTTCTCCCACCTAGGGTCACCAAATCGCTGTCAGCCTCCCACCATGTAAAAACCAAGAGGAAAACTCACGCAGGCGTAAACGCAATAGTCCGCCCAACCCGATCGACGACAAACAAGTCGAGGAACAAAGACACGTTCGGTCTTCAGAAATGGCCTTGTCGCTGTCGAGCTGGAGCTCGACCGTCTGCCGCGTCCGTTACCATCTGACCATAGTACGTGACGTCCCACTGACTAGGTGTGGCGTCGAAGCTTGCGCCTGTGCACGAAGGGTCGACAAAGTATCTTTTCGCGGTTGAGTGAGCGCCCAACAGCGCGACGAGGTCTCGTGCGCTGAAACTTTTCACTTCGAATTGGGAGAGAATGTACTCGGCGGTGTCAGTGTGGACGGGAAGGGGCCTTCGGGTGCTGCGGTCGAGGAGTCGGTGCGTCCAACGTAGGTTTGGACGAGGGAGCCGAGTGGGCAAGTCACAATTGCTTGAGCTGTCCAGAAATGAGTGGGCTTATTGGCCGGAAAAGATCTCTGGTAGACAAGAAATGGATATCACAAGAGAGAAGAGACGGAAGGTGGAAGGGAAGATAGAAGGGATGCAAGAAAAAGAGATAACAGAAAAAAGAGCAGAAGGGGAAGGAGAACAAGGAGGACAACCTTACCACCAGTAAACTGTATCATATTTGCAGTCCCGACGCTATACTTTGTTGCCAAATTACCCAGCTTAACAGAAATATCAGCCAATCGGTCATTCTCGGTACGCTCATACCCCGGCGCCAGGACCAGCGAGCCGTCACAGCCGCCATCCCCGGGTAAGCAGTCATGGAAGGCAGCTCGAGTGGCGGCTAGAGCATCGTCAGTGCAGTTAGTGCTGAGAAACCCGGAGAACATAGTGGTAGGATCAGTTTAATTAATTCGAGGCGTCAATTGAATTGAATTGATTGATTTGCAAGCCTAGTCGACTTACATGTCGGGCTTTGCCAAGACGGCAAATATGCTCTACAATCCGACTTATCCACTGAATCCCTCAGTACATGTATTCCGAGGCCCTGTTCCTAGGGTCGTGAAGGATTCCTTGCGAAAATGCTGGCGCCAACATTAGAATTCTAATTCACTTAGAGTACAGTAGTCGGTAACCAAAGTTTTTGCACCTTCCTAATTAGGAAGTTTGGCTCACCGCCCACCGGCAGAACATGAAGTTCAACACTGAATACACTAAAATTGTACTCAAAGCTTCAAACAAAAGGCCGTATATATAGATTTGATTAACTAATCAATAAGCTAGCTATTTAGAAAGTATTAAGGCCTACACAGCCGTAGATTTTGGCTCTGCGGAGGGTCAGGAACGTCCTCCACTAGTTAAAAAGAGTCCTTGACACGCTTAGTTCGCTGCCATCTTCCTGCCTTTTTCAAAATCTTCCATATAGAGCTTTGGCGTAAGAGGAGCTCCAGCGGAGGCTCTAGAGGAGGCTCTATTAAGCTTAAATCTCCGTTAATAGAGCTTAATCTAACGTTAATTGACCTGCTAGCAGAGCTTCTAGCTATATCTACAGCCCCACTAGATACAGTAGAGTCCTTCCTTATCCACTTCCTTATTGGTTAATTAATTATATTCCACCTAATATCTACCTTATAGTGTTAAACTTCCTCCTACCACTGCTCCGGCTACTACTAAACTTAAGGCTCTATAAAGCTAACTTTAAACGCTACTTTCTTTAAGTTTCTGCCCTTTATATCTGGCTGGTTTTAAATTAATTAAGGCTACGGAGGAGGTTTAATAGGTGGTAGAGGCTTAAGCGGAGGAGGCTTAGAAGTAGCTGCCGGTTAAGCAGAAGGCTGGTTAAGTACCCATATAGTCTATTAGCAGCGGCGAAGCTTTAGGGTGTAAATTTTGTGACGGCTCGCACAAATGCCTCTAAACCAAAGCTTGTGGATTGCTATCTAATGAAGATACTAAGCTAAGGAGAAGAAAAGAAGGGGGTCGCAAGGACCATAGTAAACATATATGACGGGGCAGCCGCCAAGGCGCTAGCGGTAAGCGAGATAATTGTAGGTTGGTAGAATATGGCAGCAGCATGGCAGAATTTGGCAGGTGACGCGCTCTAGCACCGTCACATTACCCCCCCCTCCTAAAAAAGCCTGCCCTTAGGCGTTGTCTAAGCTCCCTATTATTATCCAAATTGTTATAATTATCTAACCCTTCTTCCTAGCATTTAATCCAGTTGTTTAATTTATATAGTGGTCTAGGGAGGTTAGGGTGGGCTAAGTGGAAGTCCCGTAGCTTATAGGGGGAGTACTTAAAATTAGATGCGGGGTACCACTCTAGGTTATTATTATGGCCTACCTAGCTTATATGGTATTTTAAGACATTACAGACCTTTTTTACTACTAGGATTTCTTTAACTTCCTATTCTTTATCCTTAGCAATCTGGATTAGTAGTAGGGGGTTATTATACTATCTAGGTAGTGGATTATCTGTAGCCTTTTATAGCCGGTCTAGAGAGAAGATAGGGTGGATCCTTATTAACTCTGGTAGCTTAACCTTAAAAGAGTATCCTACCTTTTAAAGAGTCTTATATGGGCCAGCTATTTAGTAGTCTAACTTGCGGCTCGGCCTCTAGGTTTTCTAGTTCTTTATTAACACCTATACCTTATCTCCTACTTAGAAGTCTTCCTTGTAATAATATTAGTTTATATTAAACTCCTTTTTTTCTTATACCTTTCTTATAATTGTTTAAGCAGTCTCCTAGGCTCTATGCATTCTCTTAGCAAATGCCTGGGCCTCTTTATAGCTAAGGCGTTCGTGGGCTATAGCGGGTTTAGTAGGCCTATCCCAATTAAAGGACGTTTATAGTGTATACCCGTAGAGCAGTTTAAATAGGGACATCCCTATACTGTTATGGGGGAGTGTAAGCTATACGTAGTCTATTATAGGTAGTAATTCCAACTAGTTATCCTAATAGTAGTCTATAAAGGGCCGTAGTTGCTAGTTAAGGTACTGGTTTATAATCTTAGTTTGGCTATTAGTCTAAGGGTGGAATATAGTAGAGAGCTTAATCTTAATCCTAAGGATACAGCAGAGTTTATTCTAGAAATCTAATATAAACTGGGGGCCATAGTTAGAGATAATTAATTTAGGGGCGCCATAGAATTGATAGATGTTGTTAACATAGAGGCAGGCCATATCCTTTACAGTTATAGTTTTAAAACAAGGGAGGGAGACAGATTGCTTATATAGTCGGTTAACCACTACAAAGGCTGCATTATGGCCATAGGCGTCCTTTAGAAATGACTTAAAGTCCATAGTAATATATTACCAAGGGTGTTCTGGAACTAGTAGCAGTTATAGCCACCCAGGGGTTTAATCCCTAGGGGCATTTGCGCGTCTATAGGCGTGGCAGTTTCTAATAAATTAATCTATATTAGATAGAAGTCCTTACTAGTAGTAATAGGGCGCTAGTAGTTGGTGGGTTTTATTATAACTAGGGTATGCTATAGAGACTTAACAGTAGGCTTTACAGATTAACTCTGTTTATAGGTTATTAACATCTAAAACTATAAGCCGTTCTTAGTATAGAAGCAGTCCTTCTTCTATTTCTAAATTAGGGTTTTCCTTTACGGCTTAGTCGCGGAGGGCTTTTAGGGAGTTAGCTATGTGGTTTGCAGTTAGGATGCAGTTAACTAGCCCTATTAGTTTATCTAAGACTGCTCCCTCTAAGGGTACTAGCTTATTCCATTTAGAGTCTAGTTCTTTAAGAATTTACGGGTTAAGCTATTTAGGATAGAGGAGGGCGCGCGTCCGGTATTAGGTCTTTAGCTTATCCTAGGGTCCTACATCTTATTCCCTTTAGGTTAGTGTATTAGCTTTAGTATTTTGCTTACTAGAACAATATATAATTATAAAGAAGAATTTAGAGAGTATTTTAGCCTAGTGGGCTTATTATCTAGTAAGCTGCTTTATAGTTATAAAGTACTCTAGGGCTTTATAATCCGTATATATCTTAATCTGGGAGTTTATACCTTTAAGCTCTATACGCTATTAGGACAATAATTAGATAATAGCTAGCATTTCTTTATTGTGTACCTTATAGTTACACTTAGCTGGGTCCATTATTTTTAAAAAGAAGATAATAGGGTACCATTTGCCATTTAGATATAACTGTAATAGGATTCCCGCTATAACTCTATTAGAAGCGTCTGTTTCTAGCATTAATTTAAGGTCTAGGTTATAGTAATAAAGAATTAGGGAAGAGATAAGCCGATCTTTTAACTCTCCGAAGGCTTCTATATAGTTATTATTAAAGATAAAAGGCGTGTCTTTCTGGGTAAGTTATATAAGAGGCGTTGCTATAACTCCGTAGTTACGGATAAATTAGTAGTAGAAATTATAAAAACCTAGAAAGGACTAGATCCCCTTTACAGTATAAGGGGGCTGCCAGTTATGGATTGTGTTAACCTTCTTAGGGTTAACTTTAATCCTATCTATACTTACTATAAACCTAAGGTACTTTATATGTTTTACCCTAAATTTATATTTCTTAATATTAACTTACAAGCCCGTATTCCATAATCTCTCTAGGACCTTCTTAACATAAACTTGGTACTTAAGTTTGTTATCTAAGTATATAAGGATGTTGTCTAGGTATACCATACAGAATTTGTTAAGGTAATTAAAAAGAACGTCATTTATATACCTTTGGTATATAGCTGGTCCATTTATTAGTCTAAAAGGAAGAACTTTGCATTTATAGGACCTATAATAGGTATGGAATATTGTTAAATCTTTAGATGCAGGGTCTATCCTAATTTAGTAGAAAGCTTGGCGGATATTAAGTTTAGTAAAGATCTTTACCCAGCTTAGACGTGCAAGGGTTTTATTAATTAAAGGAATAGGATACCGATCCTTTTAAGTAATAGTATTTAGCTTTTAATAGTTAATACAAAAACGAAGGCCTCTACTAGGCTTTTTTATAAATAGGATAGGGGAAGTAAAAGGGGCTTAACTTGGCTTAATAAACCCTTTATTAAGGTTATTAATTAAGTACTGCTTTATTGCTTTTAGCTTATCCATTAATTATTAGTAGAGGGGGCTATAGCCTAGTAAGTTATTGGCTTTTAATTAAATCTTGTAATTATATATCTAGTAAGGGGGTAACTTATCTAAAGCCGCCCTTAAGAATGCGTCCTTGTACTTAGCATAGATAGTAGGAAGGAGATGTTTAACCAGTTTCTTATTAGTTTCCTTAATTAGCTTTTCTTCCCTCTTGTTAATAATCTAGTTAATCTTATATAGGCTTATTATAAAGACCTTATTATCCTTTTAGTATATATTAAAGTGGAACGCTATAGCGCTAATTGCGGTAATGTTAACTATAGGGAGGTTACATAACACTAGGGGTATATATGACCTTAGGGCCCTCTGGGGTATTAGCGTTGTTATTACTCCTTTTAACTCCTATTATATCTTTTAGAGGTTATCCCTTATATCTTATTAGTACATTCTTTTCCACACCAGTTAGATCTGCGCGATTTAGACGTTGTCTATATCACTATCTATCCTGCTTCTATATATAGAGTCCTCCTTAAACATAGCGCTTTGGGAGAGTATCTTTATTAGTACAGAGTTCTTTCTAGCTTTGCGGCGGGTGTTTTCTTGGGCGAAGGCTAGGTTACGGGCCTGGACATCCTACTAGTATATAGGGTTAGACTTCGCGGCTAGTGTCTTGTAGTTAGTTTAGATTTCTCTAATAAAAAAGGGTAATTTTGGCCTATCCTCTGGCTAGACAAACTGTCTTTATTATACATTTAGCCAAATATTAAAGTAGGACATCTATTTTTGGCTAAGGATTATATTATGGGACCCTAAGTCTAAGATATAGAAGGGGATGCTATATTAATATTGTCCATTAAGGGAGATATGTAACTTTAGGACATAGGTAACTGGCTTACTAGCTTGGCCGTTATAGCCTTTTACCTAGACAGGCTTCTCTAGTAGGGTGGCTTTTACATTTAGAAACTTGGCAACGTTAATTATATAGGTAGTATTTATAAAGGCAAAGCCATTTACTCTAGTGTTAATAAGGGTAGTTGAGTTAACTCTATATTTATTTTAAGATACTGTACATAGAACCATAAAGTGTTTTCCACCTATTAACTAACTTAGATTAATCTCTTTAAGATTAATAGGATACCCTAGAGGGGAGTCTTTCCCTAGGGTTCTTCTTTTCCTAACTTGTTGGATATTTCTCCTTCCTCTATCTCCTTAATATCCTTTAGTTCTGGGTAAGATGAGGTAAAGTGACCCTCCTTATTGCAGTTGTAGCAAGTGGCTGTGGTAGGGTTAATTAGGGTATTGTAATAAGTACTGGTTGAGGTTGTAGTACGTGGCTGGTCGGGCGAGGCTTGCCGGTGCGTAGTTGTGACCACTTTTGGTATAGCAGTGGTTGTGGCTTGTCTTCCTACTCTAGCTCCTATAGGGGTGGCGGGTAAGCTTTAATCGCTATAGGGTTGCTTCTATTAATCTAGGTAGGCGTTAATCCGCTTTAGCTTTGAGTCCAATAATAGGCAATAAGCTGTAAGTCTTTTATGGGTTGGCAGGTTATCTAAAGTTATAGTAATCTTCTCTTATAGCCTAATTGTTAGTTTGTTATAAAGGTCTAATTAATAGTTTTTAAGGGGGACCTAGCCTTCCCCTGTAAGGTATAAGAATTAAGTCTAGAATTCAGCAAAGGGTTAGTTTGGCTTTATTATTAGGCGGTTATAGTTGTACTAAGCGTCCTATACTTTATTTAGGTTAATATAAATAGCCGCTAGGTACTGCAGCATTTTATTAATAGATATAAATTGGACAAGAGAGTTATCCTTAAACTTGGCTTAAAGGTAACATTGGGCGTCCCCTATAGTTCGGCTAAAGAGGTAGAGCATTTTAGCCTCTTAGAGGGGAAATGGTTATAGTTAATTCGGAGTTTTCCTTATACTTAGATCCTCCAGTTCTTAAAGGTAGGGTCTATCCTATTAGACAGTAGTTAAGGGTTAGAAAGCTTAACGGATTTTAACTACTTTATTATTATATCTATACTCCCTGGTGTATTATATTTAGTTAAGTAAATAGGTTAACTAAGGCTTTGTAAAGGGGAGGCTGGGCTATTTTATAAGGCAGTAAGGCTTTTTAGGATCTCCTTTAGAGTCTCTTATATGCTTTAGGCTTAAAGACAATTAACCTTCTAATTAGCCGCAAGGGCGCAAATCTATTCGCGTATATCTGTAACATCGTTATTGTCTTTAATTTCTAATCCTAATTGGATCTTGTGTTCCTCTTAGGTAGAGGCAGGTCTTTTAGATAAGCTTGCTTTAGGTACCATTATTAGCTTCCTAGGGTTTGTCGGTCTTATGCGCTTTGGTTTTAATTCTAGGGGTATAGGTCTAGTCCTACCTAGCTTATAAAGTGGGATATTATTAAGGCCTTCCCAGGCAGTATAAAGTTATTCTAGTGTCTGAGTATAGCGCGTTAACGCGTTATTACAGACGAAGTTTCTTTTAAGATATAGGGATATTATTAAGGCCTTCCCAAGCAGTGTATGGAGAGCTTAGTATAATGTAACGGCTTGCACAAATGCCTCTGAATCGAAGCTTGTGGATTGCTATCTAATGAAGATACTAAGCTAAGGTGAAGAAAAGAAGGGGGTCGCAAGGACCATAGTAAACATATATGACGGGGCAGCCGCCAAGGCGCTAGCGGTAAGCGAGCCAATCGTAGGTTGGCAGCATATGGCAGCAGCATAGCAGAATTTGGTAGGTGACGCGCTCTAGCACCGTTACAAATTTAGTATAATAGCTTGATATTGATCAAGGCGTTTAGTAGATAAGGTCCTATTTATATATACTGTGGAAGCTCTAGTGGCTAAGGCTTCCTAAGTATAGACTTATTTAGATTAACGTAATTAAGGCTTAAAAGTACCTGCTGTTGTATATGTTAGCGACTTAGTTAATTGAGGCACGAGCACAGCAAGAAGGTCGCATGCAAGCCTATATAATTAGATTGTCTATAAACGAGGATCTAAAGCTAGAGAAAGGAAGGAGAAGAATAGTAGCGCCGCTCGATATTTTATGCGGTCCTTAAGTCACATGACTTATATCTACCATAATCTATGTCTGCCAAGATCCACCGTTTTCCACCAGCGCCGTAACATTACCCCCCCCCCCCCTCCGAAAAAGCCTGCCCTTAGGCTTTATATGTCCGTATTATATCCATAGGGTATTCTTGTCTTTATGCTTAATAGGCAGCCTATTGTCTTCGCTATACTAGCACTCTATTTACTTATTAAGGTACTTTAGGGGTCTAGGTTTGTTAGGGTATTGGTTATAGAATTCTTTAAGCCTTTAGGGGCAGCCTATAAAGTTCTAGGTAGGGTACTAGGTTAGGTCTAGATTATAGCCTTTCTATTAAATACGGTATTATAGCATTCCTTATACTAGTTTATAGGCTAGTATTTTATTAACTTCCTATTTATTGTTGCTATTAATTTAAATTAGTAGGGGAGGCTTATTCTTTTATCTAGGTAGTGGGTTATTTACAGCCTTCTATAGCTTATTTGGCAAAAAGATAGGGTAAACCTTAATCAAGTCTAGGAGCTTAACCTTATACAAGTTGCCTTCTTTATTAAGGATCTTATACAGTCCTACCATCTTATAGTCTAGCTTATAGCTAGGCCGTTCTATCTTCTAGTTCTTTATTATAACCTAGACCCTATTATCTACGGTAAAGTTAGGCTTATGCCTATGCTTATTTGCCTGCTATTCCATTAATTTTTAGGCCTTTTCTAAGTTTTTATAGGCTACCATCTAGGCTTCTTCTAGGCGTTTGGTGTATTGCTAGGCTTCCTTATAAGATAGTTTTTCGCATATAGTCTATGGGCCTTTTGGTCTATTCCAGTTAAAGCTAGTATAGGGTAAATATCCCATTTCTAGCTAAATAGGTGCAAACCCTATGGAGTTATAGGGTAGGGTTGCCTGGGCGTAGTCCATTAGGGGTAGTAGTTTGCCCTAGTTATCCTAAAAGTAGTTAATAAAGGGCCAGAGTCTTTAGTTTAGGTATTGATTTATAATTTCTATCTAACTGTTTATCTGGGGGTAGTATACTATAGAAAGCTTTAGCTTAATATTAAGGATTTAAGTAAACTTATTCTAGAAGGCCAATATAAACTGTGGCCTGTAGTTAGATATAATAGTATCTAGTAGTTTATAAATTTGGTAGATATAATAAATATATAGTTGGGCTACCTCCTTAGCATTAATATCCTTATAATAGGGGATTAAGAATAGGCGCTTGCTAAAATGGTTAACTAAAATCATTACTATATTATATCTGTTATGGTCTATAGGCAGCTTATAGAAGTCTATAAAGATATACCGTTAGGGGCGTTCTGGTATTAGGAGTGGCTTTAATAGTTCTAGGGTCTTGTTTTGCGGAATTATAGACCTATAGCAGTTATTGCAGTTCCGTATATAGCGGTTAATATCTATAACCATTCTAGGCCAGTAATATTAGTTACCAATAATTTTGTAGGTTTTATTCTTTCTAGGGTAGGCCATAAAAACCTAGGCATATACTTTAGTAATAAGCCAAGTCCATAGGTTCTATTCCTTTACTACTACTAGCCATTTCTAATACTTAAGTAATCCGTTTTTAAGGGACTAGGGGCTGGTAACATTCTTTGCCTTTTTACAGTACTCCTATAGAGAAGAGGCTGTATAGTTTATCTACAGTAATTCGTCAATAAGGTTAAGTCCTAAGGGGTTAATAGGATATATCTTAGCACCTAAGGAGTCTGTACTTAGTTCTGCCTATATCTAGGGGTCGAGGTACTCTAGTTATAGTAGTGTCTAGGTCTATAATAAGATCTTTGTAGCCATCTAATTACCTAGGTCCTGTTTACACCTTATAAAAGCATCTACATAGTTTGTAGCGCCTAGTCTATATATAATTAAGAAGTTAAACTAAGATAGGATATCCGCCTAGTGTGCCTGTTAGGCTATAAGAGCCTTAGTTATTATAAAGTATTCTAGGGCCTTATAATCTAAAACTACCTTAATAGGCTTAGGGGTCCCCTCTAGCTGCATATACTAGTGCTAAAAGCTAGAGATAATAGCCAGCATTTCTTTGTTATGGATGTGGTAGTTTAGCTTAGCATCTATTATAGTCTTTAAATAGTATGTAATAGGATGCCATTCTCCGCCTAGTTGCTTTTAGGAAAAAACACTAGCTATTGCGCCGTTTAAGGCATCTGTTTCTAGTATTAAGGGCTGTTTTAGGTTAAAGTAGGCGAGTAGAGGAGCTAATACCAGCCGTTTTTTAAGCTTATTAAAGGCCTGCATATATATAGCATTAAAGTGGAAAGGCTGGTCTTTCCTAGTATGGCGGTTAAGAGGCTAGGCAATCCTACTGTAGTTCTTAATAAAGTGTTAGTAGAAGTTACAGAAACCTAAAAATAATTGCACCTCCTTTATAGTCCGTGGGGGTGTCTATTAGTTGATTATAGCCATTTTCTCTAGGTCGGCCTTAATTCTGTCTATACTAATAATAAAACCTAGGTACTTTATACGCTTAACACTGAATTCTAATTTCCTAATATCGGCCTAAAGACTGGCCTTGTAGAGCTATTATAGGACTTTGTAGACATGCTCCTCATATTTAAATTTATTCTTAGAGTAGATTATAATGTTATCTAGGTAGGCCGTACAGAAGTCATTAAGGTAGTTAAAGAGTATGTTATTTATATATTGCTGGTACGTAGCTAGTCCATTAGTTAGTCTAAAAGGAAGTACTTTATATTTATATATTCCATAACAGGTCTAAAATGTAGTAAAATCTTCCAATTTAGGGTCCATTTTAATCCGGTAAAAGGCCTAACGGATATTAAGCTTAGTAAAGATTTTAGCTCTACTTATTTGGGTTAAAGTCTTATTAAGTAAGGGTAGTGGGTAGCGGTCCTTGCGGGTTATGTTATTTAGTTTACGGTAGTTAATATAGAAACAAAGTCCTCTATTTAGCTTTTTGGTAAAGAGAATAGGCAAGTTAAAAGGGGCTTAACTAGGTTTAATAAAGCCCTTATTTAGGTTATTAATAAGATACTACTTTATAGCTTATAATTTGGCAGTGGACTGCTGATAAAGGGGGCTATAGCTAAGTATGTCTTCCTTATCTAGCTTAATCTCAATCTTGTGGTTATACAATTAGTAAGGCGAAAGTATATTAGACGCTGCCTTAGAGAACACGTCCTTAAATTTCTAGTGTTAATGGGGTAGTTTCTATTTTACCAGCTCTTGTCTATAAGCTCGCCTTCCTATTTGCTAAGCTTATTTTCCTTTTTCTTAATCATTTAATTAATTTTATATAAGCTAGTGGTAAAGGTAATGGTATTAGGTTAGACCAAGTTTTAGTAGAATCCTACGGCGCCAATACAGTAGATATTAACTGGTGGGAGGTCCGTAGGTTTCTTTACGGACTATTATCGGGCCATATTTTGCGGTCTAGGGTTTATAGTCTTTTTTAGCTCCTATTCCATCTTCTATAAGTTATTCCTCTGGTCTATATATTTAGTATAGCGTCTAATACTTCTTGCTATTCTTTATGGCTATATAGGGCCTAAGTTCCCCATAGGGAGCTCCGCTAGCTTTTTACTGACTTTTTTAATCTTTAGTGCGGGTGGCATAACATAGGTAGTTTAGGGGCGGCGTAGTATATAGATCCATTGCGGGTTAAGCTATATATCCTTTTTAAAAGCCTAGTCCCTACGCATAGCATTGGCCTAGTAAATAGTGTTTATCTATAGCCATATAAGGTTCTCTATTATAATACTAATCTCTTTTATAAAGGAAGGTATTAGGGGCATAGTTTTAGGCTAAATAAGCCATCTATTCTATATGTTGAGCTATAAGCCTAAATAGGCTAGCTATTTTCTTTCTAAAATTATATTATAACTTTTAAGGTCCGTAATAAGGAAGGGGATGTTATACTACCTTTATCTATTAACACAGAGATAGATCCGTAAGATGGTTGTAATAGGTAGTTCTACCTATTTGTTATACCCATAAATAGAGATTGGCTTAGGCAGTTCTTCTAAAGGCGTATTTAAAAAGTCAGCTAGTTTTACAGTATACTTTATATTAATTAAGGTAAAGGTATTTACTCCTAAGTTAGCTAAAGCAGAGGTTAAAACTTAATATCTATTATAGAATAAAGTATAAGGGATAGTGTAGCTTCTTCCACTAACTAGCCAACCTAGATTAATATATAATATATCAATCCCTTTTAATCCTAGAGAGAAGTCTTTCTCTAGGGTTCCTCTTTTTCTAACTCTATACTATCCTTCTAGATTAATAGAACCTTGCCTACTTTTACCTTTATCTAGTAATCCCTAGTAAAGTGGTCCTTCTAGCCATATAAGAAGCAAGCTCCTTAATTGCTAAGGGCCTATTTATAGGGGTCGCTATATATAGGCCAAGTATACGCTAGACCCATAGTAGGACTAGCTATATAGCTAGCTGCTAGATTAATAGTGGGTTATATAGCTAGTACTACAGGAGTTATAGATTATGCCAGGGCATTACAGGCCGTTCTTATAGTGCTTATAGTCTAGTTTGCAGAGTTTCTGGCTTTATATCGCTTAGCTTATACCTTAATTTAACAAAGGCCTTAGTTAATAGCTAGGCAGTAGTCTATAAGTACCTTTAGCATTTATATAGTAGTAAAAACTGGCAGTACAGCACGCTATAGGTCTAAGGTAAGCTTGTTAAAGAGGTCTGGTAGTAGGTCCTTATGGGGAATTTGGGCTTAACCGGCTAGGTGTAAAAAGTGGGTCTAAAAGGCCAAAAAGGTCTCCATTGTTTTTATATTTAGGCTTTTATAATTAAGGTAGGCGTTCTGTACCTTAAAGGGGTCCTTATAAATGGAAGACAGGTAGTTAATTATTTCTTCTTTAGAGAGGAAGGGGTCTGCTAAGTCCTAGGCGTATTGCGGACGTAAATACATCTATACGTCCCCATCAGTACGGCCGAAGACATAGGCCATTTTAGCTTAAGTAGTAGGGAAGTAGTCCACATTAACTTTAAGCTTGTCTTGCAGTTAAAGCTTCTAATTATTAAATATAGGGTTAGTTCCATCTATAAGCAATAGGGGGTCCGTAACCTTCGCGGACCGTAATAATGCTAATGCTATACCTTGGGCTAGGGCTTTAAGGACCATAGCAAGTCTGTCTAATAAGTCCTCGCTAGATACAGGGGTGTCTCTAGTTTCAAGCAGTTCTTATAGCCGTTTAATTTCGGCATTAGCTGCCGCAAGCTCCGCCTAGGGGGTCAAGACGGTGACTGTTTTACTATTGGAGGTATTTATAGGTCCTGCAACGGCTTTGCCAGCTGCTGTGTTTCTTAGCATAGTGGTAGGAGTATTAGGTAATTTCCGGTTATTTGTTTATTTTCTAGGGGTTCTAGTCTGTGCGTGTCCTGTTCTTAGGTTTCGCGTTCTGTTCGTATTCCTTTGGTTCTTAGGGTTCTGTTCTATCCTTATAGTCCTAGTAATATCCTTAGGGTCCTATTCTTTGTCCTTATAAATATATTTAAGTTCCTTCTCAGGAAGAAAGAGTAGTAAGGAGCTTTGGATAATGTTAGCGACTTAGTTAATTGAGGCACAAGCACAGCAAGAAGGTCGCATGCAAGCCTATACAATTGGATTGTCTATAAACGAGGATCCAAAGCTAGAGAAAGGAAGGAGAAGAATAGCAGCGCCGCTCGATATTTTATGCGGTCCTCAAATCACGTAACTCGCGCCTACCATAATCCACGTCTGCCAAGATCCACCATTTTCCACCAGCGCCGTAACAGTATATAATCAATCACTTGGCGGCGATATCGATCTATCTGTTTAAGCGCCTTCCAATCTCTTACATCATCAGCAGCGCCTTTGCAATACTCATTGCCTCCTCTACAGCAAATAACTTCTTAAATATAACGTGGAATTCGCTCTATCCAGGCTTAAATTCACCACTGTTTAAGCTCGTTCCATGTTAGCGACTCAGTCAATCGAGGCACGAGCACGGCAAGAGGGTCGCGCAAGCCTATACGATTAGATTGTCTATAAACGAGGATCCAAAGCTAAAGAAAGGAAACAAGAAGAACGGAAGCACTGCTTGAAGTTATATACAACCTTCTGGTCACGTGATGGCAACTTGCTGCAACTTGCCATTATGTGATGGCAGTTTGCGGCAATCTGACGGCAAGTTACTAGTGCCATAACATTCCATGCCTTCTATTAAGCTTGCTTAGCTTCTACTTAGTTCTTTAGTGCACCCTTCTTTATAGTGGCTTGTTTGAGGTAGTACCAGCATAGCTTAATTATATTTAGGTTGGGTAAATTGCCTAGCTAAAGTAGACGCTGGAGGCCTACTATATTAAAGTAGATCTACTAGTGCTTTAATAAATAAGCGGGAGCTTTATCCTCTTAGATAATTATATCCGGGCGATTAATCTGGCACTTAATTATAAAGGGAATAAGAACTGGAAGGAGGCACTTTATAAGGTAGCTGTGACGGTTCATCTACATAGCTACCATCGAGGCGTTGTCGGTCACGGATCAACGTTGCCCTAACGTTGCCCCGACAACCGAACATATATATAGTCGTCTACCGCGCCCCTTTCTTTGAGCCCTTACCTTAGTCTATTTATAATATAGCCCCTTATTATTGCTTGATCTATTAGATTACTCCCACGGAAAGCTAGCCGTAATATTAGACTAAGGTCAACCTTAACTGGCCTATAGAGGCAACATAATACTAGGTCTAACAGTTAAATATATAGCTAGATAGAGGGCTGTTTTACCACTATAACTATAGACTAATTAACCCTCTAAGCCCTACTTGAGGTAGGTAATTGCAACAGCGGATTAAGCAGCTAAAAGAAGAGACTGTAGTAATTAGATTAAAAGGATCACCCCAATTACAATCTTAGTAGCAAGAGTTGCCTAAGAAAGCAAAAGAGACACTATAGCAAAAAGGAGCGCGTTAAGACTTAGCGCGCTAGAGATAGCTACCGACCTAATACTGGCAGCACGTGAGGAACCCGTAAACGCGTCACTCAAGCCGCCGGAGCTCCAACTATACTACGGCGAGACGGAGCTCGCGGACAATATAAAGAGCAAATGGGACCGTTTTATAGCGCAATTAGAAGACGACAAGAACCCTATATACTTTAAAATAGAGACAAAGAGAGAGTATATAGCCACGACCACCTAAAGCCTAGCCGCGATCCCTATAACCAAACTTATAGAAGAGCTGAAGCTCCAGGGAATACGAAGAAAGGCAATAAAATAGCAGATCGCTATGCTATAGCGTCTTATAAATAACCACGCGCATAAGGCCCTTAATGGGAAAGAGGAGGCCAAGGCAAAGATAGCGGAGCTTAAGGAGCACTTGGATAATAGGACAGACGAGCTCCGTAAGGCTAATTAGAAGATATTAAGGATGGGCCGTAAGGTCACTATACAAGCCCTAAATTGGGAGGACAGCGAGTAAGGAAGTATACCGTTATAGACAATACAAGAAGGGACACCACTTTTTTAGACAAGCAGTGTTACGGGCCTAGGACGCACAGTAAGGTTTTTAGACCCACCTACGCTGATAAATAGGAAAGAGCCTACCTATTATGCCTAGAGCGGCTATATACGAAATAAGCTTTAATCTAATGCAGACTGGTTCTATTAAGACAACCCAGATTAGAAAGAGGATGTAAAAGTGGCATATATTGAGATACGTGTAAGAGGCAAAGCTTATAACCACCTCTTACCCTACCTAGAGGCAGAGCGCGATGCGGAACGTAACCCTACTAGTAAAGAAGTACTTAAGTTCTTAAAGAACGTCTTTAAGGACCCAGATTGCCGTATTAAGGCCTAGTAGGAACTTAAAGGCCTTAAAATGCCATACCTAGGAGACTTTAATGATTTCTAATCTAACTTTATACAGCTAGCAAATATCTTAAGGATGCCATAAGACCAGTGGAAAGAGAAGCTTTATAATAAGCTTTATAACAGCCTACACATCCAAATGGAAGTTAAGGTGGCAGATAAAGACTATAACTTTTAGGCCTATTACAAGACTACCTAATAATACGCCTAAGGTCTAAAGTAGATAGGCAAGGAGTAAAGTGACTACAGAGCAGCCTAGGCTGTTAAGAGGGCTTTTACTAGGGGCGCTAAAGAGACCAAAGGTCCCCCCTCCTTTTAGTAGCCTCTAACTCTAGTACTAGCCGCAAAAGCGCCAGTCACCTATTTTAACTATAGTAAGCAAGGACACTACTCTAATAACTACCTAGCGCTGAAGAAGGCGGAAGCTAAAGCAATTAACTAAAGTGAAGAGTATAAGATAGTTACTAACTTATTGGAATTGGAAAACGAGTAGCTTTAAGAGAAGTCTCCTGCCTAGAGTAGATTGGAGCAATTAACACAGCGCCTATATAGCTGAAGGAAATCTTAGGAGGCGCAGCCCTTATAACACTATATAGGATTGCGCTAGGCGGTGTAGCTCTTAATATAATAAGCCTACTTAACTCTAGTACGGGCGGAGAGGCTTTTATACACCATAAGCTACTGCCAATTATTAAGCAACAACTGTAACTAAAGCTCTACAAGATTAAAGGATGAGGAGTTACTATATCTGGCCATAATAACTAGCAAACGGATATAATTAGATAGCTCTTTAGGGCTAACCTAGTTATAGATAGCTAATGAGTCCCTATATAGTTCCTATTCTGTAATACTAGCCGCTATAATCTTCTTATTAGCTATAGGTGGTTTGAGAAAACTAGGGCCCTTATTAATTATAAACACTAGGTCTTAGTATGGTGAACTAAAAGGAACTACTATGGCAGGCAGGACGTAATTATACTAAGAAAGGAGCTCCTACCCCTGTTAATTAACAAGGATCACCAGAGAGACATAGATTAAAGAGACGCATTGCTAGACTAAGAGCCTAGGCCTACCCCCTAATGTATTCTTAAATATACAGTCGCGATTAGAGAGCTCTAAGAGAAAAAGCCCCCTACTGAAATCAAACCGGAGGGGCAAGCTAGGCTGAAGCAAACCAAACGGACCTTATACGACTATAAGTATACTTAGAAGATCGACACCCAAGATGCGATTAGGAAAATGGAGGACTAGCTCTACCCTAGGCCAACTTCACTATTAAAGCCGAGAGCAAGGAGGCTTTTATCTACTAGGGAGTTTAGAGCAGCAGATATTACGCTACTTAAGGCAAGGAACTTCTTATGAGGAGCAAAGCGTAAGGATATAGTAATTGGATATACTAGTCTCTATAAGATAAACCAGTTAATAGAGGATAAAAAGGGACAAGACGCCCTACCTAATAATGACGAGGAACTTTGCTAGCTTGTTTATAAAAAGCTACCACAGCCCTACTAAGAATATACTAATAGCTTCTTAAAGGCTATATCTAATACACTACTACTGTATTGCAAGGGAGTGGACCATAATATTATTCTTAAAGGCAACAGCCACAATCTAGCCCCTAGCCCACTATATAATATATCGCTAGAGTAGCTAGAGCTTATTAAGGCCTACCTACAGGAGCACTTATAGAAGGGGTTTATAGTACTAAGCGACGCACTCTTTATAGCTCCAGTTCTATTTGCCAAGAAGCCTAGAAGGGGGTGGTGATTCTATATCAACTTTTAAAAGCTTAATGCAATTACCAAAAAGGACTGCTATCTGCTGCCATTAATTAAGGAGACGTTGACCAGGCTATTAAGAGCTAGAATCTTTACTAAGCTAGATATTTAGCAGGCTTTCTACTATATACGGCTAAAGAAAGAGGTAGAGGAGTTAACCACCTTCTATATAAGGTATAGATCGTACAAGTACCGCGTCCTACCCTTTAGACTATATAATGGCCCTGCATCCTTCTAGAGGTTTATTAATAGCGTCCTCTTTAACTACTCGGACGATTTCTGTATAGCCCATATAGACGATATCCTAATCTATTTGGATGACCCGCTAGAGCACGAAATCCACGTCAAGAAGGTCCTATAGAGGCTTTAAGAGGCAGGCCTATAAGTGGATATTAAGAAGAGCGAATTTAGCGTTACTAAGACGAAGTTCTTAGGCTTTATTATCAGCACTAATAGGATTGCTATAGACACTAATAAGCTAGCTATGATTAGAGATTGGGAGCCCCCTACCTTTATAAAAGGAGTGTAATCCTTTTTAGGGTTTTGTAACTTCTACCAGGCCTTCCTAAAGGATTACGGCCGAGTTATACGACCGCTTAGTAAGCTTATAAGGAAGGAAGTATAGTACTTACTAGGGGAGGAAGAGCTTGAAGCCTTTAAGCGAGTTAAGGCCCTTATGCTATTGGGCAGCATAATAAAGCACTACTTACTGTTCCAAGACACCTATGTGGAGACTGACGCAAGTGATAGAGTAGTGGCTAGGGTACTAAACTAGCTATAAGACGATAAGACCTAGAAGCTAGTAGCCTTCTTTTTAAAGACAATATCCCCTAAAGAGATACGGTACGAGATCCATAACAAAGAGATACTAGCAGTAATAAGAGGCCTATGGGAATAGCAAGGTCACCTTATTAGCCTCTAGCGTATACCCTTTATAGTAATTACGGACTATTAAGCCCTTGAGTACTTTATAACCAAGAGGCTGCTAAATCTATAGTAGGCCTACTAGGCAGACCTACTAGCTAATTTCTATATACGGATTACCTATAGGCCAGAAACGGCGAATATAGTAGCTGATACCCTATTACGAAAGCAAGAGGACCTAAAGACGCAGAAAGAGAAGGATGTAGCTGTATATACTATATACTTGATTAACCCCGCCCTTATAATTACTATACTAGAGGCAACCTCTAAGGACCCCCTAGTCGCAGTAAATCGCGAATAGTAGCTATATAAGCTAGTTAATTAGATACTCTAGGCCAACCAAACTAGTAAGTCGCTAGTAGGGCTATATTAGCTAGCCAAGCAAGACCAGAAGGGCTGGAAGCTCTAAGAAGGACTACTTACCCACTTCGGCAAGCTAATGGTCCCTAATACTAACTGCCTCCGTACCTACCTTATTGCAGAGGTATACTCTTGCCAGGTAACCGCTTACCTAGGCAAGACAAAGACTAGGAAACTTATAGCAGACTAATACTATTAGCCAGGACTACCCTTAGACTATAATACCTATATAAGAAACTGCAGGGCCTATAGGAGGACCTATATACCTTGGGATAAAACCCTAAGCCTACTGCACCTCTTACCAATTGGTAAACGCTGCTAGTAGTATGTCTCTTTTGATTTTAAGTCCTTCCTAACGGATAAAAAGGGCTTTGACAACGTCTTTGTAGTCATTAATTAACTAGGCAAGAGAGCCTTTTTACTACCCTACTATAAAACTGCTACTGTAGCTAACGCAGCAAACCTATACTACCAACACGTCTGGCGCGTGTACGGCCTTTTAGAGACGGCTATATTAGATTAAGGACCCTAATTTATCTTAGCCTTTATAGATAAGCTATGTAAACTAACTGGTATTAAGTAAAAGCTCTCTATATCTGGTTACCTATAAACTAATGGTAATATAGAGGTACTAAACTAGTACATTAACCAACGCTTAAGGCCCTTTATTAACCACTACTAGGACAATTGGTTAGAGCTCCTTCCCTATATAGACTTTGCATAGGTAATCTTACCGCACAAATCTACTAGCTTTATACTATACGAGCTAGAGCTAGGATTTAAGCCAAGGCTTTACTTTAATTGGGAGGAATATATATAAGCAACCTTAATACCTTATAAAAAGCTAACACGACAAGAAGCTTAGGCTTTTATATAAAGGACCTAGAACGCAGTTAAATGGGCAAGAGACAACCTAGCAAAGGCCCAAAAGCGGCAGATAAGGCAAGCTAATAGGCACCATTGCAAACCAGACTTTAGAGTAAGTAATCGAGTATACGTTACTAGGAAGGGCTGGGCTACTAACCAACTAAGTATTAAGCTAGATAGACAGCTTATAGGGTCCTATAAGATTCTAGGTATAAAAGGACACTTGTACATTATTAACCTACCCCTAAATATAAAGATGTTAAACGTCTTCCATGCCGATTAACTACAAAAGGACCTAGATAACCCCCTACTAGGCCAAAATAGGGAGCTAGAGGAGCCAGTTCTAATTAATAGCAAGCTGGAGTACGAGATTAATAAGATCCTTGCTAGTAAAACCTACCACGGAAGGCTATAGTATAAGGTTAACTGGGTAGGCCACAACCTAGACAACACCTGGTATAACGCAGACGGCTTTATCGGCGCCCCCCATAAGATCAAGACATTCCACGATGAGAGACCCCATGATGCCGGACCACCTATACGGCTGCAGTAATGGCTAGAGGTATATTACAAGGACGTAGATCTAGAGCCCTTGGAGGAAGACAATAAAGCAGAGAAGGACGGAAGGGCAAGACGGACAAGGAGAGCCTGACTACGAGGATTGAGGGCGATCCTCCTGGCTTAAAGGGGGGTGATGTGACGGTTCGTCTACATAGCTACCATCGAGGCGTCGTCAGTCACGGATCAACGTTGCCCCAACGTTGCCCCGACGACCGAATATGTACATAGTCGTCTACCGCGCCCCTTTCTTTGAGCCCTTACCTTAGTCTATTTATAATATAGCCCCTTATTGTTGCTTGATCTATCGGATTGCTCCCACGGAAAGCTAGCCGTGATAGTAGTAATACCAATTAATACCACCTTTCTTAGCTGCACGTTTAATAGCGCTGTTTTCCTTACTTATTTAAAACTGGGGTTTTCTACCTGGCTTATTACAAAGGCCTAGTCGTCTTATACCAGTAGTGATCTCCTATATATCACAAAGCTCTGGCTCTATCGCCTTATTAATCTTTTAAAGTTCTAGCTTTGACGCCTTCTTCTCTACTACAGTCTTAGGCTTTTAGATAAGGCATAGTAACTTCCGGTCGTATAAAAAGGCGCCCTAAAACATTAACTTGTTGGCTTTCTTGAATTAAAGACGAATAACCGACTTATTAACCTTTTCCTTAGCTAAGCGCCAGAGCTTATAGCTACCTCTTCTATGGTGTAGAACAACGCCCGTCTTATTACTCTATATAACGTTCTTCTAATCCTTAATTGTCTAATTCTTATATCGCAAGGTAAACTAATAGCGAGCTTCCTTTATAGCTTTTATAAAACAAGGCTTCTTTATAGGCTTTATTTTTCAATATCCATGACGTTATAGAACTCGCCAAACAGTTTGGGCAGAGTAGCCGCATTTAGCAGCAATATAAGCGCAGGACTTCTCTTGTCCATATTAATTGGAGGTGACTTTCTTAAGGATTTATTATCCGAACTTACCCTACGGTCTTTACGCTCTGTAATATGCATATAAAATTAATGCATTTTGGATCAAGTTTTACGTACATATTGGGCAAATTTTTGGTGTATATAGAGCTGAATTTGAATGCAAAATGGAGAGTCTCATCTGTAGACTTATCCGTAGACTTTGTATGCAAAATGCAGTGGTTTTTGATATATATTGCACGTATATTTCACGCATATTAGGCACGAATCTCATATATACGATTAAGGCTGCAGAGAGGCTTAATATTTGGCTTAGTTTAACTAATCTATATATATCAATGGGCTTGCTGACTTTAAAAAAGAGCTAGTTAGAAATCCAAGATATGCAAATTCTGGTAATGCTTGGTATGGTGTTGCATCGAGCTTTTCCGAATCGCGATTTTGTAATGGGAGCGCAATTAACAGCCTCCGCACGCAGCCCCAGCAACGCCCAAATTTAGAAATTCAAAACGGCAGATCTACTAATATTAGTTATTGCAAAAAGCTGCTTATGCAAAATATATAAATATCTTACTGTGGTGTTGATATATCGTCATCGCCAATGTGCGTTCTTAGAGGGTGTTATATAACTAAAATCTTAGCAATTATGTCAGCCACGAATTAAGATGGGAAAAAAACCCTAAAAATCCAATTTGCTTGCCAAGATAGCAATAATATAGATCTAGCGATCATATAAAAGCTCCCTGTATATCATTATATGTATATTAAACAGCACGTATAGCGGCAACTTCATCGGTGGTAGGTGGGAGATAGTAAAAGGGATTTTTGGCCTAAGACGTCGTGCTACTCTAAAGTTAGTAAACTAAATTAAATGGCGTAGTCTCCGCTTACCTCCGAGCCAGTATATGATTTCCTATTTAGGAATAGTTATTTACTAGCTAAATATATCGATGTTAGTAACAATATAGTTGACGCCGCCTATACTGCCTTTATATAGCATGCCGATTAACAACTTAATCTACTTAATTCTAATCCATCTAGCTGTACCTATGCCGTTATAAGTCGCAATCCTGCGGCCTCTATTAATATTAATATTAGTAAAGCTTTTAATATATGCCCAGCGCCCGGAGCCAGCGGCGTTAATAAAGAATTTAACCTCGCTGAATTGCCACTCTTGTATACTGGGTTCGCGATAGCAGATACGGTGGCTTGCCTAATTAATATTGTCGCGTCTTTGTGACTTTCTTAATCCAATAGTAAGGTCGCTTTGTAGGTGGCAGTATTTAAAGAAGAGGGGCTTACCAAGCTGGTAATCTACTGCGTATTCAATTTGAGCCCGCTGTATTATAGTTAGGCTTGCATTAAATATGCCTAATAGACGTGGTAGTGGCATGTCGTCCTTTAAGGTTGGTTTATCCGGTAAAACAATAAAGGTAAGGTAATTTAAGTGCTTAGTAACTAGGACTCCATTACTAACGCTAGCATGTATTTGGGACTTTAAGCAAGCCTTTAGCTTAATAATACCGTTTATTCGTTCCATAAAGAACTGCTAGAATAGTTAAGCCGAGTCTAGATTTTGAATATAGCCGGAGTAGTATAGTAGGTAGTGAATTTGAACGGTATATACTTACAGTCGTTTGGGTTCGCTGCGGTAATATAGCTTCTTGTATATTTAAACGAATTCCTCTACAAGCTCCTAGATGTGAGGTATATTACTTTTAGTAAGCTTATATTAAGTAGCTAGTGAATAGAACCTGCTAAGTATGCGGAAGTTTATAAGGTACTTATTAGGGAGAATTCTATTAAGTAGAAAGTTTCTAAATTGGAGCAACTAGGCCTCCTATTCCTTAGCTTTAAATCCTATGTAGTCTCTATTAATTTGACAAGGTGTATGGGCAATAGATACCAGTATTTAAGATCTTAATTTAGTTAACGCTGAGCTAATTATCCTAAGCTCGGTATCTTTTAAACGGTAGGAAGGTAATTCTGGAAACCTATCCATATATTTACCTCTGGTTTTGGCGTTATTAATCTTTAGCTTTATACTGTTCTATAAGCGATATAAAAAGGGCGTGATATTTAAGAGAACGCAGTGCATAATATCAGCAGGAAATGACCGTAGAAAATGTATCAATTGGAGCTCTAGTAGTATACTACTGCAAGTAATTCCGTACTTTGTTCTATATTTATTATTTACAGTTTAATTAACTAAATTAATTACAAGCCGAAGATTTTGGCGTAGCGGCTGGTTCTTGTAGTTGTATTGTGTATAAGGGATATAATAGGAACCTTATGTATTAGCACGTCGCTCTGCTTTGACAGAATATGTATAGTATAGCCTAATTATATTTCCAGGACGCTTTATGCCTATAACGTCTATAAGAGCTAGACCGTTACCTATAGAGGCGTTAGCTGCTAAATTTAATAAGTATATAGCGCCTACTAGTAACTAGAGTCACCTATACTTATATTTGGAATATTATATTGGTGTAGCTATTAAAGGCCTAAACACCATTCTCTAACTCTAGAAGCTTATTAACTAGTAGCCATAGAAAGGAATCAAGGTCCTTAGCTGTATTAGGACCGGGTAAGATAAAGCTTATAAGTATATTCTTAACCTTATAGCGCTTATTAGGTGGGAGATTAAGGTTATAGAGGACGACCGGAGTTACCTATATATATTAGTAACCTTGATTAATTTGCTTATTTTACTTACTTTATAGGTCTTCCTATTATCTAGTTAAACACCGTTAAGCGATAGCTAAAGGGCAATATTGTGCTTATCGCTAAATAAGTTAAGCTCCTGCCTATGGAAGTTGAGGAATAAATTACCGTTAAAGACGTCTTAAAATAGGCGCTGGCCGTTCTTTATATTTAAGCTTAAAAGCCTCTGCTGATATAACTTTAATATAGCTAACCGTTCTGGATTATTGTACTATATCCGTAACCGCGAGGTAAGCGGTATATATATAAAAGTCTTACGGGGCTGTTTGGTAACTGAATTAAGCCTTGCTTTAAGGCAATAGAGACAGTAGTTGAGCTCCAAATTTACTTCTGTGTACGCTATGCAGCCTCTGATACAGTAGTTAATTTGGTAGGGTACGATCCTGGTTATTTTCCGGAGTCTTTTTTCCTTATTACGCTGATTCGGCAGATCTATGCCTTTATAGAGGCAGAGTATGCGGGTAATGGAGTTAAGCTTTTTACGGGGCACGCCTTCTAACTAAGCTGTAAGCTTTAGGAATAGGTGTTCCTCATTTAAGACCTTAATAGGGCGAACAGTAGGCGGTATATCAACGCTGTAGTTGCTTAATGTATAGCTACTGTCCTTACCATCTTCTTTCTGTTTACTGCTGCCGCTCTACTTAATATTAAACTTATTGGAGAGGTTGGTAGGCTTACTATCGTTAATATCTAGAGTGGTTAAGGTATTCGTTCTGGTTAAATTTGATATATTTGCCGCCCTAGTCTATAACTATTGTACGTGGGTAATGTGTTTGTAATAAGCCGCTCGTTAAATAGGGTGTCTATCTGGGTATTTGGGGTAGGAAGTGCATATATAAGAGCCTTGAGGACGCCACTGGTGGCCTTGCGGTTTATGGTGCCTGTAGAAAGTAGCCTATAATACAGGCCTTCCTCCTAGCCGAACTGCAATGTAGTTTGCGCAGTAGCAGGTTGTAATTCTCGGCATAGTGAGCGAACGTATAGTATGCAAGTAAGGATAAGATGGAGGTAGGTATTCATTAGTAGGTAGTAAAAAAAGGCCTCCGTAGGTTCCGCTAGAAAGCAATTATTAATTAGTAAGTTGAACTATTATAAATCCATAGATTATAGATAAAAGACCGTCTCCTATATACAAATTCTATTTACTATTTTTATCCTCTAGATCTTCTAAGCCCTTCTACTCGTTACCTATGTCTTTTAAATCTTTTAAAGCTTTAAGGCCTGGCTTTGTTTCCCTTTTAGAGCGAGGATAGTATGGCGCTAAGGATGGTAAGAAAGGACATTACTTAAGTCTAAATGAGATTAAGTAACTTGTGAATATGTAAAAGCTTGGAGACCAAGCCGTGCATAATATGGATAGTAATATTCTTATTATTTAGGCTAAAGTTTGAACAGTCGTTAGCACGCTTGCCTCTATAGATAATAAAGGATACCCAATATATACCTAGGCGAAAGAAGAGGAGCGAAAGAAGGTTTCTATAGTTAACGCTCTGGTAGAGAAATATCTATAGATGGCTAAATTTAAACGTAGCTGGGCGGCTAAGGTGTTCTTAAGCCTGTATATTAATTGGAAGATTACCCAGAGTTGTAAAAGAGCGAAGGAGTCTGCTTATATTACTACGTATATGGATGGTATGTCTGCTTATAGTGTGTATCTACCGTAGTAGCTAATCCAATAAATTAGAAGTCGCTACTATAATTAAGTTGGATGAGGAAGGCATTACTGTTAGAGGTCTTTAAGAGTAGCTGCGTCGTTATTAGGCCAATACCAGATTAGGACGTAAAAGCCCTAAGCCTACGTACGTAGGAGAGCTCTATTGTAGCACCTGTGAGGCAATGAAGCCAACGGTTGACTTTAAGCCTTATAATATACCTGATGACGAGGACAAATAGGAGCTAACGCGAAGGTGCGCGGCTTGTTAGTCACCGCCAGTTGCTTAAAAGGCTACTAATCCTCATACTACTGGAGTAGTAGGTACTTTAAAGACGACGCAGAAGCGGAAGGTAGTAGAGTCGCGGAAGGTGGTAGAGAACCGTTAAGTACGCGCAGCACAAATACGACAGAAGGCCACTAAGAAGACCAAGACAACCGTCAGAAAGAGCCAAAAATTAGCAGCCTCGCAGGCTAGAGAGGAGCTTGATCAGTTATTTGCGTCAGATGAGAGCACGTAGGTGGGGTGGGCGGCCGTAGGGTGGTGATGGCGGAGGTGAGGTTGAATTTATCAGGTTGAATTTGTTAGGTAGCTAGTTCGCGATGCCTCGGTATTCTTTCAAGAATGGTCGATTCCATGCAAAATGCATCATTTTTCTTAGTAGGCGCCATATAAATTGTATGGCTCGCTTATGGTGCGGGGCATCGCCCATTCAAAATATATGCATTTTAAGTATTTATATGTAAAATGCATATTATTTTAGGTATTTGTATAACTAGCTTAATTTATATACGCAAAATACACCTACAGGAAGCCAGAAATAATACGCAAAATATATATTTTATTATAAAATGCGTACTTTTTTAATACATAATGCGGATAAGAGTGGACCGTAGGGATTATAGGTAACTTTAGGCTTTCTACCGGGACGTGGACCGTTAACAACATAGCCGTTAATAATAAGAGGATTTGTAGTAGGATTCCAGCCACAATTGATTACTTTTTTGAATAGATACTGGAGGGCGCGTCGTTTAATTAAGGTAATACTCTGGATGTGCTCAAGGATAGCTCCTATAGCTTTCATGGCCAGGGCCTGAGCCCTGGTTGCGAGCTGGTAGAAAACTATGGCTAGCACAGCAAGATCCAAGCTTAGAGAGTCCTTACTAGCAATTATAGAGCATATTAAGGGGATTCGGTGGCGTTAATGTCGGTGTGGTGGAGGCAGAGAGGCTGCATAAGTATTCTGCCGGTGGGCGGTAGGAGTCCGTGCCACCTCGCGCACAGTGCCACCTCTCGCACACCCTTTTCCCATACAAAATCGTAAAATATCGCAAATTTTTAACCTTCATAAAATAGCAACCCCTAAGGCTATTATTATA
>Ga0307507_10001570_pt1 | contig 50768 bp, 15 predicted proteins | sample 7_EM_MG_FD_207223 | JGI IMG/M metagenome (GOLD analysis project Ga0307507, IMG submission 207223) | Populus trichocarpa ectomycorrhiza microbial communities from riparian zone in the Pacific Northwest, United States - 7_EM | ecosystem: Host-associated > Plants > Roots > Unclassified | place... | reverse complement strand
TTTTTTAAGCTTATTAAAGGCCTGCATATATATGGCGTTAAAGTGGAAGGGCTGGTCTTTCCTAGTAAGGCGGTTAAGAGGCTAGGCGATCCTACTATAGTTCTTAATAAAACGTTAATAGAAGTTATAAAAACCTAAAAATAATTATACCCCCTTTATGGTCCGTGGGGGTGTTTACTGGTTAATTACGGCTATTTTCTTTAGATTAGCCTTAATTCTGTCCATACTAATAATAAACCCTAGGTACTTTATACGCTTAACACTAAATTCTAACTTCTTAATATTGGCCTGGAGACCAGCCTTATGGAGCTGTTATAGGACTTTATAGACGTGCTCCTTGTGTTCCAGCTTGTTCTTAGAGTAAATTATAATATTATTTAGGTAGGCCGTATAGAAGTTATTAAGGTAGTTAAAGAGTATATTATTTATATACCGCTAGTACGTAGCTGGTCCGTTAGTTAGTCTAAAAGGAAGTACCTTGTATTTATACGTTCTGTAATAGGTCTAAAATATAGTAAGATCTATAGATCTAGGGTCTATTTTAATTTGGTAAAAGGCCTAGCGGATATTAAGCTTTATAAAAACTTTAGCTTTACTTATTTGGGCTAGTGTCTCATTAAGTAGGGGTAGTGGATAGCGGTCCTTGCGGGTTATATTATTTAGCTTATAGTAGTTAATACAAAAATGAAGTCCTCTATTTGGCTTTTTAATAAAGAGAATTAGTAAGGTAAAAGGGACTTAACTGCTAGGCTTAATAAAGCCCTTATCTAGGTTCTTAATAAGATATTGCTTTATAGCCTATAATTTGGCAGTAGATTGCTGACGAAGGGGGCTATAGCTAAGGGTGTTTTCCTTATCTAGCTTAATCTCAATCTTATGGTTGTATAGTCAGTAAGGCGGAAGTATATTGGATACTACCTTTAAGAATACGTCCTTAAATTTCCGGTGTTAATGGGGTAGTTTCTGTTCTACTAGCTCCTTATCTATAAGCTTGCCTTTCTGTCTGCTAAGCTCGCTTTCCTTTTCCTTAATTATTTAATCAATTTCATATAAGCTAGTGGTAAAGGTAATGGTATTAGGTTAGACCAAGTTCTAATAGAATCCTATAGCGCCGATATAGTAGATATTAACTAGGGGAAGGTCTATAGGTTTCTTTATAGACTTTTATTAGGCTGTATTTTGTGGTATAGGGTTTATAGTCTTTCTTAGCTTATGTTCCATTTTCCATAAGTTATCCTTCCAGTCTATTAGTTTAGTATGGCGTTTAGTATTCCTAGCCTTCCTTTATAGCTGCGTAGGGCCTAAGTTCTCTATAGGGGACTTAGCTAGGTTATTACTGATTTCTTAGGTCTTTGGTATAGGTGGTATAATATAGGTAGTCTAGGGGCGGCGTAGTATATAAATCTGTTATAGATTAAGCTATATGTCCTTCTTAAAGGCCTAGTCTCTACGTATAGTATTGGCTTGGTAGATGGTATTAATCTAGGGCTATATAAGGTTCTCTATTGTAATACTGATTTCTTTTATAAAGGAAGGGGTTAGGGGTAGGGATTTGGGCTAGAGAAGCTGTCTATTCCGTATGTTAAGCTATAACCCTAAATAGGCTAGCTATTTTCTTCCTAAGATTATATTATAGCTTCCCAGGTCCGTAATAAGAAAGGGGATGTTATACTACCTTTATCCGTTAACACGGAGGTGGATCTGTAAGATAGTTATAATAAGTAGCCCTATTCTTCTGTTATACCCGCGAATAGGAACTGGTTTAGGTAGTTCCTTAAGGGGCGTATTTAAAAATTTGGCCAGCTTTACAGCGCACTAAGTGTTTATTAAGGCAAAGGCATTCGCTCCAGAGTTAGCTAAAGTAAAGGTTAAAACTTAATATCCATTACGAAATAAAGTATAAGGGATAGTGTAGCTTCTTCTACTAACTAGCTAACCTAGATTAATATATAATATATTAATCCCTTTTAACCCTAAAGAGGAGTTTTTCTCTAGGGTTCCTCTTTTTCTAACTCTATACTGTCCTTCTGTATTAACAGAACCTCGTCTATTTTTACCTTTATTAGGCAGTCCTTGGCGAAGTGGTCCTTCTAGCTATATAAGAAGTAAGCCCCCTAATTACTAAGGGCCTGTCTATAGGGGTTGCTGTATATAGGCTAAGCATGCGCCAGACCCATGGTAGGGCTAGCTACGCGGCTAGCTGCTAAGTTAACGGCAGGCTGTATGGCTGGTGCTATAGGAGTTGCTAATTATGCTAGGGCACTACGGGCTGTTCTTATAGCGCTTATAGTCTGGTTTAAAGAGTTTCTAGCTTTATACCGCTTAGCTTATGCCTTAATTTAATAGAGGCCTTAATTAATAGCTAGGCAGTGGTCTGTAAGTACCTTTAGTGTCTATATAGTAGTAAAAACTGGTAGTACGGCGCGCTGTAGGTCTAGAGTAAGCTTATTAAAGAGGTCTAGCATTAGGTCTTTATAGGGAATTTAGGCTTAGCTAGCTAGGTATAGAAAGCGGGTCTAGAAGGCCAAAAAGGTCTCTATTGTTTTTATATTAAGGGCTTTATAATTAAGGCGGGCGTTCTATATCTTAAAGGGGTCCTTATAAATAAAAGACAGGTGGTTAATTATCTCTTCTCTAGAGAGAAAGGGGTCTGCTAAGTCCTAGGCATATTGCGGATGTAAATGCGTCTGTGTGTCCCTACCAGTACAGCCAAAGACGTAGGCCATTTTAGCTTAAGTAGTAGGGAAGTGGTCCATATTAACTTCGAGCTTATCTTGCAGTTAAAGCTTCTAATTATTAAACGTAGGGTTAGTTCTGTCCATAAGCAATAGGGGGTCCACAACCTTCGCAGACCGTGATGATGCTAATGCTATACATTAGGCTAGGGCCTTAAGGACTATAGCAAGTCTATAGGTGTCTAATAACTCCTTGCTAGGTGTAGGGGTGTCTCTAGTTTTAAGTAGCTCTCGAAGCCGTTTAATTTCGGCATTAGCTGCTATAAGTTCTTCCTAGGGGGTCAAGACGGCGACTATTTCACCATTAGAGGTATTTGCGGGTCCTGCAGCGGCTTTGCCAGCTGCTGTATTTCTTAGCATGGCGGTAGGGGTATTAGGTAATTTCCGGTGTTTATTTATTTTCTAGGGGTTCTGGTCTGTGCGTGTTCTATTCTTAGGTTTCGCGTTCTGTTTATGTTCTTTTGGTTCTGTCCTATCCTTAGGGTCCTATTCTGTTTTGTTAGTGTCCTTTAGGTCCTTTTCTGTGTCCTTGTCCTGTTTATAGTTTATAGATATTTTTAAGTTCCTTCTTAGAAAAGAAGAGTAGTGACGAGCTTTGGATAATATTAGCAACTCAGTTAATTAAGGCATGAGCACGGGAAGAAGGACGCGCAAGCCTATATAATTGGATTGTCTATAAACAAGGATCTAAAGCTAGAGAAAGGAAGGAGAAGAATAGCAGCGCCGCTTAATATTTTATGCGGTCCTCGAGTTACGTGACTCGCGTCTACTATAATCCACGTCTGCCAAGATCCACCGTTTTCCACCAGCGCCGTAACACTTCTTAAAGTTGTTAACCCAACCGCTTAAGAAGCTAGGCTGTTGTTAACCCTAATAATACGCCATTGTATTCTAAAGCTTTATTGCCATAGCCTAAATGAGGTCGCCGGTAATGAGTATATCGGCGGCCTGCATCTGCTGTTGCTATTTAAATAGCGCTTCTTTAAGCTTAGGATTTTTAGGAACTCTATGCCTCTTAAAGCCCTCCTAGCTGCGTTAAAGGACTAGTGAATTAAGGTACTTGTATTTGGGCTTTAAGGAGTCTGATACAATAGACTGTTAAATAGGGCGTTGAAATTAATCGGTAAAAAAGCGAGCAGTGTCTCTTTAAGGTTTTCTAGGGTTCTTATAGCAGTATACCCGGATCTGCTGCCTCTCACGCTCTGAAACACTATGGCGGTGGAGGCGCTTAGGGTCGTCCTTATACTTCGCTATTATATAGGGCAAGAGGGGTGTTAAATTAATGAATATTGATGGCTGCGGTGCTGGTTTGTAGGCTTAAGAGTAAGGAAGGGGTTAATGCATGGCGCCAAATTGCTCGCGCTATACCGTTCTTGTATAAGAGAGCTTTGAACGTAACGGCGTATCAAATTTGAACGTAAGCCTTATAAACCTCATAGTAAAATCAACTGTTCATGGCTATTGACCGGTATACCGTAGAGGAACGGTATACCGAGATAACGTTAAAACGCGGCTTTACTATATTTCTATGAGCGACGTCCTAACCACGAGATTTATTATATATTTTATTAATGCAATAGGTTCTTTAGGTAATTATATCTATATATTTATAAATTATAACCCCTTACTAAGAATATTAGGGGACGAGATACATTGTTATAGAACGTAACTTAGATCTCTAAAATAAATGTTTAACTAAAACCGACCGACCACCTATATACAACCCCCCATAAAATAGAGCTATAATATTGCTGTAATATAGAGGCGATAGAGAAGACAAAGAGCTTTTAGCTCGTAGTATTTTAGAGATAATTAGACCTAGAGAAGTACGTAAGTTTTGGCAGTGAGGCAAATCGCGACAAAACTAGACTAAAACTGACCAACTACCTATATCTAACTTCTCGTAGAATAGAGCTATAATATTCCCATAATATAGAGGCGATAGAGAAGAAAAAGAGCTTTTAGCTCGTATTATTTTAGAGATAATTAGACGTAGAGAAGTATATAAGATATGGCAGTAAGGCAAGATTGCGATAAAAAATGCGACCAACAAAAAAATGCGACTGACGAGAAAACGCGACCGACTGCCTATATCCAACACCCTATATAATATTGTTATTTAATGCAATAGATAGAGGATCTAAAGAGCTCCTACCTCGTAGTATGTTTATAGTAATTAGACGTTATAAAAGGGTTGAGATATTGCGTTGTAATAGAAGAGTCGTCGCCTAACAAGAAACAATGAGTTTTCATACAAAGGGCGCCCATAAGCTCTCAGACCCTCGGGGAGAAATTCCTCTCGGTGCGATCTGATTGGTCCAGGAGTCCACAGGACTAGGGTAAGGTCCACAAGCGTAGCGCTAGCCCTTAGCTACGTCGTGGCGCAATTTCTCCCCGGGGGTCTGATTCATGAGATAAGGAATGTTGATCCTAAGGGGAAATCTAGACTCCCCTTCACATACTCTTCTCGGTCTCTATCATTTCAGGAATCCATGCCTGGCATGCTGGAGATAGTTGTCATGCTGAATATTTTGGAAGATCTATGCAGAAAGTCTTTAAAGGAGTGAGGATACCACTACCTTCGCACCAGAGTTCTTTGAAAAATTTCGTGAGCATACCTTTCCCTACCCTTTTAACTGATGACCTGAAGTAGCATTGGAAACTGTCCATTCAAGGAGTCTGTTTATCAACTTTAGTTTTCTGGTTCTTCCTCTTTTATATGTTTTTGCATTAGAAAGACTACCCCACCTCAAGACTCTTATATCTTCCGTCTTGGTAGAGAAATTTTCTCCAATTGTCATAGGCGGATCCTCAAGTTTTGGCACAATTTTGTCTCTCTTCTGTCATACTTGCGCATAAACTCGAAATATTTGGAGAAAAGTCTACCGATCGACAGACACCGAAACTTTAAATAACACTCTCCTTGCATTCATGAGGAATAATGATACCTATAAACCTGTGATCCGTAAGCTTTAAATTGGGACCAATGATAGGTGTGGCCAAAATCAGCCTATCACAGCATACCCAGGCACTATCCAATCCTCCAAGCCCAGGGAGTCGGACCACCAAAGCAACCCCTCTAAGCATCCCAGAAATGCCTTCTACGAAGTGCCCAATATGTTACTGAATTAGTCATGCTACAGAGTTATTACTACTTGTATTTCATGAATACCTCCGAACGAGTCCATTTAAGTACGATAGACTTAGTTACTTAGGTGCAATTGAATGATACAACAAGTCATATATTAAAAAAAAGTCCAATTATACGACAAGTTCTGCAGGAAAGTATAGCAGAAGTCTATTCTCCAACCGAAAGAGTATTGGATGTCTCAATCATAGGGTTATCTATGACTACTTAGGTTTGACGACTTCTTTAACAGGAAATTTGATCTATATCAATGATGAGAAAACCTCAATACCGGTTATAATGAGCAAAAACTAAGCTTAACAAACTCAGATAATATCTCATCTTATCACTTGAATGACTGAAAAGCACTCACTGAGAAATGACATAAGATCCCACAAGATCTTTTTCTCGAATAGTTACCGCAACGGCTTTACTCCTACAGTTCCCCTAGCGTTTAACGCAGCCCTGATCTGGCGCTGATGCACTGCTATACATACAAAAGAAGTGATCCATGGCAGTACAGGTCCATACACCGATTCTTTCCAGACAGAAGAGTCGAGCAATGTAACTTCATCAGATTCTATCCGTGGATTTGCCCTGAGTAATTTAGAAATCTCAACTTCAGTGGGATCAAGGGATTCTTTAAGCCTCTTCATCACCTCCAAAAACTCCCTTGCATCTCTGGCTTCAAGGATGTTCGCTCCGTTTTTAAGGAGAATTTCTACCAGCGCAAGGTTAGACATGGATATGGCCAAAAACAGAGGAGACATTAAATTATATCGGTGATCGCCTTCATTAACGTCAGCGCCGTGCAGTATGAGGAGCCTGATTATTTCTAGGCTAAGGATATCTCCAGTCTCCGTTGCTCGAATTGCAATATGAAGCACCGGTGTGCTATGCAAGGATTTCGCCAATGGTGAAGCGCCGTTTTCAAGAAGTATCGATACGGCAGCAACGTCTTCCGCGCAACGCACGTGGTCGTTTGCCAGAGGGTCTGTCCAATGATCTGATAAGGTACAGTCTTTGTTTACGACCATCAGCAATGACAAATTCCGAATGTGCGTGGACACGTGCTTGTCTGCCATCTCGAAAAATAACTCCAAAATCGGTATACATCGACGCTTCGTAGCAAGTATGAAAGGATCCTCAGGCCAACGGATCGGTAGCTTAGGGGCACCCACGGACAGAAGATATTTCACTACCTCAGGCTTTCTTGCTACGCATGCAAGCTGTAGTACCGTTGGAAAGTGGCATAGCATGCCGGAACTGGCTGCATTCTCCATAAAACTTGCAGCGAATACAATCTCTGCATCCTCGAAAATTACTCTCAGAGGACTACTCGTGGTAGTCCTCGCAACCGCTAATGACGTTGACTCAATGTCTTCGACTCTCCCAAGCCCACTTAATGACACGCGATCCACTAATTGTTTGATCCCACTGTTGCCCAGTTGAAATGCAAGTCTCTGCATGACTGCAACGAAAAACGTTCTGTCTCGATTTTGCAGTTCCTGGAGCATGCAACAAACATTCAATTCGGAGAGGCCTGCATCAGGAGTGAAAAGGGTCATGATATCTATACCTTGGCGAAGACATTGAATGGATTCGATATAATTCCCTTTTTTGATGGTACGGATAGTGTAAGTGGAAAGGTAGTGTGCCACAAGCGAAGACAGATGATTAAGTGTGATTTGTGGAGGGTACAAATCGGAATAACCTCTATTTGTTGATACTCTAGTAGTCTGCTTTGCGCGAAAAATGGGTTTCCTTGTGATTCTAGGAAGCGCTTGGGGTTCTTCTGCTAGTGGTATTCCATTGCCGTGTTGGACTTCGCAGGATTTCGGTTGAGCCTCCGAGATGATCTGACCTGCTACCTTTGCTTGATTGTCAACTTTAGTCTGGTGCACCATATTAGGCTCCTGGCTCTCGATAGTATGGCATGGAGTTAAACTTTCTACTATAGGCAACGCGCAAGTATAGCCTCCGCTATTTTCCTGGGAATTTTCCTGTGTGACATTTAAACGCGCGGCTTCTCCCAAAGAGCCTTCATAAGAGGAGGTAATTGCACTTAAAGTGCTGGATTGTTGCTCCCCTCTCACTGGTAGAATACCGGGATCCAATGTTGGATTTTGTGTTGATATTTCGTCCTGAATTACTGATGGTTCATCTTGCTCAGTCGCAGTAGTTTGGAGAATATATTGAGGCGTAGCACAGATGCTAACAGCATCAGTGTTAGAAGCAGCAGAACCGTTCGAAATTTCGACTTCGTGTCTTCGGAATAAGCGCCGTATTTTTGGTGCACGAAAATTACGCTTGTATACATAAGACGTAAACAGAGCGTTTTCGAAAGCGAACGGGGTGTACCAGAGACCCGTGCTGCCGCGGCTTTCAATGCTGGCCGCATCACTGTCTGAAATCGACAAGCATGACGGAACAATGCTCAGCACACTCTCATCGACTTCGTGGAATACGGTCTCTTTAATTGAAAGAAGATCTGAGCGATCTAATTGAGATGGTCTTGCACTAGTCAGAACAGCAAACCTTAAGTTAGATGACCGTAACTTACAGTGATAATACCTCAAGTAAAAGCGTTAAAGCCCCAATCTGGGCATGGAGGCGATTCTGATGGTCTTGTAAGACTCTTTCGTTCCAGACGATCTTGGTTCGACGTCTGAAATTACTAAATTGTGGTGTATTCTGCATTGAGGAAAGGTCTTTTTCTAGGGCACACATAACTAACTGCCCTGTGTATAGTGACCGTTGCAGCCTTTCGAGAAGTTCATCATGTTCTTCAGATCCAAGGAGGTTTTGGGTAGCCCATTTCTCGATACGAGTCCAGGCAAGCTGAATAGTATGGCATTCTTCGATCACAGATAATATGGCTAGTTCAGCTTGTTTATATCTTTGAGCGAGCTGGTACAAGGCATGAATGACGTTGCCGCACTTCACCGTCAGGCTAGCTGAGGCGCTCACCATCGAGAGTATGGCAGCCGGTTCCATGTCTCAAGGATGATAGCGAAAGGTGATTGAGAAATTAATGGATTAAAAACTACCAAAATCCCAAGCTTATGGCCTATAATGAAAAAAATAATGAAAAGCGTTAAGAAGATAGGGCCTTATTTTAATGATGATGTGGTTAGGCTGGCTCCGCCCATTGTTCGCGCCTACGTCTCACGGCTTGCATATTGTGGAGGCGGTGCTGTTCCGACTGATACCGGTACACACGATATCCCAGAACATTTCTGCCTGATTCCGGAACGAGTCATCCTTGTTCTAGAATGAGTCGTGTATCGCTTTAATTGGCTTAATTCCGTCTTAATTGACTTATTCCGTCTTAATGTAGTGCTCTAAAAGTGATATAAGTGGGTTACCGCGGTCGCGTTAAGCTTAAAATTACCTCTAGTATTACTTTATGACAGAGGTAGATCTTATAACGTAGCTGACCAGAAAGCGAGCCACCCCACGAAGCGAGCCACACAAGAATATTCCTACCATTTTTTATTTTATAGCAAATTACACTAAAATCAAAAAGCCTTAGCATATTACACAATGCCAAATTAATCCTTGCCCTCTCGCGAAGCCGAGACTACTATATAAAATATCATATAAGATCTTTCTTCTGGTGTTAAGCCGTCAATTTACAAGGCCTCTAGCGCCCATAGAGCACCCAGATCTACCGTTGGATATCGTCTTACTAGCCGTCTCTTACGACACGAAGCTTACCTAGGTTTATTATATCCTTTATAAGAACAGCAAATTATTAAATAGATCCACAAATGTTAATCCTAAGGCCTTCTGTTAAGGATTGATATGCTTTTAAAAATAGCTTATTCCCTTTTAGGAAATGGCTAAACTATAGGCAAGCATTAGGGGCAGAGACTCGTTTAACGCCACGGTCTTAGTATTATATTAAGTTATTAGCTTAACTACTAGAGAGCTTAGAATAACAATTTAGTAGTTATATATAATTGGTTTACGTTCTTCTATGCCGTTTATAAGAAATACCAAGTTAAGCATTTAAATTTTATTAGTAACTTTAACGAGAAGGGGGTAATGCTAGGCCTTATAGTGGTGGTTAGGGTAATTATATCGGGCAAGACGTATAGGGAGAGGTTAAAAAATTTAACAGTTATATAGCTAGGCTCTCGTAAATTAGTATCTATTATTAAGACGATTTCCACTAATAGCTCTCTACTACCTGTGTGACGGCTTGTATAAATGCCTCTAAACTAAAGCTTGTGGATTGCTATCTAATAAAGATACTAAGCTAAGGAGGAGGAAAGGTGGCCGCGAGGGCTTATATAAATAAATAGGTAGCGCGGGCCGCCAAGGCGCTAATAGTAGACGAGCCAATAGTAGGTGAGCAAACAGTAAGAAATAGTACCAGACAGTATCAGACAGTATTAGATAGTATGCTAGGTGGCAGAATATGGCAGAATTTGGCAGGTAACGCGCTCTAGTACTATTATATCACCGCCCCCTCCTAAAAAAACCTGCCCTTAGGCGTTGTCCAAGCTCCCTATTATTGTCCAAATTGTTATAATTATCTAACCCTTCTTTCTAGTATTTAATCTAGCTATCTAATTTACGTAGTGGTCTAGGGAGGTTAGGGTAGGCTAAGTGGAAGTCCCATAACTTATAAGGGGAGTACTTAAAATTAGATGCGGGGTACCACTCTAAGTTGTCATTATGGCCTACCTAGCTTTTGTAGTATTTTAAGACATTACAGACCTTTTTTACTGCTAGGATTTCTTTAACTTCCTATTCTTTATCCTCTATAATCTAAATTAGTGGTAGGGGGTTATTATACTATCTAGGTAGTAGATTACCTATATTTTTTTATAGCTGGTCTAAAGAGAAGATGGGGTAGATCTTTATTAATTCTGGTAGCTTAACCTTAAAAGAGTATCCTACCTTTTAAAGAGTCTTATATAGGCTAGCTATTTAATAGTCTAGCTTATAGCTCGGCCTCTAAGTTTTTTAGTTCTTTATTAACATCTATACCTTATCTCCTACTTAGAGGTCTACCTTATAATAATATTAGTTTATATTAAACTCCTTCTTCTCTTACGCCTTTTTTATAATTATTTAAGCAGTCTCCTAGGCTCTATATATTCTTTTAGTAAATGTCCAGGCCTTTTTATAACTAAGGCGTTTACAGGCCGTAGTGGGTTTAGTAGGCCTATCCTAATTAAAGGACGTCTGTAGTATATACCCATAGAGCAGTTTAAATAGGGATATTATTACGGACGCTTTAAGTACGATATTACAACTACTTAGAGAAGAGTCGCAGGAAGCTAGTTAGTTGGTATAGGTATAGTCTAGGATAGATCCAGTGGAACCATATAACGAGGAATGGTAAGCGAGTCACATAATATTATACGCGGTGTACGGAGTATACGCAGTGTACGTCTATGTATAACACGTATAACACATACCTTACGTATAAGAGAGGATTTCTTAGGAGTATGGTTGTATATTTAAAGGACCTTAGTCCCTACCGTAGATAGTTCTCTCCTTGTAGTAAATCTTAGAATATAATTAGAGTTAATCTATTAGGCAACCACTCCACTAGTTGTTATTATGTTGTTGTTTTATTTTTACCTATATACCTAGCCTAATAACAGAACCCACTGTAGTTCCTACTATAAGGTTCCATTACATATTCACTACTAAGATTATGGTATTAAATAAGATTAAATAACATGCCACCAAGAGCAGCACCAGTTATAACGGCGTCAACGGCAGCCACAACCTTAAGGCCAGGTAATACTAGTATAGACAAGGGGGATTCTCAAGTGGTTACGCGAGGTTAGTTACAGGAAATAGTTAATCACTTATAAGATAATAATAGGATACTTAAAGAACGCATTAATAGAATTAGAGTAGCAAAGATTAAGTTACCTTTAATCAAATAATTCTTAGGAGAGAAGTTAAAGCTTAAGGGATTTCTTACATAGATGCACTTTAAGGTAGTATAGGAAGGAGCGAAGTTAGTAATATTATTAGATTAAGTAGCCTATGCAGGATTGTTCCTGACAGGGAGGGCACTTAAGTGGTTTAAGCCATATCTTACGGAAATATAGGCTAATAGTATAATAATAACTAACCAGAACGTATAGTATATATTTACCAGTTAGAACGGGTTTATAGAACAACTAATACAGATATTTAGAGACCTAGAGGCCATAACCATAGTAGAACAAAAGCTTTAGAACTTAGTACAATATACTTTAGTAATTAAGTATATAACATAGTTTTAAACACTAGCTATATAGGTTAAGTGAAATAATAGGGACTTAAGGCTAAAGTCCAAAATATAATTATCCTAATGGAAGATATAGATACTCTAAGAGAGTTAATAGATTAGTTAATAAAGATTAATAATAGGATCTATTAAAGGGAACAAGCTAAGAGAGGGCAAGATAGAGTTCTACAGTCGTATAAGGCGCAGAGTATGCAACAACAGATATAGAGTTAAAAACTATAGAATGGCGCAGAGCTAATAGACCTAAGTGGTACTAAAGAAATCTAAAGATAGGAAAAGAAACTATAGAAACCTAAAGGTTAAGGATTAAGTAATTAAAGGACCTAGAAGTAGAGGCTAAACCAGGGATCTTAGCAGCAGAAGACGTTTAGGCAGACTCCATAATAAGAAAGATAGTTTAAAGATAGAGCTTATATAAATTGTGGAAAACAAGGTCATTTCGCTAGGGACTATAAAGGTAGTTAAAGTAACTACGTGGTAAAGGGAACTAGGCCAGCAGACGGCACATATATATAGAGGGACGACGGTATACTGCAAGAAATAAAAGAGTGTTTAATTAACAGTTTTATATATTATTATAACAACGTATACTAAATTTATAAGGACGCTAAGTACAGCGTAAGCTATTAGTTATAGAAGCTATTATTATCTAAGTTTAAAGGAACTAATAAACCAGCTCGCAGATTGGACATTAAAGACGATAAATTTAACAAAGGCAAAGTATTTACCAATAATAAGGCAATAAGGGTAGCTTACTAGGAGCATATAAACCTTAAAGAAGTTAAAACAGAAGTAGAGACTAAGACCATTACAAAATAAGGTTTAGTAACAGGTATTACAACACTATTAGATACAATTTCCATCACTTTATAAGATAATAGGAGCAATATTTAGAAGAAACTAAGTAAGTAGATAACTGCTAGTACTAGCTTATTACTTAATAAAGGTAAAAGGCTATAGGCTTAAGATTTTTAAGAAGAGATAAAAGAAGCTTAAGATTTTTAAGACGAGATAAGATATACCTAAGGACCTATAACGGACAAAAACCGATGGAAAAGGGTAGTAACTTAGTTTAGTAACAAACAAATAAGTATAGGATACAAGTTTAAGAACTACAAGTTTAGAGAATAAATAAGAATATTAGCAATCCTAGGTAAACGCAGTGTTTAGCCTAAAGATTAAACAGTTAATACTAGAATTAAAAAGTAAGATAACTATAAAGATCTAGCTGCAAGACGTAGAAAACAAAAAACTATAGATAAGTTTAGGACAAGAATTATTATATAGCAAGAGCAAAAGCTAGACAAGAGGTCAGCTATACTAGGTTATATAAGGGATAGAGCACCTATATAAAGAGTTACTAATAGGCTAAGTGCAGGGACACCTAGGGTAAAGTAGTTAGATAAACTAGAATAAGAAGAGGATCTAGATATTCTAACTAGGTTTAAAGAAAGACATACTAAAGGATGTTATAATATAGTAATAACAAGGTACTTTCTAATAGATAGACCATATATACTAAACCAGTTATATAGAAAGTGGTATAGGCAACAACATAATAATAAATGGGCAGATTTTTATATATAGCTAGATAAAAAAGTTGTCTAAAACCAACCTATTATAGAGAAATGCATAAGTCATATTAAAGGAGTATTAATTATAATGTTAAGGAACCTAGAAGAAGGATTTAGGGACTAGAGAAGTAAGTAATAAATCTTAGTACCCATAGCAGAAATACTAGTGGTTAGGTTAACTAGGTATAGGTTTAAACTTAAGGATAAAGATAAACTAAGAGTTAACCTAAAATATATAGCGTATTATACACTATCGTGGATAGCTTGTATGGATAACATATATAATATATATAGAGTACCTAAAGATAAGAACCGGAAGTACCTAATAAGGATATATTAGGCACTAGAGGAAAAGTGGTTTAGGAATGCTAAGTATATATATAGTTGGCACCTAGTAGAAGTATAAGGTTAAGGAGACTTAATACTTTAACTAGGAAGATTCCTTACGGAAAAATGCCTAGATAGATAATAGTAGTGGGAGTGCCTAGAGAATACTTATTTATAGTATATAGAGGAAAAGAAATAAACTAAGTATTGGCTAAAGTTGGACTAAGTATAGGCAGGATTAAGCAGCCAACAGTTAGGAAAAGGGGAGGCGTATAGGACTAGAGGGAACTAGTATTAGAGCCTTAGACCCTTAAAGGAATTTAAGGACAATACCTAAATTTAAGAGCTAAGTGGCAAGATCAGCAGTTTGAAGTATTAGTAGATAGTGGAGTAATAAGGAACCACATATCACCAAAGGTAGTGGAAAGGATGGGGTTACTATATAGATAAAAGAAACACCTATATCCACTTATAACAATTTTAGGAGATTAGATAGCCTATAGAGGAGGTATTATTAATCTTAAAATAGGACCTATTTAGATAACTATTAAAGGGAGACTAGTTAGAATGTCTTTCAATATCCTACCATTAGGATAGGACGAGGCGATACTAGAAATACCTTAGTTATAGGAGTACAATCTAAAGATTAATTAGGTTATAGGTTAGGTTAATATTAAGGATACTTAATAGCGCAAAGTGCGATAGTAAACTAAGTTGGTATAGTACTAAGTTAGAGCGATATATAAAGAGACTAAGTGAGGCTTAAGTTATATACCAAAGAGATACCATAAGTATGGTAAAAAGTTATGGTTACCAGAAAGTAAAAAGCTGTTAGAGTATACAGCATAGGACTATAAAATAGAATTAGAAGAGGGAATAAGTCTAAAGTTCTTTCTAATCTACAAGCTTACTAAAACAGAGTTAGTAGCGCTTAAGAAGTTTATTTAGGAGAACTTATAAAAGGGATATATTAGACCATTATAGTTATTAGCAGGATATCCAGTACTATTTATCCCAAAGAAAAACGGAAAACTTAGGATATGTATAGACTACAGACAGTTAAACAGCATTACTAGGAAGGATAGGTATTCTTTACCCTTAATTAGCGAAATCTAAGACAGGATAGGCAATGTAAAGATCTTTATAAAGATAGATCTAAGATAGGCGTACCATTAGATTAGAATTAAGGAAGGCAATAAATAGAAGGCAGCCTTTAGGTCAAAGGAAGAACTATATAAGCCATTAGTTATACAATTTGGGCTTATAAACGCACTAGCAATATTCTAGAAGCGAATTAATAGTATATTAGGAGAACACCTAGATGAATTTGTTATAGTATACCTTAACAATATTATTATCTACTTAGAGAGTAAGAAAGAACATAGAGAACACGTTAAGTAGGTCTTAAAGAGACTACAAAAAGAACAAATGCTAGTAATAATTAAGAAATGCGAGTTCTTTACCCAGAAGACCGATTTCGTTAGATTTATTATCGAACTAGGCCAACTTAGTATAGATCTAAAGAAGATCGAGGCTATAGTAAATTGGCAAGAACTAGAGAACATTATATAGTTAAGATCGTTTCTAGGGTTTTACAATTACTGCAGAAGGTTTATAGCGTAATAGTTATAGAATATTAAGCCGTTTACGCGGTTAATAAAGAAAGAAGAACTATAGGTATAGGGAAAGGAGTAATAAAAACTATTTAAGAGAATTAAAAAGTTATTTACCTAGGAGCTAGTTCTTAAGATCTATTAACTAGGTCTAAAGACGGTTGTAAAAATAGATACATCAGACTTTATACTAGGGGCATACTTTATATAGAAATATCAAGATAGATGGCACCCAGTAGTATACTACAGTTAAAAGATAACACCACTAGAGTTAAACTATAACATCTATAACAAGGAGTTGTTAGGTATAGTTACAGCACTTAAGGAATAGAGAGCATTTTTATAAGGCATAGAGAAACCATTTATAGTTAAGACGGACTATAAGAACCTTATAGGATTCCTAATAATAAAGAAACTTAACCAAAGACAGGTTAGATAGGCGGAAATGCTTATAGAATACTATTTCAAAATTTAGTATACCAAGGGTATAGATAATATATAAGCAGACGCTCTAAGCAGAAAGGCTAAACTACAAAGTAATAAAAAGCTATTAGGAGCTTTGTTGCAAAAGGATTAAGATAAATTAATTAGATATAATTATCTAAAGATTATAGTAACTAAGGAAAGTCAGATCTATAAATTATTAGAGAGTAATTAGATATAGAAGATCTAAAAAGCATAGGTAGAGGATCTAGACTTAGAGTAATATAAAAATAGAGAAGTAACGTATATGCCTAAATCTATTACAGAAGAATTTATTAAGGAATTTTATAAGGGAATAACACAAGGACATAACGGAGCTATAGGCTTAGTGTTAAGGCTTTAAAAGAAGTATATTATTTAAGAAATCTAGGGACTAGTAAGATAAGTTATAAAGAAATGTCTAGATTGCTAAAGAAATAAACTAATAAGGTATAAGCTATATAGAGGGCTATAACCTGTTAAGACACTAGAAAGACTATAGGAAGTTATATTATAGGACTTTATTGTTAAGTTACTAAAGTTAAGAGATTCTATTATAGGATAAGATTATAACGCGATTTTAGTAATAGTAGATAAGCTAATAAAGTAGGGATACTTTATAGCATATACTAAAGAGATATTAGTAGATGTCGCTAAAATCTATATAAAGGAAGTGTTTATAAGATATGGAGTACTAGACAAGATTATATCAGATAAAGATCTAAGATTTATAGCAGTATTTTAGGAAGTGTTTCTGGTAGAATAAGGAGTTTATACAGTAATATCTATAGCATATTATCCATAGATGGATAGATAAATAGAAAGACTAAACTAGACACTAAAATAGTATTTAAGGCATTATATTAATTACGTACAGAATAATTAGGTATCGTTATTACCAGTTATATAGTTTATATACAATACAATACCATAAGAAGAAATAGGGATATCACTATTTAAAGCGAATTATGGATATAAGCTAAGAACATTATTATCACTACGTTAAGCAAAAAAGACAAGCAGCACAGCTAAGTAAAGAATAGAGATGTTAATAAATCTTTATATAAACCTTAAAGAAACAGCTAAACTAGTATAAGAATAAATAAAAAGGTACTATAATACTAAGAGATCTAAGGGACCAGATCTTAAGGAGGGGGATAAAGTATAGCTACTATATAAAAATTTTAAAAGTTAATAACTAAGTAAGAAATTAGACTATATTAGACTAGGACCTTTTAAAATTAAGCAAAGAATTTCATTGGTTATATACAAGTTAAATCTACTAGCTAAAATAAAAATCTACCCTATACAACACGTTGCAATACTAGAGCCAGTATATAGGAATATTAAGCCACCAGTCTATAAGGTAGATATATATAGAGGACAAAAGGAAGACAAATAGTAAGTTTCAAAGATTATTAGTTATAAGGATGTAGATGACGAAACGTAGTATAAAGTAAAGTAGATAGGCTATAGTAAGACTACCTAGAAACCACTAAGCAGCCTAAGGAACGCTATAGGAAAAGTATAGGAGTATTAAAAGAGAATAGGTTAGGCAATATTAATAAAGAAGGATCGCCAAAGAATAAGTTACCTAAGGGGGACCTAAAAGGAGCAATTGCCGAGCTACTTGGAGTTATTTCCCTTGCAGGAGGAGAGCTAGTCCTTTTATTACCTAGCTTAGACAAACCCTGTTAAACCAGTTTCCACTCCTTAGAACAGACCTTCTCACAAATACGTTTAAGACAAAGAAGATGGGTAGAGGCCAATAAACAGGCTTTAAGGGCACGCTGTTGGGCAGCTGTAGCCTCCTACTCTACTTCCCACAAACAACAAAGCTTATCTAAGGCGCTTAAGAGCTTACTGTCAAGCTTTATAGCGGCAGATTAAACACGAAACCCTATAATAAGTTACTTAGGGAACTTGAAGACTATTAAGAGTCATAGAACGCGTATACTTAGCGTTAGAAATAAAGCGAACATCATAGGACAATTAAATATTTGCTTTAGTGCACTCTGAGTAAAACAAGGGTTGTTAAGACGAGGGACTCGCTATTATAATATATACTAACCCCACTTTAGCACAGTAAGAATACAGAGATAATATTATCTCACTAAGCGACAGTATAGCAGCCACGGTGCAAGCACAATATTACGCTTATAAAGAAGAAGAAGCTTTAGGCATAATAAGCAAAGATATTAACCAGACTAATTAAACGGACATTACACCTCTAGTAGACAACTTGGAGATGTTAGGAATCTTTAAGGACAAAGATAAAGAGGAGGGAGATAGTATTACAGACGCTTTAAGTATAATGTTATAACTACTTGGAGAAGAGTCGTAGGAAGCTAGTTAGTTAGTATAGGTATAGTTCAGAATAGATCCAGTGGAACCATATAATAAGGAATAGTAAGCGAGTTATATAATGTTATACGCGGTGTACGGAGTATACGTAGTGTATGTCTATATATAATACGTATAACACGTACCTTACGTACAAGAGAGGATTTCTTAGGAGTATGGTTGTGTATTTAAAGGACCTTAGTCCCTACCGTAGATAGTTCTCTCCTTGTAGTAAATCTTAGAATATAATTGGAGTTAATCTATTAGGCAACTACTCCACCAGTTATTATTATGTTGTTGTTTTGTTCTTACCTATATACCTAGCCTAATAATAGAACCCACCGTAGTTTCTGCTACAAGGTTCCGTTATAGATATCCCTATACTATTATAGGGGAGTGTAAGCTATATATAGTCTATTATAGGCAGTAATTCCAACTAGTTATCCTAATAGTAGTCTATAAAGGGATGTAGTTATTAGTTAAGGTACTAGTTTATAATCTTAGTTTAACTATTACTCTAGGGGTAAAATGCGGTAGAGAGCTTAATCTTAATCCTAAGGATATAGTAGAATTTATTCTAGAAATCTAATATAAACTGGGGATTATGGTTAGAGATAATTAATTTAGGGGCACTATAGAATTAATAGATGTTATTAATGTAGAAGCGGGCCATATCCTTTATAGTTATAGTCTTAAAGTATAGAAGGGAGACAGATTACTTATATAATTAGTTAATTACTATAAGGTCCTATATCTTATTTCCTTTAGGTTAATATATTAGCCTTAAAGTTTTGCTTACTAAAGTGATATAATTATAAAGAAGAATTGGGAGAGTATTTTAGCTTAATAGGCTTATTATTTAGTAAGCTGCTTTATAGTTATAAAGTACTCTAAGGCTTTATAATCTATATATATCTTAATCTGGGAGTTTATACCTTTTAGCTTTACGTGCCATTAAGATAGTAATTAGATAATAGCTAGCATTTCTTTATTATATACTTTATAGTTATACTTAGCTAAGTCCATTATTTTTAAGAAGAAAGCAATAGGGTATTATTTACTGTCTAGATATAACTGTAATAGGATTCCTGCTATAACTCTATTAAAAGCATATATCTCTAGCATTAATTTAAGGTCCAGGTTATAGTAATAAAGGACTTAAAAAGAGATAAGCCGATCTTTTAACTCTCTAAAGGCTTCTATATAGTCATTATTAAAGATAAAAGGCGTGTCTTTTTAGGTAAGTTATATAAGAGGCTTTACTATAACCCTATAGTTGCGGATAAATCGGCAATAGAAATTATAAAAACTAAGAAAGGACTGGATCCCCTTTATAGTATAAGTATTAGGCCATAGAGACGCACTGGCCGTAACTGGCTTAGCGCAGGCGAGGCGCAGGCGAGACGCCTACAAAACGTAGTCACCCCGCATTAGAGAACAGCAGAATTTAGTTCTATAGTTCTACTTCATTAAGAACTAGATACTTATTTGCATTCCATTACTATTATTATGTTACTATATACCCTAAGGACCTTGGCGTCCTAACAGTTCTGAATTCTCATCCCTTTTTAGGGGTAGTGGCCCAACAACACCGCGGTCTATTAAGGCTACGACTACGTAGCGGCAACCCTCTGTCGAGAAGACGACCTATATTTATTAACTATATCGCAGCCTATTAACCTAATGGCGAGACGCGGGCGTAATACTAGCGCAGTATATAATACTAGCGCAGTGCGTAGTACTAAGTCTAGGGAACGGCCCTAGGATAACGCGGGCGGACCTACGTCCCAGACAGAACCAGAAGTTACGGGCGAAGGGGATATACAGGAAGAAATACAACGGCTAGAGAACAAGAAGTTATAACTTCTAGAGTAAAGAAAACTACAGTTGCTTAGGGAAGAGGTGGAAGTGCTAAGACAGCGTTAATATAGCAAGGCAATGTCGACTTCCGTTTCTAACCTATCTCTGCAACCTCAAACCATCCTATTAGAGTATTGGATGGTAGCTAGATGCGTCCAAACCTCAAGCGGAGGGCTACTGATATAATAGGCGCTCCATTAAAACGGGCCATTAAAATAGAGAAGATTGCTCCGTATTACGGCAAGAGTATTTAAGAGCACTAAGACTTCCGCAATAGCTTAAAGCTAGCGTTCCGCCTAGAGCACAACGGCTTCGCGGATAAGAATACCAAAGTCGCGTTTACTATGTAATATATAAAGGGGACCAACCAAACCCTTTGGCTATAGTATAAAGATAACTATCTAGACACATAGTTTACCTAGGAGGAGCTTATGGAATTCTTACTTAATTAGATTAAAAGTCCTATTAATTAAGAACTCCATGTAGCCCTAATATATATAAGGGCAATATAGCGAACTAATTAACCTATAAATAAGTTTACTGCTTACCTAACCACCTTAAAAGCGCAAATTAACTCTTCTTACAATATAAAGCATCTAATAATATATCTATTCGCGAAACTGCGGCTAGAGCTATAGCTTGCTATCACCAACTATTAAGAATTCCCTTAAACTCAAGACTAGCTAGTTTCCCTAGCTGCCCTATTAGAGGAAAACCAGAAGAGCGCAAGCGCCCTATAGGGTAGAAGCAATAGACGTGCCGCGAACTTAAATATAAAGACCACCCAGTTAGGTAACTTAGGGAAAGCGGACTCCAAAACCACCACCAGCGACTCAACGGCGGGGCGAAGCAATACTGCTAGGGGTTTAACTCAGCCTAAAGGAAACTGCTCAAAATATAGGCAGCCAGGACATTGGTGGCGATAATATAAAGAGCAGCTACGGAATCAACCACCGCCTAGCAGCGTAAACGCTACCTCTATACTAGGAAAAGACAAGCGCCCTTAGACCCCCTTATAGCTATAGGGTGCAAGCTCCTACTAAATTATAAGGAAGCTATTACTATCTTAGGTAAAGTCCTTCTAAAGAAGACCTAGAAGGAGACCTTAGTAATGCTTAATATTAGTGCTAAAGTAAATATAGTTAACTAGCAATTTGCTATAAAGTATAACTTTAAGACGCTAGACGTAGAACTACTTACCTATTCCTAGTTAAATAAGACTTAGGCACATTGCTATAAGGCCTATAAGGTACTACTAAGAATAAAGGATAGCTGGGGCAAGATTAGAGAAGTAACCCTTATCTGCTATAGAATGGCTAACGCATCTCCTTCTATTACCATAGGTATGCTGGGATTAAAGAAGGCCTGACTTCTTATTAACTACAAGGCAAAGGCGTGGCAATAGAAGCTAGACAGCTTATCCCTATTACTATAAACCCCTAAGGGTTTCGTGGAGTCTCTCTAGATAGAATCTAGGGTCTTTGCCCTATTAACTTCTAGAGTAATGCCTAGTAAATAAGACAACGGCAGCTTGCCGGTCCTCCCCCTATAGTTAAAAAAAGTTAGCAATGTCTTCTTCTATAAGGAAGCAGGAAAGCTACCCTAACACTACTAGGGCGACTATGCTATTGACCTAAAAGAGGAATAGGAGGCCCTATATAGGCCGCTCTATAACCTCTCGGCCAAGGAGCTAGAAGTCCTAAGGGAGTACTTAAACAATATTTTAGCTAAAGGCTGGATCTAACCAAGTACTAGTCATATAGGGGCACCTATCCTCTTTGTACCTAAAAAGGATAGAAAGCTGCGGCTCTGTATAGACTACAGAGGCCTTAATAAGGTGACAATTAAGAATTATCTTGCACTACTATTAATTAGTAAGACCTTGGACCGCTTAGTAGGTTCTAAAATCTTTACTAAGTTGGACCTAACACATACGTATTACCGCCTTTGTATCCATTATAGTGATGAGTAGAAGACGGCGTTCTGTACGCGCTACGGCCACTTTAAGTACTTAGTTTTGCCTTTTGGGCTAACTAATAGACCAGCGACCTTTTAGGGCTATATTAATCGGGCCTTATTAGGACTAGTAGATGTCTTCTATATAGTCTACCTTAATAATATTCTAATTTTCTCTAAAAATCCAGAGGAACATTAGCGCCATATAGTAAAAGTGCTACATAGGTTGCGATAATACCAACTATATGCAAACCTTAAGAAGTACAAGTTTAGCGTATAGGAGATTAAGTTCCTAGGATACATTATTAGCCCTAAAGGCGTAGCAATAGATCCTAGCCGGGTAGAAGCCATTACTAAATAGAAGAGCCCTTAATCTTATAGGGATATCTAGGTCTTCCTAGGTTTTACTAACTTCTATTATCAGTTTATCTATAAATACTCTGCTATTACAAAGCCTATTACTAATCTCCTAAAAGGAGCAAAAAACGGCCGCAAAGCTAGGCCTTTTAATTGGCCAAAGGAGGTAGAGCAGGCGATACGCCAGCTCTGCGACGCCTTTACAACGGCGCCGCTCCTGCGATACTACACGCCAGGCCTACCGACTTGGTTAAAGACGGATGCCTTAATGCAAGGCCTAGCAGCAATTATATCATAGCTGTTTAAAGACGGCCTTTAGCATCTAATAGCCTTTTAGTCTAGGAAGCTTTCGCTAGTAAAGCGCAACTATAAAACCCATAATTAAGAGCTACTAGCTATTGTGAAGGCTTTTAAGCATTAGAGATACTATATTAAGGGGCTATTAAGCCGCCTAGAAGTGCTCTTAGATCACAATAATCTAAAGGGTTTTATGAAAGTAAAAGCCCTTAATAGACGGCAAGCCAGATGGGCTATAACACTGGCTACCTATAACTTTATTATTAAGTATAGGGCGGGAAAAACGAACCCTATAGACGCGCCGTTAAGGCGACCCCTAGGCGTAGGGGGTCCGCCAGAAGAAGACACTATACTACCACTGCTCCAAAGGACTTTGGGAATGCAGGGCCACCAACTCAAAGTAAAAGTCCCATTAGGTATATAGGAAAGCGAGCTTTCTATAAAGGTATCGCTTTTATGGCTATAGGCCGGCGACCCAATAGAGGTACGCCTAGGCAATATAGTATTACGTTTTAACTGGGCAACCTACACGCATACTATTAAGTAGCGTATAATAAGGACCCAAGTCAGAGAAGTAAGTGCTTAAGAGAGTGCTTATAAGTCTAGTACGGAAACAGTCATTAAGCTTATTAAAGGACTTTAAACCATAGATAACCTTGTGCTGCAAAAGCGCAGCGACAGCTTAGATACGGCGAGACGCCATTAACGCGCCTACTCAAAGCCAGTGTGGTAGTTTAATTCCGCTAGACTACTTTGTTACTATAGGAGGCTATATATACCCCTAGACCCAGTAGTTTGTGTAAAACTTCTATAGATCTACCACGATGATGCCCTAGCCAGCCACTTTAGTAAGAAAAAGACCCTAGATCTACTCTTACGCAAGTACTACTAGCCCAGTATAACTACGGACATTGTGAGCTATATCTCTACCTATAATCTATACTAGTGTATGCGTGCGCCTTAATATCGCCCTTATAGCAAGCTCCAAGCGCTGCCTTGCCTGGGTTAGCCGTGGCAGGAGATTATAATGGACTTTATTACAGGCCTACCGCCTAGCAGACGAGGCGATAAGGTATATAACGCGATATGCGTAATAGTTAACCGCTATACTAAGATGGCCTTGTATCTGCCTATAGTAAAAACTATTACTGTAACTAAACTTGCGGATCTCTTTCTTAACGAAGTAGTACGCCATTTTAGAGCCCCTAGAGGGATTGTATCTAATTACAGTAGTATTTTCACCAGCGAGTTCTGGTTAGAGCTATACTTTACTACGAAGATAAAACGTAGGCTAAGTACAGCCTTTTACCCGCAAATAGACGGGTAAATAGAACGCTAGAACTAAACCCTAGAGTACTACCTCCATATATTCTATAACAAAAAGCAGAGTAATTAGGTAGGCCTACTACTGCTAGCTAAATTCGCCTATAATAATACTAAACATAGCATAACAGGCATGAGCCCGTTCTATACCTACTATAGGTTTTACCCGCGTCTAGAATACGAGGTTAAGGCGGACAATAGTTGTTCTATTTTAGCCGCCTTAGAGCGGATTAAAAGAATATCCCTTAAACACAAAGCGCTGGCAAAACGCTAGGAACACGCTGCTAAAATATAGGCAAAATACTACAATTATTATCACTAACTATAAGTATATAAAGTAGGGGATCTAGTCCTGCTATTAACTAAGAACCTTAAACTAAAAAGGCTAAGTAAGAAGCTTATAGCATACTTTATTAGACCTTTTAGTATAGCCGAACTAGTTGGAAAGTAAGTATATCAGCTATATCTACCTACGTCTTACCATATCCATCTAGTGTTCCATATTAGCTTACTAGAGCTATATAAACAATATAAGGGCACTACTAGAGATCCTCTACTAGGGCCTATTAAGCTAGATAATAAAGAGGACCAAAAGGACCGGTATAAGGTAGAAGAAGTATATAGAAGAAAGGTATATAACTAGACCCTATAGTACCTGGTTAAGTAAAAAGGCTGGCCAAAAGAATATAATAAATAGGTCCCAGCGGAGGACATTAATAAGGACATAAAGGAGACGTATAATAGTTACTTTACCCTAAGGGGCAAACGGAAAAGAAAGTAGTGAGAGAACTGGAACGATTAAATTATAATTAGGATTACGCCCCACTAATAGGGCGACGACAAAATAATAGTAGAGCGACGGCAGAACGCCGATAGAAATATAAATATACTATAGCTCTATTAAGTCCCCCCTCTTCTTACCTCCTTCCTCTTTCTCCTTCTTCTCTCTCTCCTTATCCTCCTCCTCTCCCTTCTCCTTATTCTTCTTATTCTCCTCACCCTTATCCTCCTCCTTATCCCTTACGATGGGAGGCATATTAGCCTATAAGCACTGTTAGTATACGCTACGCTGGTAAAATACCTGCGTTATAACACGTACTAAAGCACGCATTACGTTAAGGATCCCTTTAAGGGTACAATAGATGGCCTATAATTCCTACACTTGGAGTAGGGGAAAGTCTTTACCCTTTAGGCGCTGGCGGAGACCGTGCTTGGCGCTAGCGCGCACTAAGGCCTTAATATCCTTCGTAAAGGATTTCTAGGCGGTAGTAACGCAAGTATTAAGGTTAGCTATATCCCCACTAGTAACCTAGTAGCGCTTAGCTCTGTTAATAAGGGCAAGCAGCTTGTTTAGGTAGCTATAGAAGGCCTTAGGGACCTAGTCTTGTTAGCTATCAGAATATAAACCAACGCACATAGACTTACTGCTTGGCACGACTTATTTAGTCGTTGGTAGTAACCGCAATTGCGGTTGGCCTGCTTGCCGTAAGTGGCCCGCCCAGCGGTGACTACACGCTTGGCGCAGCGGAGGCAGATAGGTTCTAGCAAGGCTAGGGGAGCGGCTTGCGAGCGGTATAGGAGCTTAGATAATGTCTAGCAGGATTAGCAATAGCTATAAGCAGGTATGGAGAATACTTACGGAAGGCTCACCAACAGGCGAACCGGTGGCGTAACGCTTGCGATTCATAATTAAGAAGAAATTGTAAAGAAGGCGAGTTGCAGGCTAGACGAATTGAAATTAAATAGGAAGGGAAATCTGGTGTCCTACCTTGGGGGGGACTCCTACCTTTATAGGTCTCTATAAGGCCCTAGCGTCCTATTGTCTTATTGTCCTATTGTCCCATTATCTGATTCACTTAAATTTGGTCGCATACTTTTTATTCAGCAAAGGACAATAATAGCGCTCCTATTATACAATAGTATCAGCTGAGGATAGCCGCTTAAGAAGGGGGGGGCAATTGTTAGGCTATAGAGACGCACTAGCCGTAACCGGCTTAGCGTAGGCGAGGCGCAGGCGAGACGCCTATAAAACGTAGTCGCCCCGTATTAGAGAACAGTAGAATTTAGTTTTATAGTTCTACTTCATCAAGAACCAGATACTTATTTGCATTCCGTTACTATTGTTACGTTACTATATACCCTAAGGACCTTGGCGTTTTAACAATAAGGGGGTTTCTAGTTATAGATTGCGTTAACCTTCTTAGGGTTAACTTTAATCCTATCTATACTTACTATAAACCTAAGGTACTTTATATATTTTACCCTAAATTTATATTTCTTAATATTAACTTATAAGCCTATATTCTATAATCTCTCTAGGACCTTCTTAACATAAACTTAGTGCTTAAGTTTATTGTCTAAGTATATAAGAATATTATCTAGATATGCCGTATAGAATTTATTAAGGTAATTAAAAAGAACGTTATTTATATACCTTTGGTACATAGCTAGTTTATTAATTAGTCTAAATAAAAGAACTTTATATTTATAGGACCTATAGCGGATATAGAACATTATTAAATCTTTAGGTATAGGGTCCATCCTAATTTAGTGGAAAGCTTAGCGGATATTAAGTTTAGTAAAGGTCTTTATCTAGCTTAGATATATAAGGGTCTTATTAATTAAAGGAATAGGGTACCGATCCTTTTAAGTAATAGTATTTAGTTTTTAATAGTTAATATAAAAATAAAGGCCTCTATTAGGCTTTTTTATAAATAGGATAGGGGAAGTAAAAGGGGCTTAGCTTAGCTTAATAAACCCTTTATTAAGGTTATTAATTAAGTACTACTTTGTTACTTTTAGCTTATCCATTAATTATTAGTAGAGGGGGCTATAGCCTAGCAAGTTATTGGCTTCTAATTAGATCTTATAATTATAGGTTTAGTAGGGGGGCAGTATATTTAAAGCTGCTTTTAAGAACACGTCTCTATAGTTTAAGAGGTAAGTAGGGAGGAGGCGCTTAACTAGCTCCTTATTAGTTTCCTCTACTAGCCCCTCTTCCTTTTTATTAATAATTTAGTTAATTTTATATAAGCTAGTTATAAAGACCTTGTTGTCCTTTTAATATATATTAAAGTAGAAACCTATAGCACTAATTACCACGACGTCTACTAGAGGGGGGTTATATAATAGTAGGGGTGTCCATAGCCTTACGGACTTTTAACATATTAGCGTTATCTTTACTCCCTCTAGCTCTTATTACATCTTCTAAAGGTTATCCTTTATATTCTATTAGTACATCCTCTTCCATATTAGCTAGATCTCTATAATTTAAAAGTTGCCTATATTACTATTTATCCCACTTCTATAAGTAGAGTCCTCCTTAACTATAGCACTTTAGGGGAGTATTATTATTAGTATAGAGTTCCTACCGGCCTTATGGCGGATATCTTCTTAAGCAAAAACTAGGTTGCGGTCCCTAACATCCTACTAATAGATAAGGTTAGCCTTTGCGGCTAGTATTTTACAGTTAGTCCAAATTTCTCTAGTAAAGGAAGGTAGTTTTAGTCTATTCTCCAGCCAGACAAACTATCTTTATTAGATATTTAACTAAATATTAAAGTAGAATATCTATTTTTGGCTAAGGATAATATTATAGGAACCTAGGTCTAGGATATAAAAGAGAATACCATACTGGCGTTGTCTATTAATAGAGATATACAGCTTTAAGATATAGGTAACCGGCTTACTAGCTTAACTATTATAGCCTTTTACTTAAATAGGCTTCTCTAGTTAGGTGGCATTTATATTTAAGAACTTAGCAATATTATTTATATAAGTAGTGTTTATAAAGGTAAAGCTATTTACTCTAATGTTAATAAGGGCGGTTGTATTAACTCTATATCTATTTTAAGATACTATATATAGAACTATAAAGTGTTTTTTACCTATTAGCTAACTTAGATTAATCTCCTTAAGATTAATAGAATACCCTAGGAGGGAGTCTTTCTATAAGGGCGCGAAGAGGCTTTAGGGAAGATTTAAAGGAACAATATAAATTCTATCTAAATCTATGGGTATATAGCTCTTGTAAAGTCAAGACGTTGCATAAAGAAGAGAAAGGAACATAGGAAACTTATAACTAAATATTTGGGGTCTTAGTAGCAGACGCATAGGTATAAGCCTACGTGGATTTTAATAGGTTTTAACCAAATTCTATTACATTAGTGGAATTTAGTAGAATTTAATTAACTTTAGTAGAATTTAATTAACTTTAGTAGAATTTAATTAACTTTAGTAGAATTTAATTAACTTTAGTAGAATTTAATTAACTTTAGTAGAATTTAATTAACTTTAGTAGAATTTAATTAACTTAGTAAAATTTGGTAGAATTTAATTAAAGCGTTAGAATTTATCTATTAAGTATTTCACTAAGACATTCCTACTATAACTAGGCTAGTCCTATTATAGTACCCCCCCTTTAACCAAAGTGTTAGCGACTTAGTTAATTAAGGCACAAGTACAGCAAGAGGGACGCGCAGGCCTATATAATTGGATTGTCTATAAATGAGGATCTAAAGCTAAGGAAAGGAAATAAGAAGAACGGAAACACCCCTTAAAGTTATATACAATCTTCTAGTTACGTAATAGCAACTTGCCACAACTTACCATTACGTAACGGCAGTTTACGGTAATTTAACAGCAATTTGCTAGTGTTATAACATTACCCCCCCTCCAAAAAAGCCTACCCTTAGGCTTTATATGTCCGTATTACCCCCACAGGGCATTCTTGTCCTTATATTCTATAGGCAACCTATTAACCTTACTATGCTAGCATTCCATATATTTATCTAAGTACTTTAGCGGTCTAGGTTTGTTAGGGTAATAGCTATAGAACTCTTATAACTTATAGGGACTGCCTATAAAATTCTATATAGGGTACTAAGAAGGGTCTAAATTATATCCTTTCTAACTTACGCGGTACTTTAGTATTCCCCTTATAAGTTTATAGGCTAGTATTTCTTTAATTTCCTATTTGTTATTACCATTAACTTAAATTAGTAGGGGCGGTTTATTCTTTTATCTAAGTAATAGGTTATTTATAGCTTTCCATAGCTTATCTGGTAAGAATTTAGGGTAGACCTTAATTAAATCCGGGAGCTTTACTTTATATATATTGCCTCTTTTCTTAAGAACCTTATATAGTCCTGCTATTTAATAGTCTAGCTTGCGGCTAGGCCACTCTATCCTTTAGTTCTTTATTATAACCTAGACCTTATTACCTATAGTAAAGTTAGGCTTACGCCTATACTTATTTGCCTACTGTTTTATTAATTTCTAGGCCTTTTTTAGGTTTATATAGGCTACTTTCTAGGCTTCTTCTAAGCATTTAGCGTACTGCTAGGCTTTCTTATAGGATAGTTTCTCGCGTATAGTCTGGGGTCCTTCTGGTCTTTTCCAGTCAAAGCTTATATAGGGTAAGTACCCTATTTCTAGCTGGATAGGTGCAAATCCTATAGAGTTATGGGGTAGGGTAGCCTAGGCGTAGTTTATTAGTGGTAGCAGTTTAGCCCAATTATCCTAAAAGTAGTTAATAAAGGGTTGGAGTCTCTGGTCTAAATACTGGTTTATAACTTCTGTCTAGCCGTCTATCTAGGGGTAGTATACCGTAGAAAGCTTTAGCCTAATGCCTAGAATTTGGGTAAACTTATTCCAGAAAGCAGATATAAACTATAGGCTATAGTCGGACATAATAGTATCTAGTAGTCCGTAAATTTGATAGACGTAGTGGACGTATAGTTAGGCCGCCTCTTTTGCATCGATATTCTTATAATAAGGGATTAAGAACGGGCGCTTGCCAAAGTGGTTAACTATAACTATAGCCATATTATATCCGTTATGGTCTATAGGTAGCTTATAGAAATCTATAAAAATATACTACTAGGGGCGCTTTGGTATTAGAAGTGGTTTTAATAATCCTAGGGTCTTATCTTGTAGAATTATAGACCTACAGTAGTTGTTGCAGTTCTATATATAGCGGTTAATATCTATAACTATTCCGGGCTAGTAGTAGCGGTTGCCAATAATCCTATAGGTTTTATTTTTTCTAGGGTGGGCTATAGAGACCTAGGCATATGCTTTGGCAATAAGCTAGGTCTATAAGTTCTATTCCTCTACTACTACTAGCCGTTCCTAATACTTAAGTAATCCATTTTTAAGGGACCATGGGCTGGTAATATTCTTTACCTTTTTATAGTACTCCTATAAAGAAGAGGCCGTATAGTTTGCCTATAGTAGTTTATTAATAAGGTTAAGTTCTATAGAGTTAATAGGATATATTTTAGTATTTAAAGAGTCTATATTTAGTTCTGCTCGTATCTAGGGGTTAAAGTGCTCTAGTTATAGTAGTGTCTAAATCTATAACAAGATCTTCGCGGCTATTTAGTTATCTAGGTCCTATTTATGCCTTATAAGGGCGTCTACACAATTTATAGTGCCTGGCCGGTATATAATTAGAAAGTTAAACTGGGATAGGATATCCGCCTAGCGTGCCTACTGGGCCGTAAGGGCCTTATAATTGGAGACTACCTAGATAGGCTTAGGGGTTCCTTCTAGCTATATACGCCAGTGCTAAAAGCTAGAGATAATAGCTAGCATTTCTTTGTTATGGATGTAGTAGTTTAGCTTAGCATCTACTATAGTTTTTAAATAGTAAGTAATAGGGTGCCATTCTCCGTCCATCTGCTTTTAGGAGTAAACGCCAGCTATAACACTATCTAAGGCATTGGTCTCTAGCATTAAGGGCCGTTCTAGGTTAAAGTGGGCGAGTAAGGGAGTAGAGACTAGTCGTTTCTTAAACTTGTTAAAGGCTTACCTATATACGGTATTAAAGTAAAAGGGCCGGTCCTTATAGGTAAGTAGGCTTAGGGATTTGGCAATCCTACTATAGTTCTTAATAAAGCGTCGGTAGAAGTTATAGAACCCTAAAAATAACTATACCCCCTTTACGGTCCTTAGGGATACCCATTAGTTAATTATAGCCGTCTTTTCTAGGTCTGCCTTAATTCCGTTTATACTAATAATAAACCCTAAATACTTTATACGATTAACACTAAATTCTAATTTCCTAATATTAGCCTAGAGGCTAGCCTTGCGGAGCCATTATAGGACTTTATAGACGTGCTCCTCGTATTCTAACTTATTCTTAGAGTAGATTATAATATTATCTAGGTAGGCTGTATAGAAGTTATTGTAATAGTGCAAGTGTGGGAGAATTAAATGAGCGACTTAATTCTAGATCTATGGAAATTAGGTAGTATATATATATAAAAGGTGTAGACAACAAAGGGGTAATTAATTAAGTTATTAACCAAGTTAGTAACCAAGTCGGTAAGCGAGTCAATATGCAGGCGAGTCAGATTGGCATTCTGGCGGTGTATAGGTAGTCGGTTACACATACCCCCAGATTTAACGTTGTAGTCAAAGCTGTAGACAGTAAAATGAAGGTAGAGACTATACCAAAATAGGAAATTTTAGATACAATTTAGGAGTAATAAGGGGATAGGGTAATATTTAAGAGTCTTTATTAGATAATGTAGTAGCAATTTAATATCAAATATCCACTAAATTTAGTTGCTTTATCTATGCCTCATACCTTTAATGGGGTAGAATCTTAGTAAGGCTGTCGGTAGGCATTTTATCTATAGGGACCCACTATACATTAATCTTTTTATCTTAGACTTCCTGTCTGAGCCAGTGCTAATGGACATTAATATGTCGTAGCTTGGTGTTAAGCTTTGGTATATCCTGTCTTAGGAGTTGTATAGTCTGCATATTGTTGCATAGTAGGGTAAAATCGCGTTCTAAATTGAGACCGATTGCCTTAAAGAAACGCTGCCACCAGATAATCTTAACAGTAGCCATAGACAGGGAGAGAAGCTCCGCTTTAGTAGTTAAGCAAGTTACTAATTATTATAGGGTCGCCTTCTAATTAATTAGTCCTCCGAATAGCATAAATAGGTATCCTTAAGAGCTCTGTCTGGTGTCTTTATAGTCTATAAATGCTGTGTTAGATGCTCTGTAAAAGGTAATGTCTTCTCCTTTAGGGTTTCTAAAGTAGATATATACTCTAAGTATTTCGCCAGAGTATTTAATAGCTATAGATTTTGTTCTAAGGCAATAGGTAATAGCTTGGTTTAATATATTAAGGTGCTTTTAATTTGGATTAGTAAGGAATTCGGCTAGTTTTAAATACGTCTTAGCAATATTAGGCCTTCTAAATACGGCTAGGTGAGCCAGTAAGCCAACCCATTATTAGTAGGCTAGTGTTTGTTAAGGGTTAGTCTGCTAGTTAGACGGAATTAGTTTATTAGGTAGTAGTATTTTAGGGAACCTTCCTAGTTGAATATTGAATTAACTGGCTATCTTTTTAATATAGGAATCTTGGTAGAGCTAGAGCTTTCTACTTACACAATCTTATTTAATTTAAATTCCTAGGAACTATTATAGATCTCCTAGTGCACGGATCTTATATTAATATAGAAGTTTAGCTTTAAATTCTTCCAGTCTTTAAAGGTCCTTTTTGGCAAATAGAACGGCAATATCGTCTATATAGAAGAAGATAATAAGTCGTCTATTAGTGTAAAGGCAGTTGGTACCTAAGATAGGCTTTAATCCAAATTTGGCTAGTATACTAGTAAGCTCTTTATACCAAAGTAGTGGTAAGACTTTTAATCCGTATAGCGCTATAAGTAGCTTTAGAATATATCCGTTTTAATTAAAGCCTTCTAGGCAGTAGTAGTAGACTAGCTTGTCTAGTCTTGCATTCGTAAATACGTTTACAGCGTTATACTATTAAATCTCCAAATCGAATATGGCTGCTATAGCTATAAGGGCACGGAATATTTGAGCAGCTAGGGTTGCTACATAGGTCTCTTCCTTAGTAATCTGCAGGTCTCCACGGACGCCTAATTAAGCTTTTAGCTTTTGTAGGTAGCCGTCGCTGTTAAACTTGTATTTAAAGACCCATTTTAGCGGAAGGATCTGGTTGTTAGTTGCTTCTTCCTTTGGGACAGTCTTGAATGTCCCTTAGCGTTTTAGGTCGTTGTATTCTTTTTCCATAGCCTTTTAAAAGCCAGTAGTTAAAGGGTGCTTTCTTAGCTCTTTAAGGTTCCTTGGTTTAGGAGGAAGATTATCTTAATATAGGGAGGATCTAGTTTAGTTAATATCCTTTACTAGTCCTGTGGCAAAGCCAGCGTAGTAACCAAATAGGGTAGGTATATTGGCTAGTACTGCTACGTACACTTGACGTTAAATTCATTTGGAACCTTCTGGTAGGACAAGGTTGGCAGAAGGATCGGCCGAGACCTCGTTAGCTCGTAGAGCTATATTTAATAGTTCTGGTGAACTTCTTGGCTGGGTAGGACCTATTTTAATTATATCCAAGATATCGTCTTAAAGTCCTCCTAGTGTGGTGTTTACTTCTGGCAGATCTAGAGATACCGTTCTGCTAGGAGTTGGTAGCTATTTAATGTCCTTTATAGGAGGCTCTGCTAAGTCGCTCAGTATAGTTATTTAATCTATATTTAAGGTAGGTCTATATAGGATAGATTTATCCTTAGATTTATCCTTATAGAGAGGTTCTAGTAGACTAATCGCCTGGATAGTATCTTCTAATGCTTCCCTAAGTAGGTAATTAATGTTTTAACCCTTAGGGTTATAGAACAAGGTCTTATTAAATATGACATCTCTAGTTTAAATAACTTTATAAAGGCTTAGAATCCAGATTTAATAGATATTTATTAAATTGTAGCCAACTAGGTGTCCAATTAATGCATAAGGAGCTAGCTTATCTCCCTTTCTAACTTGTTTATATAGCGTATAGGTCTTACAACTATATTTATGCATATAGGTAAGTAATGGCAGCTTGCCGTAGGCAACCTTGTATGGAGTTTTCCACCCTAGCTGCTTATTTAGTGTTTAATTAAGTGTATAGCCAGTAGTAAGGAAAGCCTCTAATCCTAAAGATGGGGGTAAGGATGCTTCCAGCTATATAGACCTTAATTGTTCTATAAGGGTTTGTCCAGATTATTCTGCTCCACCATTTTATTCTTTAGTATATAGTGCTTGGCATTTAAAGGTAATGCCCTTGTCTATATACTATACTTATAGGGTATCTTCCGTTTGTCTAAATACTTATTTATTATCGCTCTAGAAGAAGACAACGTCTTAGTAGAATTATATCTTAATTAAGTGGTAAGTCTTACAAATAGTAGGTAGAATAGTAGCTTTGTCCTTATTCTTAGAGGTAAACATAAAGTTAAATTTAGAATACGTGCAATAGAAGTGCATAGTATATCTATTACTGTTATACCCTAGTACTCTAAAGTAGATAATATCAAATACTAGCCATTTAAATGGTTGAGTGGCTAGAAATTTATATTCTTGTCTTTAAAAGATCTGCTATATATGCTTTACTAGTAAGCAAACTTTATATTCGATTTTAAGCGGTGCTTATTTATTGGTTTTAAATTCAGTTAGCTCTGCGCCAATGACGTGCTTTAGAAGCTGCGTAATAGCATTAGGTCCTATATGGCTAAGTATTTTATACCATCTTGTAGCTGTGGCTCCAATTAGTTTACGGGCCATTTAGCTTAGCTAAAATCTTCCTATTAAGAAGGGTAATTACATTATTAAGTCTAGGGTATTTTTTGGCTCTCTATATATTAGTGCCTAATAGCTCCCTAGTCATTTTGCATAGCATACTATTTCGCCAGTTGCTAGATAGTATAGTAAGTTTCGTCCTAAGTTAAAATAGATATCGTTATTAGTAGCTCTTAAGAGTGCTACGATATTTGTAAATATAGTAGGTACTAGTACTACATGGAATAGCTTTATTTTTGACTTCCTAGTAGGTGTATTAATAGTAATAGTTACTATTCTATAGGCTTAAAATTTCTTAAATTTTCCGCTAGCAATTAGGTAGTTATCTTCTGCTACTAGGTAGGAAAAGGTAAAGTCTTCTTTATTATTGTAGATGTGGGTATCTGTACTAGGGTTAAGTATCCAGGTATTCTGGAGTTTGAAAGGAGTTTAACTAGTACTAAATACAGCAGTATGGCTAGTTAGTTTGGTAGAAGGTAGGGTTTTAAAATTAAAATCAATTGTAGATTCTATATTCTAATTATTCTCCTTTGCTTCCTATTCTCTTTTTTAAATTTAGTTGACGATATATTTAATCCAAGGTGTAGATAAGATAGCTTTATCTACTTTCTTCTAGACATCTACCCTTGGTCTCTATCCTTAAGGGCGCTTATACTTAGCAATGTAGTAGCATTCGTTAAACCAATATATAAGGCCGTATATACATTCCTTGTTCCATCTTAAATTTAAATTTAAATTGCTGTTGGAGTCTAAATTAGAATTAGAATTTGCGTTGCCTTAAAGAGTTGCGAATGCGGAGTTATTGGCAGCTGAGGTAGACAATACTTGCTATATACGGTAGTGCTTCTTAAATTCCTTAATAAGGTTAATAATAGATAGGGCCTCTTTGTCCTTCCGTTCCTTTCAAATTAGATCTACTTTTAGTGCTCCTGCGAAGCTAGAAGAGATGGGTTTAATCGCTTGTATGAAATTGTAGTATAGCCTAAAACCTTATACGCCTGGTAGCTCCAATTTCTCTACTAGCTTATAGACGCTCCTCTAGCTATTTAACCATTTTTTAATGCTCTGCTTTTTGTTATAGGCTTTAAGAGCCGTGTATTAATTTAGGACGTTGCGCTTTTAACCTAAGGTAGTAGGGGCGAGTATAGTCTTTAACTCTTAAAGGCGTTTATATACCATTTTAAGGTCTTTAATAAGAGGGAGGTAGGCTACCAACGTCGTGCGGACGATATAATTGCTAATATCGTTTATGGCTTGCTCTTACTTCTGGTGTATGCGGATATCGTCCTTATACTTAGCGTAGAGTTAATTATAGGCAATAAGTTGGTTTGGATCTAGCTTGGCTATTAATATAGCAGTAGGAAGCACGTCTCTTAGTATAGGTCAACTAGGTAACTGCAGCTTTAGAAGCTCGTCTTTCTTCTTTAATAGGTCGATATACTACTATACGTTGTTTATTTTAGCAGTATCTTAAATAATAAAGAACCATTGCATCCAATTAAATGGCTTTTCAAGAATAAAGTTGAATTTTAAATAAGGTCCGTCTGTATTAGTTATCATTTTTAGAATTTAATAGGTCAAGCAGGGTCCTAGGTTAGCGTCTTGGCGAAACCTTATTTTAACGTTTTTTGATTCGTCAGTTTGTTTATCTATTAGGTACGTTCGTCAGTCAGGTACGACCGTCCGTTTATTTGGTAGGTAAAGAAGCTTAAAATACTTACAAAGGTGGTAGAAGTAGTAACTTCGTAAATAAGATAGTAAATTAATTGGTTTAGTAGATAGTGCAATCTGGACTCATAACTGTAACAGTGCAAGTGTGGGAGAGTTAAGTAAGCAACTTAATTCTAGATTTAGGCCGTCGAAATCGGACTCTGCACCTGTACGTGGTGACGGCTACGAACCTGGTCTTCGAAGTTCAGATCCAGAGCCAACGTAGAGACGTCGCATAGCGTGCGGACAGGACCTGGTGGTGGTTGTGGGCGTTAAGGGCGGTGGTGAAAATTTTTCGGATGGTAAGATCTTGAAAACCACTACTGTTGGCCCTCTATAATATGACAACTACTACACTGTTCTATCCAGGGCACCTGTACAATCCAACATGGATGCGTAGTTTTTAATAACATCCCTAAAAAACCCCAATGGAAAGCATCGACAACCTTATATTAACAAATGGACAAGCGCGAGCGAGCGAACGAACGAGCAAATATACGGCCCCTCCTAACCCCCAGGGCGATCGCCCGTGGAGCATGTGGTCACTCGCCATCATCTACCAAGTATTTAGCAGCCTGGATTGCGACCCACGGTTTTCCCTATCTCCTTTTAACGGAGTGGTGACCCTTAGAAAGGGCCTAGCTGGGGCCTAGGCACAAAAAATACCCAAAATACACAATATCCCGCTCGCTTGGTATTATAGTGGCTAATAGATAAATCCCCCTTACGCCTTCAATGGCCCTAGGGGGGGGGGAGGCATAGCGTATATGGCAATGGTCAATAAGAGATAGCATACAGGGGGTGGTTAAGATACGGGATATAACTACAAGTATACGGCAATCAATTAGCAAGGCCTAGCTGGGACGTAGTAAACCCTAGCTCTAGATAAGCTAGAGAAGGAAGCAGTAGTTCCCAAGGAGTTCAAAACATCTAAGGAGGAGGACGTAGCTGTAGGCCTGCAGGGCCACGGCTACGTGCAAGCATGGCAATTCGGGGTTTTTCATCCTACTAAGGTGGCTCATAGGGTTTTTCCTCCCCTAACTGCAGGGTTTTCTTCCTGTAAATTATAAGTTTTCCCCCTGTGACGGAGTAGTCTGCGTGGGCCAGATAGGATCCGTATCAGACGTTAATTAAAGAGTTACTACTACTACTACTAATTCTAGATTTATAGAAATTAGGTAGTATATATATATAAAAGGTGTAGATAATAAAGGGGTAATTAATTAAGTCATTGACCAAGTCAACAACCGAGTTGGTAAGCGAGTCAATATGCAGGCGAGTTAGATTGGCATTCTGGCGGTATATAGGTAGTTGGTTACAGTTGTTAAGGTAGTTAAAGAGTATATTGTTTATATATCGCTAGTACATAGCTAGTCCGTTAGTTAGTCTAAAGGGAAGTACCTTGCATTTATATGTTCTATAATGGGTCCGAAATATAGTAAAATCCTCTAACTTAGGGTCCATCCTAATCCAGTAAAAGGCCTAATAGATATTAAGCTTAGTAAAGATCTTAGCTCTACTTATCTAGGTTAGAGTCTTATTAAGTAAGGGTAGTGGGTAGCGGTCCTTATAGGTTATATTATTAAGTTTGCGGTAGTCTATATAGAAACAAAGTCCTCTATTTAGTTTTTTGGTAAAAAAAAATAAGCAAGTTAAAAGGGGCTTAACTAGGCTCAATAAAGCCCTTATTTAGGTTATTAATAAGATACTACTTTATAGCCTATAACTTGGTAGTAGACTACTAATAAAGGGGGCTATAGCTAAGTATATTTTCCTTATCTAGCTTAATCTTAATCTTATAGTTGTATAGTTAGTAAGGCGGGAGCATATTGGACACTGCCTTGGAGAATACGTCCTTAAATTTCCAGTATTAGTAGGGTAGTTTCTGTTCTACTAGCTCCTTATCTATAAGCTCGCTTTCCTTTTCCTTAATTATTTAATTAATTTTATATAAGCTGGTTATAAAGGTAATAGTATTAGGTTAAACCAAGTTTTAGTAGAATCCTACGGCGCCAATATAGCAGATATTAATTGGTAGGAGGTACGTAGGATTCTTTACAGGCTTTTATTGGACCGTATTTTGCGGTATAAGGTTTATAGTCTTCCTTAGCTTACATTCCATTTTTTATAAGTTATCCTTCTAGTCTATTAGTTTAGTATATTATCCTATAGTTCTAGCCTTTCTTTATAGGTGTGTAGGGCCTAAGTTCTCCGTAGGGGTTTTGGCCAAGTTACTATTAACTTCCTTAGTCTTTAGTGCGGTTGGCGTAATATAGGTAGTCTAGAGGCGGCGTAGTATACAGATCCGTTGTGGATTAAGCTACACATCTTCCTTAAAGGCCTTATCCCTGCGCATAGCATCGGCCTAGTAAATGGTATTAATCTAGGGCCGTATAAGGTTTTCTATTATAATACTAATTTCTTTTATAAAGGAAGGGGTTAGGGGTAGGGTTTTAGGCTAGATAAGTTGTCTACTCCGTATATTGAGCTATAAGCCTAAATAGGCCGGCCATTTTCTTCTTAAGATTATATTATGGCTTCCTAGGTCCGTAATAAGAAAGGGGATATTATACTGCCTTTGTCTGTTAATATAAAGGTAGATCCGCAAGATAGTTATAATAGGTGGCCCTATTTATCCATTATACCCGCAAATAGGAATTAGTTTAGGTAGTTCTTTAAGGGGTATATTTAGGAATTTAGCCAGCTTTATAGCGCACTGGGTATCTATTAAGGTAAAGGCATTTGCTTTAAAGTTAGCTAAAGTAGAGGTTAAAACTTAATATCTATTACGGAATAAAGTATAAGGGATAGTGTAGCTTCTTCCCCTAACTAGCTAACCTAGATTAATATATAACATGTTAATCCCTTTTAACTTTAGAGAGGAGTCTTCCTTTAGGGTTTCTCTTTTTCCAACTCCACGCTATCCTCCTGTATTAATAGAACCTTATCCATCTTTACTTTTATTAGGCAGTCCTTAGTAAAGTGGTCTTTTTAGCCGCATAAAAAGCAAGCTCCTTAATTGCTAAGGGCCTATCTATAGGGGTCGCTATACGTGGGTTAAGTATGCACTAGAGTCGCGGCAGGACTAGCTGTATGGCTAGCTACTGGGTTTATAGCAGGTAGTACGGTTAGTGCTATAGGGGTTGCAGATCTTACTAGGGCGCTATAGCCCGTTTTTATAGTACTTGTATTTTAGTTAGCAGAGCTTCTAGTCTTATACCACTTAGCATATACCTTAATTTGGCGAAGGCCTTAATTAATAGCCAGGCAGTGGTCCGTAAGTACCTTTAGCGTCTATATAGTAGTAAAAACTGGCAGTACGGCGCGTTGTAGGTCTAGGGTAAGCTTATTAAAGAGAAGAAATATAGGCTTAGCCAGTTAGGTACAGAAAGCGGGTCTAAAAGGCTAAAAAGGTTTCCGTTATTTTTATATTAAGGGCTTTATAATTAAGGCGGGCGTTTTATATTTTGAAGGGGTCCTTATAAATAGAAAACAGGTGGTTAATTATCTCTTCTCTAAAAAGGAAGGGGTCTACTAAGTCCTAGGCATATCGTGGACGTAAATACGTCTGTACGTCCCCACTAGTACGGCTAAAGACGTAGGCCATTTTAGCTTAAGTAGTAGGGAAGTGGTCTGTATTAACTTTAAGCTTGTTTTATAGTTAAAGCTTCTAATTATTAAATATAGGGTTAGTTCCGTCTGTAAGTAATAGGGGGTCTATAACCTTTGCGGACCGCAATAATACTAATACTATACGTTAGGCTAGGGCCTTAAGGACTATAGCAAGTCTTTAGGTGTCTAATAACTCCTTAGAGGGTATAGGGGTATCTCTGGTTTTAAGCAGCTCTTAAAGTTGTTTAATTTTAGCATTAGCTACTGCGAGTTTTCCTAGGGGGTTAAAACGGCGACTGTTTTACTATTAGAGGTATTTGTGGGTCCTATAGTAGCTTTGCTAGCTATTATATTTCTTAGCATAGTAGTAGGGGTATTAGGTAATTTCTGGTGTTTATTTATTTCCTAGGGGTTCTAGTCTATATGTGTCCTATTTTTAGGTTTCGCATTTTATTTATATTCTTTTAGTTCTTAGGGTTTGTCCTGCCCTTATAGTCCTAGTAATGTCCTTAGGGTCCTATTCTATGTCCTTGTCCTATTTATGGCCTTATAGATATATTTAAGTTCCTTCTTAGGAAGAAAGAGTGGTAATAAGCTTTAGATAATATTAGCGACTTAGTTAATTAAGGCATAAGCACAGCAAGAGGGACGCGCAAGCCTATATAATTGGATTGTCTATAAACAAAGATCTAAAGCTAAGAAAAGGAAATAAGAAAAACGGAAACACCCCTTAAAGTTATATACAATCTTCTGGTCACGTGATGGCAACTTGCCGCAACTTGCCATCACATAACGGCAGTTTGCGGTAATCTCACGGCAATTTGCCAGTGCCGTGACACAAAGGTCCAAATAATTTAATTTTAGTTAAGACTTATAACTTATCGCGTATTATATAATCGCGTTATAAGCGTTATGGTACATTTTAAGTTCTTTTTAATTTCGAGTTTCCTACTATTATATTTTATATATTTATATCAGGTGGTAATTGTTTACCTTTATATTATGTCCATCTAGCTAAAGCAGGCCGTAAAGGATAGTCCTTATAGAATTCTTTTACCAGGGAAGGCACATTAGCCTTAATCTAGTTATAGGTTTCCCAGGTTTATATTTTATATCCTTCCCACTTAATAAGAAGTTTAAATTATTTAAATTATATTTTCTATTGTATATTATTAATTAAGTTAATAAAGTAAGAACCGTTACCGTTATTAATAATTATAGGAGGTAACAGCAGGATTTTGCGAGTTATAGAATTATCTCTTAAAGGTTATAGCAAGCTTACGTAAAACGTTAGGTATATTTTCATCTTAGTTAGTAGTTTAAGTTTATAGGTATATAGGCTCAGTTTCTTTTTAATTTAGTACAGGCCTATAAACTTCCAATTAGGTTTCTTTAAGGGCCATTAAGTCTTTAGGTTTTGTATATTTAAGTAAGCTATATTACCTTCCTTAAAGTCCCATACGGGAGCTCGTCTTTTATTTATATACCATTCCTATAATATTTAAGCGTATATTAATTCGCTTTATAATAGTTCCGTTAACTGCTTTATTTAATTAGCAAAGTTATATACGTTAATTAACTAGATCTATTTAATCATGGGTCCTATTATATTAATTTTAGGTTATAGTTTAAATCTAAGTTAAGGGTCTTATCTATAGGTCGCGTAGAACGGCGTCACGCCTATTAATATATTTATCGTATTATTCGCAGTAAACTTAGCTAAAGGTAGCCATTTTTCCCAGTTATCTTGCAGGTAGAAGCAGTATATTTATAAATATTATTCTATAATCGCGTTTATAATTTTAGTTTAACTATCTATCTCTAGATAAAATATAGTTAAGAGTTATATTTAAATACTTAATTGTTTACATAGAGCTTACTAGAAGTCTAAAACAAACTAGCTTCCGCGGTTAGATATTATTATATTAGGAAGTTTGTATAGCTTAAAGATATACTTAATAAAATATTTGGCTACTAATATTGCATTAATTAAGTCTATAGGAATTATATAGTAGTAACTCTTTAATTAACGTCTAATACGGATCCTACTGGCCCATACAGACTACTCCGCACAAGGGGGAAAACTTGTGTATTTACAGGAAGAAAACCCCTGTAGTTGGGGGAGGAAAACCCCTATGAGCAGCCTCAGTAAGATGAAAAACCCCGATTTGCTATATTTGCACGTAACTGCGGCCCTACGGGCCTACAGCACGTCCTCCTCCTTAGATGTTTTGAACTCCTTAGGAACCACTACTTCCTTCTCTAGCTTATCCAAAGCTAGGGTTCACTACGTCCTAGCTAGGCCTTACCAATTAATCGCCATGTATTTATTGCTGCCTCTTCTATATCTTAACCATCCCCTGTATGCTATCTCTTATTAACCATTGCTATATACGCCTTGCCTCCCCCCCCCTAAAGCCATTAAAGGCATAAGGGGGATTTATCTGTTCTAACTACCGTAATACCAAGCAGCGGGATATATTGTATTGGGTATCTTTTATGCCTAGGCCCCAGCTAGGCCCTTTTAAAGGGTTACTACTCCATTAAAAGAAAACAAGGAAAACCGTGGGTCGCAATCCAGGCTGCTAGCAGTATTACGGCAGTAAAACGGCAAGTGACCGTATACTCCGCGGGCGATCGCCCTGGGGGTTAAGAGGGGCCGTATATTTGCTTATACGTTCATTCGTTCGCGCGTTCACTTGTTTATCAATATAGGGTTATTAATGCTTTCAATTTAGGGGTTAGAGGATGTTATTAAGTACTGTCCATCCACATTGGATTATATAGGTGCCCTAGATAGGAGAACAGTAGCAGTTATCATACTGTAGAGGGCCAACAGTGGTGGTTTTCAAGATCTCACCATCTAAAAAAACTTTCACCACCGCCCTTAACGCCCACAACCACCACCAGGTCCTGTCTGCACGCTATACGACGTCTCTGCGTTGGCTTTAGATCTGAGCTTCAAAGACCTAGGTTTGTAGCCGTCACCACATATAGGTGCAGAGTCCGATTTCGACGGCCTAGGAATTATATATCGTATTTATATAAGACGGTTAATAACTGCTATAATATTTATAAACCCATTACTATTAGGCAAGTTAACTACAAAGTTAATTAAAATATTGCGCCATCTTTGTACTAGAATTGGTAGCGGTTAAAGTACTCCTTATTTCTTTACATAAGAGGTCTTTCCACGCACATACATCCTATATACTTAAACATATTTTCGTACATAGTCGTGCATTATAGGCTAGTAGTATACTCATTAAACAATCTTATAGGTCTTTATATAGCCAGGATATCCTACTATAGGAGAGTTGTATATAAATTTAAGTATCTTAAATTATAAAGGTTCGGAATTCGGAACTACTATCTTCTATTAATAGTACAATTAATTGTTTTAAATTTCGCATTTAGCAAGTATAATATCCTTATATTGCCATTTTTCTATTTAAATCGCCTTTATTATATCTACTATCCATATATTATTTTTATATTTATATTCCATTAGCTTATTAATTTCTATTTCCTATTTATTAATTTCCGATTTATTTCTATTAAGTTCCATATTTAAAAATATAGGATATAGTTTTTTTAAACGTTTAGGGGGCAGTAAGATTTATAATTAATTTATAATCCATTTATCTAAAGCATTCGCAGGTAAGTCCTATAATTATTATATTAATATATTAGGCTTTTAATTAAGTTTGCCTAGTTGGTATATAATCTTAAAGTTAAATTATAAAAAATATTCAGCCTAACGAATTTAGCGCTATATTAATTGTTTTATAATTATAAAGTATTACAGGTTCTTATAGTCCGTTAACATATATATTAAAAACAACAATCCTTCTAGCTTGGGACGCCATTATTTAAAGCATCTAACAATTATGTTCGTACTAACTTAATAGCACGAGTGAGTCGTATCCACGGGCACGAAATACATGTAGTATCGTATGCTTATTTAGATGGTGACTGTCTTCTGTATTAAAGCAGACTACGAGGTCTATATACTAATGTACCTCCCCCTAATTAGTCAGTGCTTCGTAAACAGTGGTTGGTGCACCAACGCATAAACACGTACTTGGTGTACTGAACGCGTAGGCACGCGGTTGGTACAACAGGTACTGTAATTATACACTAGCGGTACTTGAAAAATGAAACCACCTATATACAGCCTCCGTAATTGCTTTAATACAACTATAGAACACAAAAGAAAATACATAAGAAATCTCCTCCGAGGTGCCGTCTAGGCTGCTTTTCAAACGGTGCTTCAAGCTGGTTGTAAGTCCTACTTACGGTCCGTAAAATGAACCGTACGGTCTTCTAACGGGCCGTAGATAAACCATATAGCCTTCCAATGGGCCATAAATGAACCGTAAGTGCTCCATTAGTCTCGTTCCACCCACTCCATAACCTTTAGATTAGGCTTATTTGTGTTAATTAGGGTTTTAAGGGCTTAACACAGCTTTGCCTTAGTTATGGCGTCTACTAGGTTGTCTCTGCCGCTAATCCATTTAACCTTTGTAATCTTGCGTCGTTTATAGGCCTAACGTAAGCACATTAGGTTGACTATAAGCCTCTTTTCTTATATTGTACCTAGTTTGACTAGGCAGTTATAGAGGGACTTTAAATTAGTATATAAAACCAGGGGTAACTGCTCTAGTTATAGAATCTTCTAGACTGTTGATTTGATTGCGGCTGCTATATTAAAGCCATAAGCTAGTGCATATAGTTCGGAAGCTAGTACACTGCGGGTTACTCATTTGCATTTAATTAAGGACCAGTATAGAATATTTGCGTCCTAATTATAGTCCGTAAGTACAATTATAAAGCCGATTTGCGATAATAGGTCCCTGTTATTAGCAAAGGATGCGTCCGTAAATACTAGTAAGCTAAGGGAATTTAGGTCTAGTGGTATAAAAGTAAGTCCCCTTACTGCATTGTCAATTTGCCACTAAATACGCTTATTAAGCTGCTTAATATTTTCTTCTTATGGATCTACTGCCTGGGCCGCAAAGGACAAGTCATAGGCAGATTTAGGTTGGCAGACTATGGCAATATAGGCGCCTCTTGCACGCTGTACAGCGTATTAGTCCTTTATGTTTATGGTTTTACGGGTCTCTCCGCGGGAACTAGTAAGGTCCGTAGGCTTTGCTATAACAAGCTTTAGATTTTGAGCTTGGCGTTCCTGGGTTAGCTAGATTAAGTTGCCCTTTTATATAATTAAGCCTCCGTTAAACTTAATTGGAGTCTGCTTAGTTAACTGCTCTTATAGCTTTACTAGGAACTTAGCTTCTTGCAGTTTAGTCTCTTTAGTGTCCACAAATATCCGGTCTGCTAAAAAGAAGGTATTATCTGTTTAGAGTCCAACAATACCAAGGCCGTTTAATGGGCTATATAGGAAGCAGGGGTCGTAGGTTAACTATTCCATTTTAAGTTTACTAATATAGTACTAGTGGTATATCTTAAACCAATAGTTTCTGGCTTCTGGTACTCCATAAAGAGGTTTTATAACCTGTAAAATTATTCCTAGTTATAGGTTGAGCTCACGGGGTAGTCGTATAAAGATATTCCTACTTAGGTAGGTATTGGACTGCATATAGGCTTGTAAGATGTCCCGTAAGTAAAGGGCTATAGGTTTGCTTTGCTGTAGTCCAGGCGTAAGTGCAAGTATAATCCGTTAACTAACTTGTTAAATTATAGGCGATTATATAAGGACCAAGTCCTTTCCTTAGTTATTATAAGCTTATACAACAAGCCTTAATTTCTTAAAGGCTTTATCAGTACTAGGGTGCTTAATTTCGTTAACAAAGCGTAAGTTAAATATACGGACGCCTTACGGAACATCTCTCTCTGTTATAACCGCAAAGACGCCCTTTTTAAGTAGTCCGTTGATCTCTTTACGTCGTAAGTCTGTAAAAGGGGTTTCCTGTACTAAAACTAATATATCCGCAGACGGAGATTGCCTTATGGATATGCCTATGGAGGTCAGGTGATTCTCTATCATAGGGTTCTTAGTTATAGGGTGCTTTTAGGGGCGTCCTTAGCCACGCTTTATAGCAGGTTTAATGGGTTTAGTAAGTTCCTGGGGGACTTCTAAAGTAGGCGGGGGTACTTCCGGTTTATCTAGTCCGGCGGGTACTTCCGGTTCGTCTAGTTTGACGTCATAGATATTTTCGGATTAAAAGTAGGGTTTTATAGACGTGCTTTTAAAGCTGGTTAGTCCGCTAGGAAGTTATATATAGCACATTACATTTTCTACGGCCAGTAAACGGTAAGGTCTAGTCCAATTGCCACTTTCACGCCATACAAGGACTTTAGAATTGAGCGGGAGGTTATAAACTAAGGTCGTGTCTGGCCCATTGCGGTAGTACAGAGCGCTGTTGACAGTTTGTTTAGCCCGCAGTTTGACTATTTCAGCCATTACCTTCTGTATTGCAGCTACTCGTTCCGTGATGGATGGGGTAGGAGGGTCTAGGTTGCTCATCCTTAGGTAGGCTCCGTAGACTAAGAGGGTAGGTACTAGTCCATTAGGGCCAGCGGTGTTGTTAACGGCTTTTACGGCCATCTATAAGGCTAGTTCCTTTTAGATGTCCTTACACTCGTCTATAATAATTTAGTAAGCTCTCTATAAAGCTAGGTGAGCTCGCTTAATAAGCCCAACTGACCAATGCGCCTTAACTAGAACGGCTTTTGTTGAAATAGCCATAGCCATAGCATACTGTTGGAATTCCTTGCTGATAAAGTTCCTGCTAGTGTCGTGGGTAATATACTTAGGGGGTCCAACATATGTGTTAATCTAGTAGGTATGTAAGATATCCTAAGTGTATTTTATGGATATATTTTATAACTAACGGGCGGCTTAATAGCGGGTTACCTCATTAATTATATATAGTACTAGGCTGCCGTTAATGTACATAATGTCTATATACACTGAGTGGTTGAAATTAAGGTCTTTATAAAGAGTAAACTTAAATCAGCCTAGGGAACGTCCGTATTTCTAGTAGAAGGAGCAGTATTTGGTTAGGTGGTTAATTGCCTTTTTATCAACGTCGTTATGTCCAGAGCGTTTAAGGACTCTATATAGCTTTTCGGCTAACGGGTGGCCGAAACGGCGGTATAGGCGGTGGATCTTAGTACTAGTAAGGTAGCACCGGTTATAGTTAAAAGATTCCTAAATGTAGGTCTGTAAAGTCTCTCCCTATATAAGGAACGGGTGTCCAAATCGTCGTGTAATTAGTAGGGTAATATGCTTGCTTCCTAGGGCAATTATAGGGCCAATTAGGGTGTCTATAATATTGTTATAGTACACCTGTAATCTGTCCATGTCCGCAAGGCAGAGTAGGAAAGGGGTGTCCGTTTTTACTACATGGAAGTTAACTAGGCCAATTAGAGTCTTAACTGCTACTAATCCAATTAATGCGGTTAAGCCGATGCCGAATTAGACATTTACGGCCCCAGTTTACATAATATCAATATCCGTATTGTCGTTTATAGTGGTCTTATATGCAAGATATTGTCCATAGCCTACAGTAGACTTCTTGGAGGCACCTATGTTGATTATAACACCGTAGAATTCCCTAGGGGTATAGCGTTCTGTAGTGATATATGCAAATGGGTCCTACTCGTAGTCTATAACGTCCGTAATAGGGGTACTTGCGGATTGGTTTTTAGGCGTAATTGAGTATACAAAGGAATGGTTGGCTAATACAGTCATAATATTAAAGGCTTGGCTGTCTGTAAAAGGTCTAAAAGTAGTAAGAAACGTCTCTAAGGTCTCCTATTCCTAAGCGTCTAAGTCAAAGTCAATTATAAGGGCTTCCATTAACTCGTTAAGAGACTCCTCTGCTTCCTCTTCTTCATACTCTAAGATAAACTGGTTAATCCGTTTATTAAATCTCTTCTTAGACCTATTACGTTCTTCCTAGGTATGCCTTGTAGACCAATATCCTTCCTTACCACACACGAAGCACTTCTGGCTAGTTTGTCTGCGGGGGTATGTTTTTATACGGGGGTTGCCACAGGGGTTACGGGGACTTGGTTAATACATATGCTGCTAGCAGTAGCGGCGGTCCGTAAAGTAGGCGTCTAAGTCTATTTGCGGATATTGCGGATATTAAATATCTATAGTAAAGGTTTAAGTGCTGCCTAATGGGTTTAAGACTTTATATATTATAATAGAAGACCATAGGTCGTTAATAAGGCTGGCTAAGGTATCTATAGGCTTGTAGTAGGCGTATTTGCAAGGCTCTACTTCCTGGCAAGCTGTAATAAGTTTATTGTATAGGAAGTCGTCTATTTAGAGCTTAATATTAAGGCCATACTATAGATGCCGAAGGTCCTTAATAAGGATTTGCAGACACTCTATAGTTGATTTTTTGGTGTTCTTGTTAATTACGGTCTGTAGCTTAGTCGCATTCCATTAGGTAAGGATATCACGCTTATATTCCGGTCCTTTAAAGTAGTTATGTATAGCTTCGCATAGCTTATCAAAAGGAACACCAAGGGGGTTGCTCTTAAGGTTAGTATAATAGTGGTCAAGGGCTAGGCCGCATAGTATGGTAGAGTAGGCTTGGCTGAACTCCTGTTTAGGAATATCAGCCTTTTAACAGAGGTCCGTAAAGATAGTTAGTTTAAAGTCAAAATTATCATTTTCACTGCTGTACTTAGATTCGTCGGTATAGAGCTTAGCTAGGTTAGCTAGCTCCTTGCCATAGGTCTTTACTTAGGTGGGTTGCGGATCTATAACTTGCAGATCTATAACTTGCGGATATATAGCTTGCGGATCTATAACTTAAACAACGGGGGTAATTTGGTCCGTATTTTGGTTTACAGGGGTGTTACGGTCCGTGACTTGGGTACTAGGTATGCTTTAGCCCATAAGGTCAATTCCAAAACCCCTTAGGTCTGTAGGGCGAATTTAGTTAAATAGGTTAGGTATAAGGCCAGAGATCCTATTAAGTTTAAAGTAGGTAAAGAGTCCGTTAGTTCTAATATAGTCTAAGATCTGCTCTTTAGTCTATTCCGTTTGGTCTTCCTTATAGAGTATATTATACAGGGACCGTGCAATAGTAACTCATTTATCTTTTTCAACCCATACACCTTAGTGACGTAAAAGGTTTTATAGGTTACGGACAGGTATAATACTGCAAGCCTTAAAAATAGCTTCCGTAAAGCCTGCAAAGTCTTCCTTATATTGCTCCCACAGGTCGTCATTTATAAGCTTAAAGTGTTCGTATTTAAGGACTTTAAATTTAATATAGTTGTTTATGTCAGTTATAGACATAAGGTTAACTCCCTAGCTCTACTTCTCTTAGCCTTTGTCGATTTGCTTACTAATGTCTGCCATACTATATAGTACGTGGCGGGTGGGAGGGGTCTTATAGTGTTCTATAAAGGCGGTTAATATCCGTAATGGTTTGCAGAAGGGTAAGGGGTATCCATAAGGGGTCTAAAAAGAGGTTGGGGGTATTAAAGGAGGGTATAGTAGGAATAGGGGTTCAAGGTTTAAAGATAGGTTGAGGGTAGGGGGTTCTATATAGGTCTATATTTACATCTATAACTTCCGGTAAACTGTACTAAGACTTAAATAAGTATACAGAGTTGGTAATAAGTCCGTAATCCTTCACCTTCTAACCTTCCGGCAGGTCGTACTGGGATTAAACGGGTGGTCGCTGTCAAGTATCGCTTAGGGGAGGTGTCGAGTGATTGCTAATCTATGCGCGCTTACTAATTAGTGTTCGTACTAACTTAATAGCACGAGTGAGTCGTATCCACGGGCACGAAATACATGTAGTATTATATGCTTATTTAGATGGTGACTGTCTTCTGTATTAAAGCAGACTACGAGGTCTATATACTAATGTGCCTCCCCCTAATTAGTCAGTGCTTCGTAAACAGTGGTTGGTGCACCAACGCGTAAACACGTACTTGGTGTACCGAACGCGTAAGCACGCGGTTAGTACAACAGGTGCTATAATTATACAAATTATAAGTAGTTCCTTATTATATATCTCATAGTTTAATTCGGCAAGGGCGAGTTTTTTAAAAAAAAAAAAAAAGCTATTGGACATAGTTTGCCATTCTTATTATATTGAGACAACACTCCCCCTAGCACATAATTAGACAAGTCAGTTTTAATAGTATATTTAAGGTTAGGGTTAAAGTAAGCGAGAATTAAAGTAGTTATAAAGTAACATTTTAAATTATTAAAAGCTCGTTTATATCTAGCAGTCCATTTAAATTTTATATTCTTCCTTATTAGGTTTACTAATGGCTAAGCAGTTTCTAAGAAGTAGTTAATAAATTATTAATAAAAATTTACAAATCCTAAAAATCTTTAAAAATCTTATATATTACTAGGGCTTTCCTAGTTTATAATTATAGCAACTTTTTCTAGGTCTATTTTAATTCCGTTAACGTATTTCACAGGTAAGCTGGTCAAACGGGTAAGCTAATCACTTCAAAAACACACAAAAAAAATGGAAAAATCACACTTTAATATCTTAACAACCACTTAATAATAAATTTTAATAATTTAAATTTAGACTTTTATATATGCTCTACAGCCTCTATTAAAGTTGCATAGTAAATGGTTCAGTA